>CZCA01000012.1_pt1 | contig 60172 bp, 44 predicted proteins | sample 591981 | NCBI WGS metagenome assembly CZCA01 (sample SAMEA3556810, study PRJEB10932) | anaerobic digester metagenome | reverse complement strand
TGTTGCAAACACAACTCCAAAAGCAACATGATCCGACGCTGGCGCTGCTGCTGGCGGAAGTGACGCTGGCGGGCGGCGACCCGGAGCAGGCGTTGGCGCCTCTTACTCTGGCGTTGCCGTCGTTGCGCCATCTCAGCCGCATGTGGTGGCTGGCCGTGCGCATCCATCTGGCGCGGGGCGACGATGCGACGGCGCAGCAGGTGATCCAGCAGTTGATCGCGCTCGCCCCGGACAGCCCCTACCTCAGCCTGAGCATGGTCAGCCTGTTGCGCACGCGCGGCGACATGGTGACCGCCACCGCCTATGCCGTGCGCGCGCTCGACGCCGACCGGCGCGACGACCCGCTAACGGTGGAGGCGTTGGTTGAACTACGCGCCTTCTTTACGGCCACTCGCGACCGCATTCATCTCGCAGAGGTGGAGACGCGGCTGGTGCAGCGCTTCGAGCAGGAGCGCGCCTCGCTGCTGGCGGCGCTGCCCCGTTCTGCGCCGCCACAGCCAGCCGCGCGGCGCGCCGGGCCGGCGCCACCGCCGCCGGCAGCGTGGTCTGCGACCTCGTTGCAGCGCGTCGCCGTAACCGATGCTGAACGCCAGGCGCTGCACCAAGAGGCGCGCACCCTCTTCGGTTTCACCACACTGCTGCCCGGCCAGGCTGAAATCTTGACGTGCGTGCGTCGCGGCGAGCATGTGTTGGCGATCCTGCCGACCGGTGCAGGCAAGTCGCTCTGCTACCAGCTGCCCGCCTTCAGCGATCGCGGGGTGACCCTGGTTGTCTCACCGCTGATTGCGCTCATGAAGGATCAGGTCGATAGTCTGCCGCCGACGCTGCGCGGGCAGGCGTTGGCGCTCAACAGCCTGCTCGACGGTGACGAGTTGCGTGCAGCGTTGCACCGCGTAGCCACTGGCCAGATCAAATTGCTCTATGCTGCGCCAGAACGGCTGCGCCAGGTGAGCTTTGTGGAGATGCTGGCGCGCGCCGGCGTGGCGCGCTTGGTGATCGATGAGGCGCACTGTGTCTCGGTGTGGGGACATGACTTTCGCCCCGATTATCTACATTTGCGGCGGGTGCATCGCGACCTGGGGGCGCCGCCGCTGCTGGCGATGACCGCCACCGCGCCGCCGGTCGTGCGCGAGGACATCGAACGGCAATTGCTCGGCGGCGTCGGGGCGATGCGCGTGCTGGTGGGCGACGCCTTCCGCGCCAATCTGCACCTGCGCGCCTACCGTGTACGCGATGACGACGCCCGCAACGCATTGTTGTTGCGACTACTCCGCTCGGTGCAAGGCAGTGGGATTGTCTATGCGCGCTCGCGGCAGCGTTGCGAAGAGCTGGCGGCCACCTTGCGTCAGGCTGGTTTTGCGGCGGCCCACTATCACGCTGGCATCGAGAACCGCGCTGAGGTGCAGGATCGCTTCATGCGCAACGAACTGCAAGTGATCGTGGCGACCATCGCCTTTGGCATGGGCATCGACAAGGGCGACATCCGCTTCATCATCCACGACGGGCTGCCCGCTTCCCTGGAGGGCTACTATCAGGAGATCGGCCGCGCCGGGCGCGATGGCAAGCCTGCCCACTGTCTACTCATCTACGCCGATCACGACGAGGCCACGCTGGTGCGGCTGGCGCAGCGTTCGGCGCTGACCGGGGCAGCGCTGCGCGCGCTCTATCGGCGAGTGCGCCAGCACCTGGGTGCGCATACTGCTGGCCCTGTGCCGCTGTCGGTGATGCAGGCGACGCCGGGCGACGAGACCGCCGCGCGCGTCGGCTTGAGCGTGCTGGAGGAAGTCGGGTTGCTGCGTCGCGGCTACGATTGTCCGCGCACCGTCACTGTACAGCGTCCACGCCAGCTGCGCGGGCAGGATGACGCCGCCTTCATGACCTTTATCCGCCGCAGTGGACTGGAGCGCCAGCCGGTCATCACCATGTCATTTGTGGCGCTGGCGACAGCAACCGACCTGACGCCCGTCGAGCTGGAGCAATGGCTGCTGCTCTGGCAGGAAGCGCGCTATCTGGCGGTGCGCTATGATGGCCGCGACCCGTATCTGGAGATACTGTCGCCGCCGGCGCAGGCGGCTGAACGGCTCGACCAGCTTCTGCGCAGCCGCACTGCCCTGGATCAACAGCGCGTGGGGGACATTGCCCGCTATGCGCGCACGACGGCATGTCGTCACGGCTTTCTGGCTGACTACCTGGGCGGTGAACACCGCACACGCTGCCCGGTGTGCGATAATTGCGGCGCGGCTTTTGCGCTGGCGCCCGATCCGGCTGCATCCACGGCTGACGCTGATTTGCGGGTGCTTTTGGAGGCGCTTGAGGAGCAAAGTTGGGGGCGGCGCAATCTGGTGCGGTTGCTGCGCGGCGACCCGGCGGCAACCGCTCGCGCCCAGGCGTCGCATTTTTACGGCGCGCTGCGCACACACAGCGAACGCGGGCTGGAGCAGATGCTTGCCAGCCTTGTGGTAGAAGGTTTGGTGCAGACGCGTGACCTGGAACACGGCGGAACTGTGTTGGAATTGACCCGACGCGGCGTCAGGCAGTTGCAAGAGTTACGGCGTGCAGGACGGAGATGATCATGCAATTAACGGTGCGAGGATGGCTCTTGCTGTTGACGGCGACGCCGCTGATGGCGCTGGCAACCTGGCTGCCGGCCGCGTTGTGGCTGGCGGGCGCCTGGCTGCTCGTGGTGCTGGCGCTCTTCATCGTCGATGTGCGGGCGTTGCCGACGGCGCGCGCCTGGAAGCTGACGCGACGCCACGAGACGCGGCTGTCGTTGGCCGCGCAGAATCGCATCACTGTACAGATCGAACGCTTTCCCCAGCCTGGACGCAGCGGGCGTCTGCTCGACGTCTGGCTGCGCGATACACCGCCGCCCACGTTCCGCCTGGATCGCGACGCGCCCTTGCTGGCTGGCGCAGTGGCGGTGGGCGCCAGCCGCGAATTCGTCTATCATCTCTGGCCGCCGCGTCGGGGCGATTATGCTTTTGGCGATCTCTACCTGCGGTGGGCCTCGCCGTTGGGCTTGTTGCGGCGCCAGGCGCGCTTTGCCGCTGCTGCACCGGTCAAGGTCTATCCGAATCTGGTTGCCGTGCGCAAGTATGACCTGCTCCTGCGTCGCAATCGGCTGGGGGAGCTGGGGTTGCGCGCTACGCGATTGCGCGGCGCGGGCAACGAATTCGAGCGCCTGCGCGATTACACGCCCGACGACGAGTACCGGCGCATCAACTGGCCGGCCACTGCGCGGCGCGGCAAGCCGATCAGCATGGAGTACGAAACCGAACGCAGCCAGAATCTTTATGTGCTGCTCGACGTGGGGCGGATGATGCGCAGCCCGGTGGGAGATGTGGCGAAGATGGATTACGCCATCAACGCGGTGCTGCTATTGGCGTATGTGGCGGCGCAGAAGGGCGATCGCATTGGGTTGCTGACCTTCGCCGATCGCGTGCTGACCTATGTGGCGCCGCGCGGGGGCAAGCTACAATTTCACCGTCTGCTGGAGCAACTCTACGCTGTACACGGGGAAGGCGTGGAGCCAGATTACGACGCAGCGTTTGGCGAATTTGCTGCACGCCAGCACAAGCGCGGGCTGGCGCTGGTCTTCACCGACCTGACCGGCAGCATTAGCACCGATAGCCTGGTGGCGCAAATGACGCGACTGCGGCGCCAACATCTGCCGCTGCTGGTCACCCTTGCCGACCCAACTGTGAACCAGCTTGCCACGCAAGCGATCACCGATAGCGACGCACTCTACGAACGCACCGTCGCCGAGCGCGTGCTGGCGGAGCGGCGCCTCACGCTCGACCTGCTGCGCCGTCGAGGCGTCCAGACGCTCGATGTCCCCGCCGATCAACTGAGCGTCGCCGTGATCGACAGATATTTGGCGATGAAGGAGCGGTTGTTGATCTGAGCAGGCGTGCCGGAGACAGGGTCAGCTTTGGGCTGGCGTGCTTCACCCATAAGTGCCGACGATCTTGCTATGGTCGAAATCGATGACGCCACCGCTCATCATGGCGCTTTCCGGTGAGAGAAACCACATGACCAGTCCGGACACATCGTCCGGGCGCAAGATGCGGCCAAAGGGCATCGCAGCATCCGCCAACTCAAGCCAGTTAGCGGGCTTGCCTTCCTTGCGCTGGACGATGTCTTCGTTGGGCGTAATCATCCAGCCGACGTTGATACAGTTGACGCGAATCTTGTCGGGCGCCAGCACATTGGCGGCGTTGAGCGTGAGCGTTGCCAGCGCGCCTTTGGAGGTGCTGTAAGGCGTCAGGTTGGGCTGGCCGCCGCGTGCGTTGATGCTGCCGATGTTGACGATGCTGCCTCCGCGCCCTGTGCGTTGCATGCTGCGCGCCGCTTCTTGCATCAAGAAGAAAGGCGCACGCAGGTTGACGGCGAAGATGCGATCCCACAATTCAGGCGTCGTGTCGTAGACGGAGCCACGGTCGGTGATGGCAGCGCAATTGACCAGCCCGTCGACGCGTCCGAAGTGTTCGTCGGCGGCGCGGATCACTGCGCGGCAATCCTCCACCTTCTCCAGGTCGGCTGGCACGTAGATCGTCGGACAGCCGGTGGCGCTGATCGCGTCGGCGACGCGGCGTCCGTTGGCTTCGCTGCGGCCACAAATCACCAGTCCGGCGGCGTGATGTTGCGCGGCCCGGCGGGCGATGTCCTCACCCAACCCCTGCGTACTGCCCGTCACCACGATAACAAGATCGGTCAACATGCGCATGGTTTCACCTCGAACATGGTCTCACCTCGAAGAAGCATCTTCCGTGTGCGCTTCTGTGTTTTCCAACGCTGATCGGCGCACTGCAGCGAAATCGTCAAAGTCGGCCAGAATGAAGTCAACCCAGCGCGCGGCCAGCGCCGTTGGATGTTCGATCATCGGGCTGTGGCCGACGCCGCGCAGAATCTCCAGATTGACAGCGCCAGGGATGGCGATGAGCGTGCGCGTTGTCGCCGCGCGGTCGACGATGGCGTCGCGTTCGCCCCAGACGAGCAGCGTCGGGAGCGTCAACCGCCGCGCGTCGCCAAAGCGATTCCACTGCGCCAGCGCCCGCGCGGTTTCGGTGAAGGCTGCTGGCGCCATCTGGCTGGCGTCAGCGACCAGCGTCTCGAAGAAATGCAGCATCTCCGGGTGAGCGTCATCGATGGGCGCAGACGGCATCAAGGCGCGCAGCGCATCGCGCAGCAGGGCGCGATCGGTGCGCATCTGTTCCAGCGCCAGGTAGCCATCGAGTGGGGTGAAGACGCCTTCCACCGGCACGGTGTCGATCAGCGCCAGTGTGTCGAGGCGATGAGGTTGTTCCAGCGCAAACTCGATGGCGATGGCGCCGCTGCTGGAGTGCGCTACGACATGGCAGCTTTCCCAACCGAGCGCATCGAGTAATGCAGCCACATCGTCCGCCTGCTCGGCGATTGTGTAGCCAGCGTCAGGCTTGTCGCTCAGACCGCAGCCGCGCAGATCGGGTGCAACCGCATAGATTTCTTCAGGCAGCGCGGCGCAGAAGTGCGTCCACCAGCGGCTGCTGGCGTAACTGCCGTGTAAGAGCAGAAGTGGAATCCCATCGTCGGCGCCAAAGCTGCGACAATGAAAGCGCAGGCGCGGCGTGGTGACAAAGAAGGAAGCGGAGGGACGGTCAGGTGAAAGCATAAGGCGTTATGAGCGAAAGCGCCGATTTTCCTCGGCGTCGTCGGGTAGAAAGAGTAAGAGCAACGCGGCAGCAGCGGCAGCCTGCGCGGGACCTTCGACGCGCCCGACTTCTTCCTCGCCAAAGATCAAGCCGCCCTGGTTGACGACGCCGTCAGCATCGACCCAACCCAACTCGCCACCCTCAAAAAGACCGTGGCTGTGCACGGCGCCATCCGCCGTGAAGGCGCCCAATTCGCGTTCATCGTACAGGGTCTTGCGCAAGACGCGTCCGTCGGCGGTGACGCGTCCGACTTCCACGCCGTCGCCCCAACGCGCCCGAAAGATGCGTCCATCGGCAGCTAAATAGCCGACCGGCGCTTCGCTGCCATCGGCGCTGCGTTTGTAGATCATGGTGCGGGTGGTGGAGGCGTCGGTCATGAGGTGCGCACCGTGACGCTGTCAAGCAATTGCTGCATGATGGCTGGGTTGGCGGCCACGAAGACCGGCGTTGGCGCGGCGCCGTATTCCTGGCTGATGGCGGGCAATGGAAAGAGGGGGCGCTGCTGCCAGTCGGTCATCACCCCGCCTGCTTCGATCATGATCAACCAGGCGGCGGCGAAATCCCACAGCTTGGGCGTTGCCTCGATGCCGGCCAACGCCGTGCCATCGGCGACTTTGCAGAGGTGATAGGCTGCACTGCCACAGATGCGCACCTTGAGCTTGGTGTTGATCTGGAGAAATCGATCCGTGCGCGTGCATTTCATCAGCAATTGTTCGTCGCCGATAGTGTCGCCGGTGTAGGTGTGGATCGCCGCGCCGCTCCGCCACGCTCCCGCGCCGGCAACGGCAGCGAATTGCTCTTGCACGAGGGGAAAATCCACCACGCCGACGACGGGTTGGCCGTGTTGCAGCAGCGCAATGCTGACGCCCCACACAGGTAGCCCGCGTGCAAAGTTGGTCGTTCCGTCGATGGGGTCGATCACCCACGTGAACTCGGCGCCAGCGTCGTAACTGGTTGTCTGTTCTTCACTGAGCACGGCGTGGCCGGGATAGGCGTGGTGGATGCGCTCCGAGATCAGGCGGTCGATCGCGCGATCGGTGGCGGTGACCAGCGTCCCATCATCTTTGCGTTCGGCGGGGTGACAGCGGAGTTGCGAAACGGCGTACCGGCTGCATTCGGCAGCCAGCGCAACGGCAAACTCTAGATAGGGCATCCAGCTTGACATGAGTGCATTATGCCCATCGGCGGCGCAAACCGCAACTTGGGGAGTGTGTTGCTCATGGCGTCGCATTGCTAACCGGCTCGATGCCATCGGCAATCACCCAGCCAACCAATCCGTCGCTGGCGCGCACACGATACCAACGCACGCCGGCCAGTTCGACAGGATAGATGGTCACATCGTCGGGCGGGCCGAGAATGGTGAAGCGGTCACCAGCGACGTACTCATCCAACGTGGGGACATTGGGTTCGGCAGCGGCGTAGATGCGCAGAATGCCGCGCGCCGCCACTTCGTCGCCCTCGTTGAGAAGCGGGAAGCCATCCACGCCCGACACGGGTGCATTCATGTCGTCCCCGGCGGGGGCGGCGCCACTTTTGGCGGGGACTTCAGCGTTGTCTTCATCGCCAACAACTACACTGTCGTCTGTGGCCGAGGCGGAGGCTGTCAACGGCGTGACGCCGCTGTCCACCACGACGGTGTGTGCGGGGGGCGTTGGCGTCGCCCCGCCGCCGCACGCGCTCAGCATCAGGGCAAGCAGAGCCATTGTTAGCATAGCCAGGAATCTAGTTCTAGCGTTCATTGTTTGCTTTCCTCTGTGCATCCTTGAGCAGCGCCAACATGCCGTCAAGGGGGCGCGTGTTGATGACATCCGCCGTTGTCAGCCAGCCGCGCCGCGCCACGCCAACGCCGTATTCAGCCAGGGTCAGGTCTTGCGGGCTATGGGCGTCGCAATTGATCGCCAGCTTGCAGCCCAGCTCCACGGCGCGGCGAGCGTAGAGATCGTTCACGTCGAGCCGCGCCGGGTTGGCGTTGATTTCGACGACAGTGCCGGTTTCTCGGCACGCCTGTAAAATGCGCTCCATGTCGATCTCGGTGGGTGGGCGCTCGCCGATCAAGCGGCCGGTCGGGTGTCCCAGGATGTCCACATGTGGATTGTAGATCGCTTTAAGACAGCGGGCCGTGATCGTCTCGCGATCCTGCCGCTGTGCGCTGTGGATGCTGGCGACGACGACATCCAGCGTAGCTAGCACCTCGTCGGACAGTCCCAGCGACCCATCCGCCAGAATCTCGACTTCGCTGCCCTGGAGCAGGCGGAAGTCGATGCCTTGTTCGACGCAGTGGCGGTTGTAGGCGTCGATCTCGGCGCGCTGGCGCTGCAACTTCTCGCCATCAACGCCCTGGACGATGCCCAGCCCCACGCTGTGGTCGCTCACATTCCAGTAACGATAGCCGCGCGCCCGCGCGGCCTCCGCCATCTCCGCCACGCTGGCGACGCCGTCGCTCCAGGTAGTGTGACTGTGCAACTCACCCTGCAATGCGTCGAGTGTGATCAGCGCAGGAAGGCTGTGTTGACGCGCCGCCGTCACCTCGCCCCGGTTTTCGCGTAGTTCGGGCGGCGTCCAATCCAGCCCCAGGAAGGCGTAGAGATCGGCTTCTTCCGCGAAGAAGCGCTCCTCGCCGGCGGGCGCGTCGCCGGCGCCGGTGGCGGTCAATCCGTATTCGTTGAGGCTCCAACCCTGCTTCAGCGCCAGCTCGCGCACGACGACGTTGTGCTCTTTGCTGCCGGTGAAGTATTGCAGCGCCGCGCCCCAGTGTTTGCGCTCAACCACGCGCAGATCGACCTGCAGACCGTTGCCCAACACCACGCTTGATTTGGTTTCGCCGGCGCCGAGGATGTCGGCGACTTCGGGCAGCGTGCGGAAGGTCTCCATTACTAAGCTCGGCTGTGCGCTGACGCAGAGGATGTCCACGTCGCCGATGGTCTCCTTCCAGCGGCGCAGACTGCCGGCGATCTCGATGCGCTCGATGACGCCTGCCGGTAAATTTGCCTGTAACTCGGCGATGATGCGCCGCGCCAGCGGCAGCGCCACGCCGATCGGGGTGCGCTCGTTAGCGCCCTGGGCGGTGCGTTTTTCCAGTAACTCGATGCCTTTGAGGATTTTTTCCTCGCTCCTGGCGCCAAAGCCTTTGAGGTCGCGCAGCTGGCCTGCTTCGGCGGCGGCGCGCAACGCCGCCACGCTGTCGATGCCCAACTCCTCCCACAGCCGCTTGGCCTTCTTTGGCCCCATGTCGGGCACTTGCATCATGTCGACGACGCCCTGCGGCACCTGCGCAAAGAGCGCGTCGAACTCCGGGTCGCTGCCGTTTGCCAACAGGTGATGGATGGCGTCGCCGATGCCCTTGCCGATGCCCTGGATGTTGGTCAACTCGCCAGCAGCATCGATGGCGTTGATGTCCTGCGCCAGGGTGCGGATGCTCTCGGCGGCGTTCTGAAAGGCGATGATGCGAAAGCGGTTGGCGTCCAGAATCTGCAGCCGCGCAGCGACGCCGGCTAGAATGGCGGCGACTTCGCGGTTGGTGAGGCGTGTGGTGGTGGTCATAGGTGCAGAAGATTCTACCACAGGCTGCCGAAATCCAGCTATGCCAACAGAGGCTCCATATTCACTGTGAATACTGTATAATGTCGCTATTCGTTGTCCTGGATTCCCAAGTCACAAAAGGATTGCACAGTATGCCAACCGACTTTCTGAACGTTGCAGGCCAGACCATCGCCTGCACAACCAGCCCTGGCGACGGCCTGCCCGCGCTGCTCATTCATGGCAACTCGTCGTCGCGTCGCACCTTTCAGCGCCAACTGGAGAGCGAGCTGGGGCGCCGCCATCGTCTGATCGCCATCGACCTGCCCGGTTTTGGCGACTCGCAGCCGATTGCTGACCCGGAAAATGGACTGGGCATTCAGGGCTATGGTCGCCTGGTGGTCAAGGTGGTGGAGGCGCTGGGGCTGGATTCAGTCGTACTCGTCGGCTGGAGCCTGGGCGGACACGTCGCGTTGGAGGCGGTGGAGGATATCCCCAACTGCAAAGGCGTGCTGATCTACGGGACGCCGCCGCTGGCCTTCCCGCCTGACATGGGCGCAGCCTTCCTGCCCAACCCGGCGATGGCCGCCGCGTTCAACCCGCAGCTCACCGAGGCGGAGATGCGCGGCTTTGTCGACGCCTTCTTTGCGCCCGGCTACAGTACGCCCGACGACCGCTTTTTGGCGGATATCCGCCGCAGCGATGGCCGGGCGCGCGCGGCGATTGCCGCCAGCATTCGTCCTGGTGGCTACAAGGATGAGGTGCAGGTGGTGGCGAAGCTGCGTACACCCCTGGCCGTCCTCCACGGTGCGCAGGAGCAGCTGGTCAACGGCGCCTACTTTGCGTCCATCCCTATGCCGACGCTCTGGCGCGGCGCCGTGCAGGAGATCGCAGACGCCGGTCATGCGCCGCATTGGGAGACGGCGGACGTTTTCAACACGTTGTTGGCCGACTTCCTGGCTGACTGCGAGATGGGGGCGCGGAGGTGACTCATGAAAATTTTGGCCATCGAACGGGCTGCGCCTGGCGCCGATTTCAGCGCCTTCACGCCGGAACTGGCGCGCGCTGAGGCGTGGCAGGCGTGGACATTGTATCAGGAAGGCAGCGTGCGCGAGTTGTATTTCCGCGCCGACAAGACGGAGGCGGTGCTCGTCCTGGAGTGCGCCGACGTGGAGGAGGCCGCTGCTACGCTCGCCACGCTCCCGATGGTGCAAGCCGGCTTGATCACCTTCGAGCTGATCCCGCTCAAAGCGTATCCGGGCTTTGCGCGGCTTTTTGGCTGAGCACGCTGAGCGAACCGGCTTTTGGCCGGTTTTACCTGGCAAACGTCAGTTTATGAGGATGAACAAAATAGAGCACCGAATCAATTTGTTAATCTCCATCAACCGGTGGCGCTGGCCGTGTAGACGACCTCTCCACCCACCATCGTCATCAGCACACGGATCTCCTTGATCTGTTCCTCTGGCACGGTGAAGTAGTTGCGGTCGATCACGATCAGGTCGGCTAGTTTGCCGATTGCGAGCGCACCCTTGAGATGCTCTTCGCGTGTCAGCCAGGTTCCGTTGACCGTGTAGGCGCGCAACGCCTCCTCGCGGCTGATGGCCTGATCCGCCGCCACGTAGTGACCCAGGTTATTCTTGCGCGTCACCAGGGCGTACATCCCGACAAAGGGATCGGGCGAGACAGTCGAGGGGATGTCCGACGTAGCGCAGAGAACAACGCCGGCGTCCAGGTATTTGCGCGCCGGCTTGTAATTGGCAGCGCGGCGTTCGCCCACATCCCGGAAGATCAGGTCGCCCTCCCAGTAGAGAAAGGTCGGCTGGATGACGGCGGCGATGCGATGTTCAGCCATCTGTGCGAGCGCGCGTTCACTGGGAAAGTAAGCGTGGATGACGTTGTGGCGGGCGTCCGGCCAGGGCGTGCTGGCGGCGACATCGGCGAAGGCGTCCACCACCATGTCCATCGCCCGGTCGCCGCAGGTGTGGATGCCGACATCCCAGCCTAGTTCTTGCGCCGTGCGGAAGTGGCGGCGCAGCGTCTGCGGGTCAAGGCGGTTGAAGTCGCCGACGCTCGTTTCACCCTCGAAGGGCGCGTACATCAACGCCGTGTGGGAGGAGGTGCCGCCATCGATCGCCATCTTCAGCCCGCCCAGGCGCAGCCATTCGTCACCCAACCCGGAAGCTACGCCCAGCCCTCGCGCCCGCGCTTCCAGTTCTGCTGCAGTCTCCTCCTCGCGAAAGCCATGCCACGATGGCATGACGTTCAGTCGCACCGAAATCGGCACGGCAGCCGTGCGCCCCGCATCCTGCGCGCTTTGCCCTTCCCGCACCACAGCCTGGTACGCAGCCAGCTCGTGCGGATAGAGACCGGGGTCGAGGACGCTAGTGATGCCGTAGCGATTCATCTCCTGGCAACCGAGGCGGATTGCTGTTTTGAGTTCGGTGAGCGTCGGCTGCGGCAGCAAGTTGCGCACAAAGAGCTTGGCCGCCGCGCGCAGCAGTCCATTCGGCTCGCCGGCTGCATCGCGCCCAATTTCACCGCCGGGCGGGTTGGGCGTGCCCCGTGTGATGCCTGCCAGCCGCAGCGCCACGCTGTTGACGACATCGGTGTTGAAGAAGCGCATCAAGAGCACGGGATGCTGGTCGGTGGCCGGGTCGATGTCCCAGCGTGTGGGCAGGCGTCCCGGTGGGTTGGCCTCCGAGAAGTTGCCTTCGTTCCACCCTTCGCCGACGATCCAATGGCCTGGCGGCGTCACTGCGGCGCGAGCGCGCACCAGCTCCATCATCTCCTCCGGCGAGCGACACTCATCCAGCCGGATGCGCGTGAGCTTGACGCCGACCTGTAGCAAATGATTGTGGCTGTCGAAGATGCCCGGCAGTACGGTGCGCCCGCCGAGATTGTGCACGCGCGTGGCCGGCCCCGCCAGCGGCAGCAGTTCCGCGTCGGCGCCGACGGCCATGATGCGCCCATCCTGGATGGCGATGGCCTGCGCTTGAGGATTCCGGCTTGCCAACGTGTAGATGACAGCATTGTGTAAGATCAGGTCGGGGCTTAGATCGCGAAGTTGCATGGCGGTTGCTGGCCTGATCAGGTGGCCGATTGAAGAAATGACGGCGCTGGCGTTTGTGATTTGCGCACCAAGTAGAGGCCGTAGAAGAGCAGAATCGTCACTTGCGCGACGTCGAGCGGGATGCGCGGGAGATTGGTCAGTTGCAGCAGCAAGTCATGGATGGCGTGCAAGGCGATCAGAAACCAGATCGCATTCGTGCGCAGCCGCAGTGCGGCGTAGGCCACGCCAAAACAAAAGGCGCCGACGCCCTGCGCCAGCACTAGCGCCGGATTGCTGCGCACGATCAAATTGGTCATGTGCGAGACGCCGAATAGCACGGCTGTGAGCAAGGTGATGCGCATCGGGCTGAGATGGCGCAGTAGGTGGATCATCACCCCGCGATAGAGCGTCTCTTCATGGAGACCGACCAGCACATAGGCCAGCGACAACATGGCGATATTCGCCATCGCTTCCTGGTTCACCCCCTGCACGAGCGGGGGAACAATGGTCACCAGCGCCGGGAAAATGAGCAGGCTTAGTGCGTGCCAGGCTGAGGGGGCGGTGTAGCCGGCGGCGCGCCATAACTTCAGCCAGGCAACCAACACGAGCGTCAGTGCAGTCAGGATGACCAGCGCAGCAAACGCAACGGTCTGGCCAGGCCACGCCGGCGCCAGCGCACGAAAGCCCCACTGCAGCCCAAACGCGAGCAGCATATCGAGCGCAAAGAGTGCAATGGCAGCGCGGACAGGGTATGTCTCAAACCAACGGAGTGTACTTATTCTCATAGATGCATGCTTTCTGCTAGATTGACTGCGCTAATGCTCAATGTCAACTCGATCCTGTGTCTGCTCTGCTGCTGGGGAAGGTGTGGCAGACAGAACTGGCCGCGTTTGGGCTAGAAGTATAGTGAAAATGCACGTACTACAAAAAATGGCGCAAGTCCGTGCACCATCCTTGCCATTTCTGCGTGTAACGTATGTGACTTCGCCACCCAGCACGTAATCCGCACCGCCTGGCACAAGACTTCGCCCAGTAGTCAGTCAATGTAGCAATAGAATCTCAATCTGGACATCGGTTGATTGCGTCTACACAGCTGCCAGCGCCTGCTCAAGATCGGCAATCAGGTCTTCTGGATGCTCCACGCCGATTGAAAGGCGCACCATCTTCTCGGTGATGCCCATCTCAATCCGCTCCTCCGGGTCAACGTCGGAGTGAGTCATTGTCGCCGGGTGCTCAGCCAACGACTCGGTGCCGCCGAGGCTGACCGCCAAATGAAAGAGTTGCAGCGCATTCAGGAAGCGAAATGCCTCCTCCTCGCCGCCAACCAGCTCGAAGCTGATCATGCTGCCTGGCGCCAGGCATTGACGGCGGTAGAGTGCGTGTTCCGCTGTGTCGGGCGGCAGATGGCCAAGATAGTAGACGCGTTCCACCTTCGGATGATCGGCCAGGAAGTCAGCCACATAACGCGCATTTTTCATCTGGGAAGTCATACGCAGCTTGAGCGTCTCCAGGCTGCGCATCAGCATCCACCCGGTCATCGGGCTTGCCATCGTGCCCAGAATCGTGCGAAAGCTCTTGATCTGTGCAACCAGATTTTTGGCGCCCAATGCCACGCCTGCGATCAAATCGCTGTGACCGCCAATGTACTTGGTGGCGGAATAGAGCACGATGTCGGCGCCGTGCTGCAGCGGATGTTGCCAGAGCGGGCCGAGAAAAGTGTTATCGACTGCGAGGAGCACCCGCTTGCCAGCGTGTGAAAGCCGCTGCGCCAATCCAGCACATGCGGCGATGTCCACGAGCGCGTTGGTGGGATTGGCCGGCGTCTCAACGTACAGCATGGCGACATGGTCGCGGATGCTGCGATCCAAGACGGCTTGCTCGAAGGCTGCAGTCCCGCCGTGCGCCAGCACACCGACCGGACGAATGCCAAAGCGGGGCAAAATGTGTTTCAGTAGATAATCGGTGCCGCCGTAAACCGGCTCACTGAATAAGACCACATCGCCTGGTTTGAGGAAAGTGAGCAGGGTGGTGCTGATTGCGGCCATGCCACTCTCGAAGACGGCGGCGGCTTCCGCGTTGTCCCACACGGTCAGGCGATCTTCCAGTATCTCCAGGTCGGGGTTATTGAGCCGGCTGTAAATCAGCCCGATTTCTTCGCCCGGCGCACCTTTACGCAGCCCGTAGGCCAGCTCAAAGAAGGCTTTTCCCTCCTCTGCGGTCTTGAAGACGAAGGTGGAGGTCAAGAAGAGCGGTGGCTTGATGGCGCCTTCGGAAAGCTCCGGTCGGTAGCCATAGCCCATCATCAGGCTTTCCGGGTGCATCATTCTGTTGCCAATGGTGCGGCTGTGGGAATCGCGTTTGGTGCTCATAAGTTGTCTCCGTTGACAGTTGCAGAGTTTTCATGTTTTCAGTGTTGCGGGCTACGTGTCGGAACCCCTTGCGCAACACGTCATACGCAACACTGCGCTTATAAAATATCAACCTTGAAATCAGTAGGAAGTTGTGCGGGATGAGGAATACGATCCGATGCCGATGGTCTGGCTGATGCAGCCAGCGTCCGGGCGTAGCGTTGCACGGGCGGCGACGTAGTGTTGGGTGGTGGCGGCTGCGGCTTGCTCCAGACGCTGCGCCAGCGGCGCGTCACATACCAGTAGGGTGCACATAGAAAATCGTTCAAACTTGTATGAATTGACAGGACGGTGGAATTCCGCTAAGGTAACGACAATGGTCATCATACCAGAGGAACAGAACAAACAAAACTCCGGACAAAACTCCGCAGGTAGCCTATGCCCACCCATTTCACGGGAACGCCGGCTGAAGTGCTGGCGCTCGACACGTTGATCAAGTTGACGCGTGCCAACAACTCGCTGCTAGCGCGGATTGCTCATCGCGGCACACACCCTGACCTGAGCGTGAGCCAGTTTGGCACGCTGGAGGCGCTCTATCATTTGGGGGCAATGTCGCAAACTGAGATTTGCAGCAAGCTCCTCAAGAGTGGCGGCAACACGACGCTGGTGATCGACAACCTGGAGAAGCGCGGGCTGGTGCAGCGTCGTCGCGACACGGAGGATCGCCGCGTGATGATGGTTGAGTTGACGGCAGCTGGGTTTGAACTCATCAGCGCCATCTTTCCCCATCACGCCCAGGTCGTCGCCGAAGAGATGTCCGTGCTTACACCGGAAGAGCAGCGCACCCTGGGCGAACTCTGCAAGAAACTGGGTAAAGGCGCCGCGCCCCCCGACGCGTCAGCATAGGCGCACGGTCGCGCATTCACTTCTCCCCGCCCAAAGCGAGACATGGGATGCAAGCATAGCTTCATCCCGCACAGTGACTCAGCCCAGTGACTCAGCCCAGTGACTCGGCAGCGGGCATGCTTCACCTGACTGCACCAGTATTTTGTGCAGCGGCGTTCCTCCGTTATACTACGCTGCCAATCAAATGAAACAACGATGCACCGGAGGAGTACCTGTTGCGCCGGCGCCAGAGAGGGGAGGTCAATGGCTGGAAGCCTCGCCCGCACAGGCTGCAGGGAAGGTCGCCGGGAAGGTTGGGGGCATGAGCGCACAGGATGAACGTGCAGTAGTGCTCTCCGAGTAGCGCCCGTTACCGTGCTGTTGAGCGATACGCCGGCTCGATAGCGCGCGTATAATCAAGGTGGTACCGCGAAGCCGCTTCGTCCTTGAATGACGAGGCGGCTTTTTGTTGGGGTAGGGCGAGTTGTGAGTTGCAAGGGGGCGAAACGTCAAAGCGGTTTCGCTGCATGTCGCCCCTCGCAACTCGCCCCTGATAAAAAACGAGGCAACAACATGACCGAGCAAATGACAACCGAACCGACGATGCCCAAAGCCTACGACCCGCGCCAGGTAGAGGAGAGCCTCTACAACTGGTGGGAGCAACAGGGATTCTTCCGCCCCGAACAGCAACTCGCCAGTGGGCTGGCCGACCCGACGCGATGCCCCTTTGTCATCTCGATGCCGCCGCCCAACGTCACCGGTGCGCTGCATCTTGGCCACGCCCTCACCAGTAGCATCGAAGATATGCTGATTCGTTATCACCGCATGGCAGGTGACCCAACGCTCTGGGTGCCAGGCACCGACCACGCTGGCATCGCCACGCAGAATGTGGTGGAGCGTCAGCTTGATAAGCAGGGGATCAGCCGCCATGACCTGGGACGTGAGCGCTTCGTTGAAGAAGTGTGGAATTGGAAAGCTGAATACCACGCCCGCATCAGCGCCCAGCAGCGGCGCATGGGCATCTCCTGTGACTGGACGCGCGAACGCTTCACGCTGGATGAAGGGCTGAGCAAGGCCGTGCTTGAAGCCTTTGTGCGCCTGTACGAAGAAGGCTTGATCTATAGAGGCAACTATCTGGTCAACTGGTGTCCACGTTGCCAGAGCGCCATTAGCGATCTGGAGGTGGATCACGACGAGGAGAATGGGCGCTTCTACACCTTCCGCTATCCGCTCAAGGAGGGTGGCTTCCTGGAGGTGAGCACCACGCGCCCGGAGACAATTCTGGGCGACACCGCCGTGGCTGTGCACCCGGACGACCCGCGCTACACGCACGTCGTCGGCAAGACTGCGCTGGTGCCGATGTTGAACCGCGAAATTCCCGTGATCGCCGACGCTTATGTTGATCCGGCGTTTGGCACCGGCGCCCTCAAGGTGACGCCCGGTCACGACCCCAATGACTACGAGATCGGCAAGCGGCACGGCCTGCCGATGATCAATATCATGAACAACGACGGCACGCTTAACGCCAATGCCGGCCCTTACGTCGGACTGGATCGCTTTGTCGCGCGCAAACAACTGTGGGCCGATATGCAGGCGGCCGGGTTAGTGGTTAGCGACAAAGAGCACCTCCACCAGGTCGGTCATTGCCAGCGCTGCGGCACCATCGTTGAACCACTCCTCAGCGAACAGTGGTGGGTGAAGATGGCGCCACTAGCGGAGCCGGCCCTGGCAGCGGTGGCGAATGGCGACATCCAGATCGTGCCGCCGCGCTTCGAGCGCATCTACAATCACTGGCTGGAAAATATCCGCGACTGGTGCATCAGCCGCCAACTCTGGTGGGGACACCGCATCCCCGTCTGGTATGGGCCAGATGGCGCCGCCTTTGCCGGACGCAGTGAAGCCGAGGCGCACGCCAAAGCCACCGCACACTACGGCAAGACGGTCGAGTTAGTGCAAGACCCGGATGTGCTCGACACTTGGTTTAGCAGCGGCTTGTGGCCCTTCAGCACCCTCGGCTGGCCAGAACAGACGCAAGACCTCGCGACCTACTACCCTACCACCGTGCTGGAGACCGGCTACGACATTCTCTTCTTCTGGGTGGCGCGCATGATCATGTCCGGGCTAAAGTTCACGGGCAAGGCGCCGTTCAGCGTGGTCTATCTGCACGGGTTAGTGCGCGATGAGCAGGGGCGCAAAATGAGCAAGAGCCTGGCGAATGTGCTCAACCCGCTCGACTTGATCGCCGAGTACGGCACCGACGCTCTGCGCTTTACGCTGCTCACGGGCGGCACGCCGGGCAATGACATGAAATTGAGCACCACGCGCATCGAAGCCAACCGCAACTTTGCCAATAAAATTTGGAATGCGGCGCGCTTTGTGGTGATGAAATTGCAAGATAGCGACTTGGCAGTGGACTGGACCGATCCGAACAGCCCGACCTACACCCTGCCCGATCGCGCTGCGTTCAGCCTGGTCGACCGCTGGATTCTCAGCCGCTATGAGAGCGTGCGCCGCGAAGTTAACCGGCTGATCGAGACATGGCAACTGGGCGAGGCAGGACGCCAGCTCTATGAATTTTTGTGGAATGAGTATTGCGACTGGTACATCGAGGCCGCCAAAGTGCGGCTGAGCAATGCCGCCAGCGCCGAAGCCCAGGCGACGCGCCAGGTGCTCGCCTACGTGCTCGAACGCAGCCTGCGTCTGTTGCACCCCTTTATGCCCTTTGTCACCGAGGCGATCTGGCAGAACCTGCCGGGTATGGCGGGCGAAGGGCGCTCGATCATGGTCACGCGCTGGCCGGCGGAAAGTGGTCAGTATGACGCACAGGCGGAAGATCATTTTGGCCGCATGCAGGAGGCGATTCGCGGTATTCGCAACGTGCGCAGTGAATACGATGTGCCGGCGGCGCGACGCATTGCTGCTCACTTCAGCGCGGGCGAGTATGCGCCGTTGGTGGTGGACAATCTGCCCGTGATCGCCATGTTGGCGCGATTGGAGACGACGGCGGTGCATGTGGCGGCAGAGCTGGCGGCGCCCGGCAAGGCTGCAACCCTGGCTGTGGCTGGAATGACGATCTATCTGCCGCTTTCCGATCTCATCGATCTGGCTGCTGAACGCAAGCGCATCCAAAGCGAGATCGACAACGTGGACAGGCAGGTGCAGCGCATTGAAAGCACGCTAGCGAATGCAGAGTTCGTCGGCAAAGCACCGGCGGCGATTGTCGAACGTGAACGCGCCAAGCTGGTTGAACTGCGTGAACGACGCAATCAATTGACCACGCGTCTAGCCGACCTGAGTGAGTCGTGAAAGCGAGCGGCAGGATGCGTGACTGCCGATAGGGGCGTTGCGCATCCTCTGCTATGCCCTTCTATGCTGCCTTCCAACGCTTGAGCATAGCACCCCAATGCGCCAGCAGTACCTGTTCGGAGACCTGCAACGAGGAGACAGCATCGGCGCCAGCATTCAGCCAGGCAATGGTCAGCGCTGGGGCGGTGCGCTTCGCCAACACAACCAGCGGCGCCTTGCTTAGCGCACGCACACGCTTAATACCCGCCAGGAGTGCGTGCAGTGGCTGCCCCGGCGTCTGCTCCAGCACAATCAGGTCGTAACGCCAGAAGGGAATGACCGGCAACTCACTGTACGGGAGTACATCCATCTCCATGCCTGCAAATCGCGATGAGTTGATGAGCATAACAGAGGACTTTGTTAGCGGTCTCGGCGTGCGCAACCAGATGCCGCGTGTGTGAGAGAATCGATGTAACAATTGTGCTGGTTCTCTAGCGCCAGATAGTGTCGCAAGTGTGTTGGTAAACATAATCGTATGTCCACTTCTGTATCAATGCAGCGCGCCCGCGACGCTGCGTCAGGATGATGCGCCAGGGGTATATCTGAATAGAGGGAGCGGTAAAGGATTCTGATACATCGGATTTTTGATATTACAGGTTGTGAAAAATAGCACAAAGATTACACAAAAAATATACAGTTATGCTAGAATAGCGGACGTGAGTGCAAAACATATACTTGCAATTGGTGTGCACCCGGCGTCCTTCGAGTTTGGTTAGTTGCTAATGTGAATGCCCGGAAATTTGTGATAATTTTGACAAGTGCCAGGGCGTATGCTATAGTCCACGCAAGTTGCCGCCCTGCCACGCAGGTTGGCAACACCTCTATGCAGCGTGAAAATCTGCAGCATGAAAGTATCGTGAAAGTATACAGTGTGAAAGCAAGTGACAGACCTGGCAACTGACAGTAGTAACTGACTGCTTTGCAGGTTTCACGAAAACAGGGCGCTTACCTTGAACGTTGTTGAAAAGGAGACCGCATCCCAATGGCAGAAAATTCAGCCGACTTGAGCGGTAGCGAGCGTGAGCAGCGCATTGCCGAACTGAAAGCAAAAATGCAGGCATCCGCCAAAAAGAACAAAGCCCAAAGTGAAGCGCCGGCGGAAGTCAAAGCTGCGCCGAAGGTGGCAGTGGTTGAAACGGCAGCGGCTCCGCCCCCGCCCGCTGTGAGTACAACGCAGGCAAAAAGTAACGGTGCCGCGACCAATGGCGCCACTGCCACAGCAGAGTTGGCCCAGACAACCACCATTGCTGCGGCCGCAGCTGAGCCAGTCTTTGTCGAAGACTCGCCCGAAGTGAAAGCGCGCAAAGAGATGACGCGCCGGGAATTCATGACCTATGCCTGGGGCGGAGCATTAGGGCTGCTGGCGCTGCAAGGAGCCACTGGTCTATTTTTCTTCATGATGCCTCGCTTCAAGGCAGGCGAATTTGGCGGCGTCTTCTTTATTGGGCCGGAAAGCTCGATGCCTGCGACGGATGCGCCGCCTCAGCCCAATGTAGCCGGCAAATTCTGGCTGGTGAATACGACAGACGAAGGCGTAAAGGCGATTTACATGGTCTGCACGCATCTTGGTTGTCTGTACAAGTGGGAACCGGCCAATTTCCGTTTTGAGTGCCCTTGCCATGGTTCGAAGTTTACGCGCGAGGGTTTCTACATCGAAGGTCCGGCGCCGCGGTCGCTCGATACATTCCTCGTCACTGTCGAAAATGGTGAGGTTGCGGTCGACACCGGCAAAAAGACATTAGGTGCACCGTCGGCAGAGTCGCCGGCGCGCGCGGTTCCGGTCTAGAGTTGGAATGCGCCGGGTGAACCAGAGCACGTTATAAACTTGCGTTGCACCCCATTATAATCACTGCGAGAAGGAGTCTTATGGCTGTACAACCTGAGCTTGAGAAAAAAGGCTTTGCGCAGACAGTGCTCGATGCTGCTGACGATGTGTTCACACGCATTACAGCAGGCATTCCGGCGGGCGAAGTGCGGCGTATGTTGCGAGGTGAAGCGCCAGGGCGCCCTAACCCGCGCTTGAAACCGCATTCCGAAGCGTTCCTGCTTCACATCAAGCCGACCTACTACCATGAAAGCGTCACCCGCTTTACTCACACCTTCCGGCTTGGTCTCCTGTCGACGTATCTTTTCTTCGTCGAAACGATCACTGGCTTGATCTTGATGATCTGGTACGCGCCAACGCCTGAGCGCGCCTACACCGACATGATCCGGCTGCTCAGCAATGTCCCCTTTGGCCAGTTGATGCGTGACTTGCATCGTCTGGGGGCAGAGTTGATGGTGCTCATCGTAACGGCGCACATGGTGAGAACCTACCTGACCGGCAGCTACAAAGCGCCGCGTCAGTTCACGTGGTTCACCGGCGTCATCCTCTTGGTGGTGACGCTCTTCCTCAGTTTTTCGGGGTACCTCTTGCCGTGGGATCAGCTGGCTTTCTGGGCGGTGACGATTGGCACCTCTATGGCTGAAGCTGTACCGCCGAAAGTTGTCGGTGAGACAGTCAACCTGCTGGCACGCGGTGCGCCCGACATTGGCGCCAATGGTTTGATGCGTTTCTATCTACTGCATGTGCTGTTCCTACCGCTAGTGCTCTTCCTGTTCTTCTTTGTGCACTATTACAAAGTGGTGCATTTCGGCATCAGCTTGCCGTCGGATGAAGAAGAGATCGGTCAAGATACTGCCAATAAAGTGCCAGCGGATCGCCGCGTCTACTTCTTGCCTGATGTCATGATCGATGAGGCGACCTTCCTCATCGGCTTCACGGCGCTCATGGTGGTGATTACCGCATTCTTCTTCTCTGCACCGCTTGAATCGATTGCCAATCCGCAATCGACGCCGTTGCACACGGTGGCGCCTTGGTACTTCTACTGGTTACAAGGTCTGCTCAAGATCGCTGACAAGACGATTGCAGGCGTCATTCTACCCGGCGTGTTGCTCGTCTTGCTGATTGCGATTCCCTACCTGGATCGCAATCCGAGCCGGCGCGGACGCGATCGCCGTGTGGCGATTATCAGCGGCGTGGTGGCCGGCATCGTCATGATCATTCTGAGCTGGATGGGTACGCCCTACTACGCCGTGCAAGGTGCGCCGCCTGTTGAAATTGTGCAAGAGCTGATGCCGGAAGAAGGCATGGGGCCTGTGCGTGAAATTGGCTATGCACATCTCCCGATCGGCAAGTATGACACGCGCGAGAATCCGGTTACAGAGGACGAGGAGTTCAACCATATCCTCCATGAGTTCGAGGCAAGTATTGCGGCCTTCGAGGAGAAGGACCCATCGTTCAACCAGGCATATGGTGTTCTGAGCGTGACACAAGAACAGCCAAGCCTGAAGCGCATCACTTGGGAGATTTTCTGGATCAGCCCAGAAGGCGTCCAGGACAAATTCGTGCGCACTTTCTTCCTGCATGAGAATTCACTCTACTGGGAACAATACGGGCTTAAGGACTTCAGCTTTGTTCGCCCACCGGCTCAGGAGTAATCGTCAGCCATGAAACGACCATGGTATAGTTTTCTCTATGTGCGTTCACCGCTTGTCAAGATCGGTCTGGGCATTGCGGCGGTGATGTTGTCCATTGCAGTGCTGCTCTTCTTAGGCGTGATTGAAGATCGGCGCATGGCTGCACAGACTGCCAACTGGGATGGTCGCGCCATCGAAAAAGGCGCTGAAATCTACACTAACAACTGCTACACATGTCACGGGCCAGATGGTAAAGGGTTGCCGGGCGTTGCACCGGCGCTCCACAGCAAGTATTTCTTTACCCAGCGGCTCAAAGATGTTGGCTGGACTGGCTCTCTGCACGATTATATTGCGTCGACAGTTGCAGCTGGGCGCCCCTCCAAGGTTAAGTCGCAGTGGGCGCAGATGATGCCGACATGGAGTCAGCGCTTCGGCGGCCCCTTGCGTGACGACCAGATCAATAATGTGACGGCCTTTGTCCTGAATTGGGAAAAGGATGCGTTGTTGCAGGGGACGCCCGACAATCCCGATCCTTGGCAGCCTTTCGATGATGCACCCTCCAAAGCTGTGGCTGAAGATGGCAGTGCACCGGTGGCTGAGACGCCGGTTGAATCTACCGGACCACGTTCACCGCAGGAACTCTTCGCTGGCGCCAATGGCATGGGCTGCTCTGGCTGCCATAATCTCGATCTCCCGCAGACGGCGGATAGTCGCGGCCCGGTCGGACCCAACATGGCGAATTTGTACGAGACAGCTGGCACGCGCGTTCCAGGCGAGGATGCTGCAACCTATATCCACAACAGCATTGTTGCGCCCAATGCCTACGTCAGCGAAGGATATATGGCGGGCATCATGCCGCAGAATTTTGCTGAGCGGATGACAGAGGAAGAGATCAACGCATTGGTGCAGTGGTTGCTTGATCCAAATCGTCAGCGCTAGTCGGAGCCAGACGGTGCGACACAGCGGCATCGCCGTCGCACCTGCTGGCGCAGCAAGTACTATCGAGTTTAGGATGGGGCGGCTGGCGACCAGCCGCCCCATCTTTGTGCCTTGCGTTCGCCTGCCTTGGCTGGCGTGGCGCCCGGCAGCTTCCAGCGAGGAGAGCATGACCCACGACTACCAGCTTACCCGTGACCCGGTCTTCTATCTGACGGCAGCCTTCTTCGCCTTCCTGACGACAGCGCTGTCGGCGGTGTTAGGCCAGTTGCGTTTCATGCCGATCAGCCAGACGGTGATCCTGGCGATCTTTGTGGCGATCGCCATGCGGCGTCGTGACCTGCGCGCCGGCCTGACGATCGTCTTTGTGTGGCTGGCGCTGTCCATGACCATTCTGATTGTGCTCATGTTGGTGGCGCCAGGACAGGTCGAGCGCGCTTTTGCTGATGGCTTCATGTATCGTGCGCAGCTCTCCGAGTGGTACTTCGCCCAATCGCCGCTGCCCGCCAGTTTTGCCACCCAGCCTGCGCCTAGTCTGTTTGAGGTGATCGGCGTCACGCTGGGTGCGTTTGCCACGGGCGGTGTCGTCGGTCTGTGGTATGTCGTGCGGATGGCGAATCTGGCGGCATTCAGCGCGGGGCATCTGCTGGGCGTCCTGGGTGGCCCGCTGTGGATCGGCGTTGCCCTGCCGATCTGGAGCATCTTGCAGATCGTGGGCGCCAGTGGTCTGGTCGTCGTCTGCGCCGAGCCGCTCCTGGCCGATCGCTTTGCCGCGTTGGGCGGCTGGCTAACCCGACGGCGGCGTCCGTTGCTGTGGTTTGGCGCGATATACGCGGCGGGATTGCTGGCCGAATGGATTCTGCCCACTTTCTGGCATTTCCATCGTTAACCTCTTTCGGGACGAGAACAAGCCACCATGCGCATTAAGCGTGTCGTTATTCAAGGTTTCAAGACCTTTGCTCGCCGCACCGAATTTGTCTTCGACCCTGGCGTAACTGCCGTCGTGGGGCCAAATGGCAGCGGCAAGAGCAATATCGTCGACGCCGTGCGCTGGTGTCTGGGCGAGCAGAGTTTCAGCCTGTTGCGTTCGCGCAAGACCAGCGATGTGATCTTTTCCGGCAGCGACAAAAAGGCGCGCCTTAATCTGGCCGAAGTCACAATCACCCTCGACAACAGCGCTGGCGAAATCCCGATTGACTTCACCGAGGTCGAGATCACGCGTCGCGCCTACCGCGACGGTGACAACGAATATATCGTCAATGGGCAGCGCGTGCGGCTGGCCGATGTGGTCGACCTGTTGGCGCAGACTGGGTTGGGCAAACGCACCTATTCCGTGATCGGTCAGGGGCTGATCGACCGCGCCCTGAGTATGGCGCCCGAAGAACGGCGCTCACTCTTCGAGGAGGCCGCCGGCATCAGCGGCTATCAGCTCAAGCGCGCCACGGCAGTGCGCCGGCTGGAAGCGACACAACAAAACCTGACGCGCGTGCGTGATATCACGGCCGAGCTAAGCCCGCGCCTCGGAGCGTTGCGTCGCCAGGCCGAACGCGCCCAAGAGCGTAGCCAGATCGCCCGCGACCTGCACGAATTACTGCGCGATTGGTATGGTTATCGCTGGCACACCACGTTGCGTCAGGTCGAACTGCACCACACCATCGCGCAGACGCGGCGCCAGGAGACGATTGCACGCCAGCAACAACTGAACGAACTGGGCGCCGAGATCGCCGCGTTGCGCCAGCAACAGGCCGAACGCCGCGCCCAGCTCGCCACGCTGCACGCCGAAAGCAGCGACCTCCACCGTCAGGCTGAGGGCATCGGGCGCGAGCTGGCAGTTGCCCAGGAGCGCCTACGCCAGCTGCAGGCGCGCCGTGAGGATGCCACACGCGAGCTGGCGCCAATGGATGTCCAGCAAGCTGCCCTCACCGCACGGCTGGAGGAACTGCGCCAGGCCGTTCAGGAAGCCACCGCTGCAGTTGCAATCCGGCAGCGCGCAGTGGAAGAGGTGCAAGCTGAGGTCGAGCTGCGCCAACAGGCGCGCAGTCGCCTGCTGACGCAGCAAGAAGAGGCGCGGCGAACGTTGACGCATCAGCAACAACAGCGCACCGAGATCGCCAGCCGCCTGCGCCAAATTGACGAACGCCGCATCGTGCTGGAGACCGAACACGGCCAGCAACAGCAGGCGCTCCAGCAAGCGGCGGCAGACGCTGCGGCCGCAGAAGCTGCGCTCGCCGACGCCGAGCAGGCGTTGGCAGCACTCGAGGCCGAAGCGCACGCAGGGCAGGCGAACCTGGCTGCACACGAGGCAACGCTCAACTCATTACAGCAAGAATTGCGCGCGGCTGAAAACAGCTGCCAGGAGGCTGACCGTGTCGTCGATCGACTGCGGACGCGCCACGAGCTGCTGGATCGGCTGCAACGTGAAGGCGCCGGTTATGCCAGCGGCGTGCGCGCCGTGCTCCAGGCGCATGGCAGCGGGCGGTTGCGCGGCGTCATGGGCACGGTTGCGTCTCAGCTACGAGCGCCCGCCCATCTCGACAAAGCCATCGAAACCGCGCTGGGCGGCGCTCTCCAGAATGTGATCACCGCCACCTGGGATGACGCTGCCGCCGCCATTGACTTTCTGAAGACGCAGCGCAGCGGTCGCGCCACCTTTCTTCCATTGGATCGGCTCCACGTTCTACCGGCGATCCCGGCGCCGACGCGTGCAGGGCTGCTGGGCAACGCCGCCGATCTGGTGGACTATGCACCCGAGGTCGCAACTGCCATGCAGCAGTTGCTCAATCGCGTTTGGGTGGCGGAGGACCTGACGGCGGCGCGCGCGGCGTTGGATGAGTTTCGTGGCAGCGCCCGCCCCACTGTCGTCACGTTGGAGGGTGAAATCGTGCGTCCTGGCGGCGCCGTCACCGGCGGCAGCGAAGGTGGGCGCAGCGATGACTCTCTCCTGGCGCGTGCGCGCGAACTGCGTGAACTCCCCGCTCAGATCGAGCAGGCCGCCGCCACGCTGCGCATGCACGTCGCCGCCTGTCGCGAACTCAACACACAGATTGAGGCGCAGCGGCTGGCGATCACGCAGCAGCAACAGGCGCTGGCTGATCTGGCGCGTCAGGAACGGCAGACGCGTAGCCGCATCGAGGAAGTGCGGCGCCAGGTGGATCGCAGTCGACAGGCGCAACGCTGGCGCGCTGAACAGATCGCCCAGACCGAGGCCGAGCTGCATACGCTGGCCGAACGCGAAATTGCCCTGCAGGAAGACGCCGCACGCGCGGACGCCGCCGAGCAGACAGCCACTGCGTCCCTGGCGGAGGTGACAGCGCAAGTTGCCGCCGCCGGCGCCGATGCGCTGTTGCAGGAGCTTGCCAACCGCCGTGCTGCGGCTGCGGAAGCTGAAGGGCGCCTGCGCAGTCAGCAGGCGCTCGTCGAGTCGACGGCGCGCACGCTGCAAAGCAACAGCGACCAGCTTCGCCACAAGCGCCAGCAGATCGAGGCGTTGGGTCAGGAGATCGATGCGCTGAGTGAGCGGGTGGCGGCGCTTGCCCATGATGAAGCTGCCTTCAGCCGCGCCATTGCCGCTTTGCAGCAGCGGATCGCACCCGTTGAAGCCGAGGTGGGAGCGCTGGAGCAGCAGCAAGCCGCCGCTGAAACGCGCGAACGGGCGCTCCAACAGGCTCTGCGCCAGGAGGAGAGTGCGCTCAACCAGGCGCTGCTCCAGCAACAGCGTAGCGAAGACCTGCTCCAGCAATTGCGGGCGGAGATTGAGGCTGACCTGGGGTTGGTCTTGCTGGAAGAGAGCGCCGACGTGGCCTACCAGCCGCCGCTGCCATGGGACGCCGTGGTCCAGCAACTCCCTATTGTGGAGAGTGTGCCGGAGTCATTGGAGGGCGAGGTGCGCGAGATGCGAGCGCGGCTGGCGCGATTGGGCAATGTCAACCCGGACGCCCCGCGCGAGTACGAAGAGGCGGCGGCGCGTTATGAGTTTCTCTTTACACAGTCACAAGATTTAGAGTCTGCTTCCGCCGACTTGCAGAAGGTGATTAAAGAGTTGGACGACCGCATGGAGGTTGAGCTGCGACGCACCTATGCGGCGGTTGGCAAGGAATTCACGCGCTTCTTCCAGCAGCTCTTCAATGGCGGCACGGCCCATCTCGAACTCACCGATCCCGACAACATCAGCCAGAGCGGCGTGGAGATCATTGCGCGTCCGCCCGGCAAGCGGCCGCAAAGCCTGGCGCTGCTTTCCGGTGGTGAGCGGTCGCTGGCGGCATGCGCCCTGATCTTCGCCATCTTGCATGTCAGCCCAACGCCATTCTGTGTGCTCGACGAGGTGGACGCGGCGCTGGATGAAGCGAATGTGGATCGGTTTCGGCTCGTGGTGGACGACTTGAGCCGCGATACGCAGTTCATCATCGTGACGCACAACCGGCGCACGTTGGAGGGCGCCAACACCATCTACGGCATCACGATGGGCAACGACGGCATTAGCCGTGTCATCAGTCTGCGGCTTGAAGGCGACCGCATGGTCAAACACGATGGCAGCGACGATCCAGCGGATTTGAAAGCCATCGAAGCGGAAATCCAGATGTAGATAGTGCGAGGAGAGACAGGCGACGGATAACGCGCCTCAAGCACCATGCGTGGTCTCAGGTGGATCAGGCAGGGTCAAGCCATAACGAAGCCCGGCCTGCAAATCGTGCTGATAATCGGCGGGTGGCTCGCCAAGAAGATAGAGCGCCATCGCCGCCGCGCGCTGTGACGCCTCCTGTTTGCTGTGACCTTCGCCGATGCCATAGGGCTTGCCGTTAATCTGGACGGTCATGACAAAGTGCTTATCGTGGTCTGGCCCTTTGCTATCGATCTGTCGGTAGCGCGGGGTGTGGTTGAGCCTTTCCTGCGCCAGCTCTTGCAGTCGGCTTTTGGGGTCCTTGCGCGCCAGTGTCTGGTTGAGCTTTGTCAACTCCGTCGCAAAGAGTTGCAGCACTACCGTGCGGCAGACCTCGATGCCCTGGTCGAGGTAGAGCGCGCCGACCAGCGCTTCGAAGGTGGCGCACAAAGTCACCGGACGTTGGCGACCGCCATTCTCCTCCTCGCCGTGTCCTAGCAACAAATAGTTGCCCAGCCCTAACTGGGTTGCCAGGCGCGCCAATGTCTCGCGGCGCACCAACGCCGAGCGCAGGTTGGTCAGCCCGCCTTCCTTTTCGTGTGGATAGCGCCGATAGAGCAACTCGCTAAAGATATAGTTCAGCACCGAGTCGCCCAGAAACTCCATGCGTTCGTTGTCGATCAATTCTGCATGGTTGTTGAGCAGTTCATTCAAGTAACTGCGGTGGATGAACGCTTGCTGGAGCAGTTGCTTGTCATGAAAGGTGACGCCCAGGTCGCGTTCGAGTTGGGATAACGTCGTGGTGTTCATAGCAAGTTCAAACCTTTGGTGGGTTCTTGAGGCCGTGCCCGGTCAGAATTCCGACGATCGTCTCCTGCAGTGGGAGGGCAGTCTTGGAAATCTTCTTGAGCGCCGCGGCAATCGTGGCGCTGGTCGGCTCGACGAAGACGCCCTGCGCCGCCAGTTCTGCTTGCGCCTGTACGACTTCAGGCTCAGCGACTGCCAGGACCATGCCTTTGGAGAAGCGGATCGCCTCCAACAGAGAACGCCAGCGCACCGGATAGCTGATAGCAATGCCGTCGGCGCTGATGCGTTCAACATGGGGTGTGGGTTCTATGGTTTCGGCGCCGCTGATGAAAGCGTCGTAGAGCGGTGTGTAAGGCTCAGCCTGCACAGCGATCAGTCGCGGCAGTTTATTGATAACACCGGAGACGCGCAAATGTTGGAAGCCGCGCCATGCACCCAGCAACGTGCCGCCGTGTCCGGCGGGCGCAATCAGCCAATCAGGTATGGTGCCGGCCAGTTGTTCCCAGATTTCCCACGCTACGGTCATCTGGCCGAGCAGGAAGGCAGGGTGCCAGGCGTGCGAGGCGTAGGCCATCTCCCGACTGTTCCACGTGGCGACTTCGACGGCGCGCGTGGCTTCCGAACGAGCGCCGGGCACCTCTACGAGTTCAGCGCCGTAGACCTCGACCTGCGCCTTCTTCGGGTAGGGGGCGCTAGCTGGGACGAAGATGCAGGCGCGCATGCCTGCGCGACCAGCGTAACAGGCCAGGCTGGCGCCGGCGTTGCCACTTGAATCATCAGCAAGCGCCTCGTAGCCCAGACCTTTGAGCCAGTTGACCATGACGCCGACGCCGCGATCTTTGTAGCTGCCGGTTGGCATGAGTGCGTCCAGTTTCCAGTAAAGGCTGCGCCCGGCCCACTGATCGGCGATGAGCGGCGTCCAACCCTCGCCCAGGGTAACGCGACGGACGCCATGGCGTAGCACGGGCAGCATGGCGGCGTAGCGCCACAGACCCGGCGCAGAAGGTTCGATGCTGGCTGGGTCGAAGAGCGGCATATCGGTGAATTCGAGGGGGAAGCCGGTCATTGGGCAGCGCAGTGGGCTTTGTTCTGCTTTGCAGCGGAACTTGCTGAAGGGACTATAGGCGATCAACACAACCCTCCCATTCACACCTGACATTGCCAGGCGCCCGCACCTGGCCTAGTTAGTCTCGCACTACATGGCGATGTTGTCAAAGTGTTAATGTTACACGTAGACAAATTGCAATCAAATGTATCTGAGAGAAGGATCACAGATTTTGTACGTCAACGCATGTAGGGTGATGCCTGCAATTTGGGCACGTCAGCGCGTGCCATATTTACACATCAAACACCACGGAGGATGGATTATGCCTGTACGAAAAGCAGATGCAGTTTGGGAAGGCACGCTCAAAGAGGGCGCCGGTGTGATGAAGCTGGGCAGCGGCGCATATGATGGCCCGTTCAGCTACGCTTCGCGCTTTGAGGAGGCGCCCGGCACCAATCCAGAAGAGCTGATTGGCGCTGCACACGCAGGCTGTTTTTCAATGTTTCTTTCGGCGCTGTTGAGCAAGGATGGCTACACCCCCACGCGCATCGACACGACTGCCAAAGTCTACCTGGAGGCTGGGCCTACCATTGCCAAGATCGAGCTGACGACGCGTGCGGCAGTGCCAGGTCTTGACGCGGACAAGCTGCAAGAGTACGCCAATAACGCCAAAGCCGGCTGCCCAGTCTCGAAAGCGTTGGCCAGCGTCGAGATTGTGCTCAACGCGTCGCTGGTTTAGTTGCGTATCCTGAAATGGCGGCAAGGAGCGAAACGCCGCTGGTCTTCGCTGGTCGTTTGGCGCCATTGTGGCGCGGACTCTAGCTGCAAGTGCTGGCGGCAACACAGTGCTGGCTGCAGCCAGCACTGTGTTGCCGCATCAACATAAAGACGCGTAGAGCAAAATACGATGCTCTGGCGCCCCTGTGTCAGAGCATCGTCATTGCATTGTCATTGCGTTATGACTGGTGGCTTTACTCACAACTCTAATCAAGAAGGATTTCATGGCTGACACAATCTGGAGCGTGAAAGACAAAATTGTGCTGGTGACTGGCGCCACGAACGGGATCGGCAAGGTTACGGCGTTGCGACTGGCGGAGCAGGGCGCACACGTCGTCATCGTGAGTCGCAGTGCACAGAAGTGTGCGGCGGTGAGTGACGAAATCCGCGCCCAGAGTGGCAATCCCAATGTGGAATGGATTGCTGCTGACCTGGCGACCCTGGCGGGCATGGAGGAGGCCGCGAACGAGTTCCGCGCCCGCCATCAGCAATTACACGTGTTGATTAACAACGCGGGCGGCGTCTTTGCTGAGCGCATCGAGACCGTCGACGGCTATGAGATGACCTTTGCGCTCAACCACCTGAGTTATTTTCGGTTGACGCAACTGTTGCGTGATCTGCTTACGGCCAGCGCGCCGGCGCGCATCATCAATGTGTCGTCCGATGCGCACTACGGCGGTGCGATGAACTTCGACGACTTGATGGGCGTCAAAAAGTACAGCAGTTGGGGCGCCTACAGCCAGTCTAAGCTGGCGAATGTGCTCTTTACCTATGCGATGGCGCGACAACTTGAAGGCACTGGCGTCACAGCCAATGCGTTGCATCCGGGCTTTGTCGCCACTGGTTTTGGACGCAACAACGGTGGGTTGATGGGCATGGTGATGCCGCTGGCGCAACTGTTTGCGATCAAGCCGGATAAGGGTGCTGAAACCAGTGTCTTCCTAGCGACGTCACCGAGCGTGACGGGCGTCAGTGGTAAGTATTTTGCCGGCTGCAAGCAAAAAGAATCGGCCAAGTCCTCCTATGATGTAGCGGCGCAAGATAGGCTGTGGGCGATAAGCGAGCAGCTTGTCGCGCGCGCGACCACGCGTCGATGGCTGTCGGCGCCGCTGCATGATGCGGGTCAGGGCATTTTTGTAGCGCCCTGACCCGCAGTTCCGCCGCCTTTAGCTATGCATCCGCCTGAAAACCTTCATCACGCGCCGTATGGTCAGGCGTGAGCCGGACATGGCGCGCCCAAAGCATTGTCGCTAATGCCTCCGCATTACACTCCGCACCCTGCAGCGTGAAGTATTCGCAGACACGGCGCACGTCGCGCTGAAAGATACGAAAGGCGTTGTGGTTGCCCTCGCTTAGTGTCACCTGCGGGAAGTCGATCAGCGTCACCTTGCCATCCCAGTACAGGATATTGTAGGCGGAAAGGTCGCCATGAATCATCCCATGCTGAAGCATCAGCTCGATGTTGCGCAGCACCTCGGCGAAGAGCGTCTGCGCCTCGACGCGTGGCAGGATGACGCCATGCAACACCGGCGCAGCGTGATTGGGCGCGCCGATGTAGTCCATCAGGATGGCGTTGTCGCCCACGCCGACTGGCTGTGGCACGGCGGCGCCCAACGCGTGCAGCCGCTGCAGCGTGACGTACTCGTGCATCAGCCACGAGATGTGGGTAAGCTCGGCGCCGAAGGCGGTTTTGTTACGCACGGCGCGCATCTCGCGGTTGTCGCGATCCTTAATGGCAACACCCAGCCCACTCAACAATTCGCGCCCCTCGCGATACATCTTGTCGTTGCGCAGGTTGCGAAACTGGCGCGGCCGGTAAACCTTGGCAGCGATATACTTCATCGGCAGATGAGGGGTCGCCTTGCAGAGATAAACGTTGGCTTCCTTGCCGCCCTTCACCAACGCCAGGACATCTTCGATCAGCGCCTGGGTGAAGAAGGGTTCCAGTGATGATTGCAGCCAAACAGCTTCGTAGCGCGCCGGCGTGTAAGTGATGTGGAACGATCCTTCTTGCACCAGGGGCGTTTCGGTCAATTCGGCGGTAATCTGCTGCGCAGACTTTTTCGGCTTGCGCGCTTTCTTGCCTGTCTGCTGGTAGAAAGTGCGCTCGCCGTCGGTAATGCCAAAGCGGGCGGCTAGATGATCGGCGTCGTCAGCGTATCGGTCGTAGTCAAAAGACACGATGAGAATCTCCTGGATTGTGTGTGACAGCGCACATTGCATGATGTCACACGATAGTCATCGAAGTTTCTCCGTGGCGATGATTGTTTTGGTGAGGGGATGAGGCCGTCGCCCAAAGAATAAAGCCACGGATCCGACGCCCGTGGCTTTTCGTTTCAACGGCGCACACGCGCCGACAACAAAAAGCCGCGAGCCACATGCGGCCCACGGCTTGACAGACAGCGAAGGTATGTCGAGCGTCAGAATGCAGGCAATCGCATGGCGCGCAGGATCGAGCGAATGTAGACAGTGACTTGCATTTTCGATCCTCCTTTCTGCCATCAAGCGAATCAGCCAGGCAAATCAGCCTGCAGACAACACAACACTCCTGATAGTGTAACACGGCGCCTGGCTGTGTCAAAACTGCACGACGTTCATTTTTTTTGCACAAATGCGCAATTGTGGAAAAAACGTGCGTCGTGTATACTGGAGTTGCGGCGAAATGCCTCAGCCGTCATCGCACAACTGTAATACATAACTGCAGCAATCGAGAGGCGTACTATACAGTCTCCAACGTAGCAATCCAGCTTATCCCTGGTGATGAGCGAGAAACTCTACATAAAAGTACGTTTCGTAAAGGGGAAGAGCGCAAATATGAAGAAGATTCTCAACCAACCTGCTGACTTTGTACCGGAGATGTTGGATGGGTTGCTCCTTGCCCATCCTGACCAGCTGGCTTACGCAGGCGGCGATCTGCATTGCATTGTGCGCGCTGATGCGCCGGTGGCGGGTAAAGTGGCGCTGGCGACGGGCGGCGGCTCCGGTCACCTGCCGGTCTTCCTCGGCTATGTCGGCAAAGGCATGCTTGACGGCTGCGCCGTGGGAGATGTCTTCGCTTCGCCCAGCGCCGACCAGATGCTCGAAGTGACGCGGCGCATTCACGGCGGCAAAGGCGTCGTCTACATCTACGGCAACTACGGCGGCGATGTGATGAACTTCGACATGGCGGCGGAGATGGCGTCGTTCGAGGACATCGAAGTGCGCACTGTGTTGGTCAAGGACGATGTGGCGTCAGCGCCCCCGGCGGAGGCAGGACGACGGCGCGGCGTGGCAGGCATGGTTTTCGCCTTCAAGTGCGCAGGCGCCAAAGCGGACATGGGCGGCTCGCTCGATGAGGTTGTCGCGGCTGCAGAAAAGGCGCTTGCCAACACGCGCACGATGGGCGTGGCGCTGTCGCCTTGCACAGTGCCGCGCGCAGGCAAGCCCACCTTCACCATTGGCGAAGATGAGATGGAGATCGGCATGGGCATCCACGGTGAGCCAGGCATGAAGCGCGAGAAGCTGCAAAGCGCCGACGAGATCACCGAGCGCATGATGACTGCCATTCTTGATGACCTACAGCCCGCAGCGGGCGACAAGCTGGCGGTGATGGTCAACGGCTTGGGCGCCACCCCGCCTGAAGAGCTGTACATCATCTATCGCAAGGCGCACAAGATGCTCGCAGAGCGTGGGATCGGCGTGCACCGCGCCTACGTGGGCGAATACGCCACCAGCATGGAAATGGCGGGCGCGTCGATCACGCTGATGCGCGTTGATGACGAATTGGCGGCGCTGCTTGATTATCCGGCGCACACACCCTTCTTCGTGCAGGTGTAGCGATGAGTGACATAGTAACCAGCGAAGCGGTTGTGGCAACCCTGCAACGCGTCGGCGCGGAGTTGGTGGCGCAGGAAGCGCACCTCACTGCGCTCGATCAGCAGATGGGCGACGGCGACCTGGGCATCACACTGAGCAAAATCGGGCTGGCGCTGCAAGAGTTTGCTGTCGCCACACCAGTGGAGGGTGATCTTGGCAAGTGGCTGGGCAAGGCGGGCATGGCGGCCAACAAGGCTGGCTCGTCTTCCTTTGGCACCCTGCTAGCGACGGCGTTGATGCGCGGCGGCAAGGCCGTCGCCGGCAAAGCAACGCTGACCGGCGCCGACTTGGCCGCTATGTTTGCCGCAGCCGATGCAGGCGTGCAGGAGCGCGGCAAAGCACAACCTGGCGACAAGACCGTGATCGACGCCATGCATCCGGCAGCGGAAGCCTTTGCCGCCGCCATCGACGCGGGCCAGTCGTTGCGCGAGGCGGGACAGGCTGCGTTGATTGCGGCAGAAGCGGGGCGTGACAGTGTGACCCCCCTCCGTAGCAAGATCGGGCGCGCCAGTTGGGTGGGTGAGCGCACCGAGGGTAAGGTTGATCCTGGCTGCGAGGCATTCGTGCTGATGTTGCGCACCGTGTTGGCGTGAAGAGTGATGCGTGGCGAGAGATGTGCGTATGTCACCCTCCTTGCGAGGCCGAATACACACCACACAATACGAACCACACACCACATTTGATGAAACTGATCGGGCGTCCTGCCCGCAGTTGATAAAGTTTGTGTCGTACAACCGTTTTTACCCAGTAAACAAGGAGCAAACACGTATGAAGCGAGTACAGTTTGTCGCCGTCGTCCTGCTGCTGACCGCGTTGATCGCGGGCTGCGTCGCCCCGGCCGCTGCACCAGCGCCCGCGGCTGGCGAAGTCGCCACCGAAGCGCCGGCCGCCGCCCCAGCCGCTAGCGACCTGACCTTCACCACCGTCGTGAAGATTGCAGGCATCAACTGGTTCAACCGCATGGAAGAGGGCGTCAAGAAGTTCGGCGCCGAGACCGGCGTCAATGCGTCGCTTGTCGGGCCTGCCCAGGCCGACGCTGCGCAGCAGATTCCGATCATCGAAGACCTGATTGCCCAGGGTGTGGATGCGCTGTGCGTGATCCCGATGGACCCGACGCAGCTCGACCCGGTCCTGAAGAAGGCGATGGATGCTGGCATCGTGGTAATCACGCATGAAGCCTCCAACCAGGTCAACATGCACTGGGACATCGAAGCCTTCGACAACAAGGCGTTCGGCGCTGGTCTGATGGACCGCCTGGCCGCCGCAATGGGCGAAGAGGGTGAGTATGCCGTGTTCGTCGGCAGCCTCGGCTCCAAGACGCACAACGAGTGGGTCGATGGCGGCATCGAGCGCCAGCTTGCAGCCTACCCGAACATGAAGATGGTCGGCGACAAGAACGAGAGCTTCGATGACGCCGAGATCGCCTACCAGAAGGCAAAGGAAATCCTGGCTGCCTACCCGAACATCAAGGGCTTCCAGGGCAGCGCTTCCACTGATGTCGCCGGCATTGGCCGCGCCATTGAGGAAGCTGGTCTGCAGGACGTCGTCTCGGTTGTTGGCACAAGCCTGCCCTCCATCGCAGGCGACCTGCTGACCACGGGCGCCATCGACGCCATCGGCTTCTGGGATCCGGCGGTGGCCGGCGAGGCCTGTAACAAGCTGGCGCTGATGCAGATCAACGGCGAGCCGATCGGTGAAGGCACGAACCTGGGCATTCCGGGCTATGAGAGCCTGAAGCTGGTTGGCGAGAATGTCCTGTACGGCAATGCACCGGTCTATGTGGACGGTAAGACCGCAGGCGACTATCCGTTCTAAGCTACGCCTGGGGTAATCGAGGTGTAGAGACCTGGCGGTCGTCGACAGCAGTCGTTGCGCATCCTCCAGGAAGCTCTTGAGCTTCCTGGAGGATGACAGCGGTGTGTGTCGCAGTTTGCCGTGCTACAGTCTGGCGACCCCATGTCTGACCACCGAAACTGATTGTATCTACTTGCATCTAGCGATCGCATCAACCAATATCCATTTTTTCATGCATGGCGGTTCAGTTGAATCGCCTGCTGGCCCAGGGCAATCCATACATGGCCGAGGAAATCATTCGTCTCACCGGGATTCATAAAGCATTCGCCGGTGTGCGTGCACTACAAGATGTCAGCCTGACGCTGGAGCGAGGCAAAGTCCATTGCCTGGTTGGCGAAAATGGCTGCGGAAAATCGACGTTGATCAAAATCATCGCTGGCGTCTATCAGCGCGATAGTGGATCGGTGCAGATCAACGGCAAGGAGTATGCGCACTTGCACCCGATCGATGCGATTCGGGAAGGTATCCAGGTCATCTATCAGGACTTTTCGCTATTCCCGAATTTGACCGTGGCTGAAAACATCGCCCTCAACGAGCAGTTGGCGGAAGGGCGGCGTTTTGTCAACTGGCGACACGTGCGCCAGGTGGCGCAAGATGCAGTAAACCAGCTCGAAGTGCATCTGCCCCTTGACGTGCGCGTGGAAGAGATGTCGGTCGCCAACAAGCAATTGATCGCCATCGCCAAGGCACTGCGCCAGAACGCGCAACTCATCATCATGGATGAGCCGACCAGCGCTCTGACCGAGCGCGAAATCCGCACGCTCTTTACCGTCATCCACAAACTGCAACAACGCGGGATTGCCTTCCTCTTTGTCAGCCATAAACTCAATGAAGTGCTGGAAATTTCCGAGGCGATCATCGTCATGCGCAACGGGCAGGTCGTCAGTACAGGGCCGGCGGATGAGTACAACACAACGCGCCTGGTCTTTGAGATGACGGGTCAAAGTATTGCTGAGAAGTCATACGACTTTACACCTGATCTGACCCAACCAGCCCTGCTGCGAGTGGAGAACCTGACCGTGCCGGGTGCGTTGCATGATGTCTCGTTTGAGTTGCGTCGCGGCGAGATCGTCGGCGTCACGGGGTTGTTAGGCTCTGGCCGCACCGAGTTGGCGTTGGCGCTTTTTGGCATGCTGCCGATTGCCGGCGGACATATCGAGATTGATGGCAAACCGGCGAAGATTCGTTCGGTGCAGGACGCAATAGCGCATGGCATTGGCTACGTGCCGGAGGATCGGCTGACGGAAGGCTTGTTCTTGGAGCAAGCGATCGGGCGCAATATCGTCGTCCGCACGATTGACAAGCTACGTGGGGCAATGGGGCTAACTGACCCGGCGCAGGTCACGCAGCAGGTGAACGACTGGGTTGCATCGCTGCGCATCAAGACCTCAAACCCAGCTCTTCCGGTCAAGACGCTTTCAGGCGGCAACCAGCAACGCGTGGTAGTCGCCAAATGGCTGGCCAGTAATCCGCACCTGATGATCCTCAATGGCCCGACGATGGGCGTCGATATTGGCTCCAAGAACGAGCTGCATGAATTGATCAAGCGGCTGGCGGGCGAGGGAATGGGGCTGCTGGTCATTTCGGACGACATCCCTGAATTACTGCAGATTTGCAACCGCATCTTGTTGATGCGCAACGGCGCGGTGGTTGAGGAAATCCTACCGCGCGAGACGGATGAAAATGCATTGGCCGCCAAGTTGATTGAGGATTGAACCTGTGAGCCGATTATTTCGCAGCAATGAAGTGTTGGTGGCGGTGACAATTGTGCTCCTGTCGCTGATCATCGGCCTGAACAACCCCACCTTTTTCTCGGTCGGTAACCTCTTTGATCTTCTGCGCAGCAGCATCGTGATGGGCATCTTTGCGATGGGCGTCTTGATCGTCATCGTGTCGGGCGGCATCGATGTCTCGTTTACAGCGATTGGCGTCTTCGCCCTCTATTCGACCACGCGCATCATGAAGGAGTTTATGCCCGATGCGTCGATCTGGATCGGCTTCCTCATCGCCGCCATGATTGGGCTGGGGCTGGGGATGATCAACGCCTTTTTCATCGCGCGTTTTCGCCTGCCGACGCTGATCGTCACGCTGGGCACGCTGAGCATGTTTCATGGTTTCCTGCTCTTCGCCATTGGCAACCAGATCATCCGCGACGTGCCGCCGGCGATGGACGCCTTTGCACGGTCTGCGCTGGTGCGCATCCCGCTGGAGCGTGGCATAGCCAATCTGCATCCTGCAATCTTGATCACGGCGGGCGTGACGCTGATCGTGTGGCTGCTCTTGCGCTACACCATGCTGGGGCGCGGCATCTATGCGCTGGGCGGTGCGCGTGAAGCGGCTGAGCGCGCTGGTTTCAACGTACCGCGCATCCAGTACTTCATCTACGGCTTTGTTGGCTTGCTTTCCGGCATCGCCGGCATGACCTTTGGTTCGATGGCGCGACAGGCGAACCCACAGGACATCGTCGGCACGGAACTGAACGTGATTGCAGCGGTGGTGTTGGGCGGTGCGCAATTGACTGGCGGGCGCGGCACCGTGTTGGGTACGATCCTGGGCGTGACGTTGGTCGTGATCGCCAACAATAGTCTGGTGCTGGTGGGTGTGCCGACGGTCTGGCAACGCGTTGTGATTGGGTTGATTATCTTGGTCGGCACTGGCTTGCCGGCGATTCAGGCCAAGCGCGCCAGCAAGCAAGGCGCCCGGCTGGCGGAGATGTGAACCATGCAAGCTACGCAAAAACACAATTCGTTTATGAACCGGTTGATGGGCGAGAATCAGACACTGCGTCTTTTTATCATCACCGTGGTGATCTTTGTCGGCTTCAGCCTGGTGCTCGGTGACAAGTTCTTCAGCATTCGCAACCTGCAGTCGATGGCGGTGCAGTTCCCCGAATTTGGCATCCTGGCCTTCGCCATCATGATCACGATGTTGACTGGCGGCATTGACCTTTCGATTGTCGGCGCCGCCAATCTCTCCGCGATTGCTGCGGCGCTGGTGCTGACGCGCCTGTCCGGTGATGGCGGCGCCGGCATGCCGTTGGAGGTGACCATCCCGCTGGCAATGGTGGTGGCATTGATTGTCGCATCGTTGTGCGGTCTGCTCAATGGTTTTCTGGTCTCCAAAGTGGGCATCGTGCCGATTCTGGCGACGTTAGGCACTGGCTCGCTCTACACGGGGTTATCCTATGTGATCACCGGTGGGCCAGCTATCACCACGACGCAGCTCGCCTTCATTGGCAATGGTTCGATCGCTGGTCTGCCGATTCCGGTGATTGTCTTTGTGGTGCTGGCGATCATCTTTGCCGTCATGCTCAACCGCACGAGTTTTGGTTTCAACGTGTACATGTTGGGCACGAATGCGCGCGCTGCGCTCTTTTCCGGCATTAGCGATGTCAAGGTCTTGGTGCGCACGTACTGGCTGGCGGGGTTGGTGGCAGGCATTGCTGGCATCATCTTCCTGGCGCGTGCTAACTCCGCTAAGCCAGACTACGGTGCATCGTTCATCCTGCTCACAGTATTGATCGCCATCCTCGGTGGCGTCAGCTATACCGGCGGTTTTGGCACGGTGTCGGGATTGGTGCTTTCAGTGCTGAGCATTCAGTTTCTTTCCACCGGTTTGAACATGCTCATGCTCCAGCTTTCTGGCTCCAGCGCAGCGATCTTTTTCCGCCAGTTTGCCTGGGGCGCGCTGCTGCTGCTGGTGATGGTGGTGAACTACTACGTGGAGCAGCGTAGACAGAGGGCGACGTGATTGAGTTGGAGGGCTGCTACCCGTTGATTTGAGCGAGCTTGTCTATTCAATGACCACTACAGATAACCTTTAGGAGCAACACATTATGACCAATATCGCTTATCTCGGCCTTGGCATCATGGGGCGCGGCATGGCAGCCAACCTGCTCAAAGCCGGGCATAGCGTTACCGTCTGGAACCGCACGCCGGAGCGCTGCGCGCCGTTAGTGGCGCAGGGCGCCAGGCAAGCCGCTACGCCCGCCGCAGCTGTCGCCGACGCCGAGGTGATCATGTACTGCCTTAGCGATGACAAGGCGGTGGAAGACCTGGTCTGGGGCGAGGGGCGGCTGATCGACGCAGTCAAGCCCGGCCAGATCGTGCTCGACATGACCACGCTGCACCCGGACACCAGCCGCAAAGAGTACGCCGCGTTCACCGAAAAAGGCGTCGACTTTCTCGACGCGCCGGTCTTCGGCTCCAAGAACGAGGCGGCCAACGGTGGGTTGTGGATTGTCGTGGGCGGCAAGCGCGCGGTCTACGAACAGATGTTGCCGTTGCTCAAACCCCTCAGCGAGACGACCCACTACATGGGCGACAATCCGATGGGCGCGTCGATGAAGCTGGTCGGCAACCTGGTGGTGGCGTTTCAGCTCGAAGCCATTGGTGAAGCAATGGTGCTGGCGACCAAAGCCGGCCTCAATCCACACGATGTGCTCGGCGTGCTGCACGTAACCGACTTCAAGTCGCCAATCTTCGACGGCGTGGGCGGGGCGCTGGTGCGTCGTGACTTCGAGGTCAACTTCGCACTCAAGCTGATGCTCAAGGACGCCAACCTGATCGCCAAATTCGCGCAGGACCTCAACGTGCCGTTGCCGGGTGTGGCTGCCATCCGCGAGAACATCAAGATCGGCGTCAACCGCGGTTGGGGCGAGGAAAACGCATCGGCCTTCATCAAGGTGCTGGAAGAAGGCGCCAACGTGCAGGTCAAAGGGTAGCTGCGCTGACGCAAGGAATGGTGATGGCCTCGCGTTGCGTGTTCGTGGCAGAGCGAATGCGCGTTTCTCTCATCAATGCGCATGGCGGAAGTCTGAGGTTCCCGACTCCTGTCATGCGCATTGGCGGTGGCAGCTGCTGCGTCATAACCGTCGTCCCCACATGATAATCGCTACGCCGAGCAAGGCAATTGCTGCACCTAGCATATCATAGCGATCGGGGCGCCAGCCATCGACCAGCCATCCCCACAGCAACGCCAGCATGATGAAGACGCCCCCATACGCGGCGCAGACGCGACCAAATGCTGCCTCCTGTTGCAGCGTCGGGATCACGCCGTACAGCACTAACACAATCGCGCCAGCGACGCCGAGCCAGAGCGCCTTGCCCTCGCGCAGCCACTGCCACACCAGCCAGCCCCCACCGATCTCCGCAAGACCGGCAATCACGAATAGCGCAAGACTGCGCACGATCTCACCCATTCTCCACCTCTCGCTACCCGCCAGGAACAACTACCTCTCTGCATCCAGGAGGCGGCGGCTGTCGCTCCTGTCAGCGCCTACGACAGATGTGCTGGTGCACATCTCCATTGTCAATCCCCACATGTGGGGACGACAACTCCCCACATCTGCTTGTAGAGTGTCGTCCTGTAACAGACAAACAGGCCGCTATGCCGGGCTTCCAATAGGAAGGGCTGGCATAGGCATTCAAACCAGGAGACAAACCATGAACATTCCGAGCAAGACGACCACCAGTGCAGCCAGCAAATCTGCACATGCCACGCAGCGCGTCGCAATTCAGGCTAACAAACTGCGAATCACATCCGGCGGACTCATTCGTTGGGCAGGTCTGCCAACAATGATAGCAGGGTTTATCTTCATTGGCATTCAGCCAATCCATCCGGCGGATACACTGGCGTCCGTCACCACCACAGCATGGCTCATTATCCAGTCGTTGAAATTCACGATGTGCCTTCTTGGTTTGCTTGGCGTCACCGGACTCTACGCGCGCCAGGTGGAAGCGACAGGCTGGCTTGGGCTGGTGGGTTATTTGCTGTTCAGTTGCTTCTATGCACTTACCGCACCTTTCGTCTTTGCTGAAGCCTTCATCTTGCCGCTGGTGGCAACCGAGGCGCCGAAATTCGTTGAGGGTTTTCTGGGGATTATCACGAGCACGCCAGCGGATATCAGCCTCGGTGCGCTCCCAGCATTTTTCGCACTGTCAGGAGCGGCGTACATGCTCGGTAGTCTACTGTTTGGCGTCGCCACTTTGCGCGCTGGCATCCTGCCGCGTGGGGCGGCTGTGCTGTTGGCTTGCTCTGGTCCATTGGCGATCCTGATCATGCGAGTGTTGGGCCATCCACTGGATCGCATGGCTGCCGCGCCGATGGGCATTGCACTGATCTGGCTGGGCTACGCGCTGTGGTCTGACCGGCGCGTGCGGATTGAGACATCCTGGCCAAGTTGACGAAATCCATATCCTTCTTTATGCTTAATCTTTGCAGGTTGCTGACGCCAGTTGATCTGCCGCATGGAGGCGGCGCATTCTGGACATGAAGAGATAAGTATGAGCGAACTATTGGCCGGATTTCCGGTGACCATTGAGATTCCGGTCGCCTGGGGCGAGATGGACGCCTTTCAGCATGTCAACAACATCGTCTACTTTCGCTATTTTGAGAGCGGACGCATTGCCTATCTGGAGCAGATGGGGATGATGGAGGCGATGGCAGCGCATGGCGTCGGCCCGATACTGGCTTCTGCTTCCTGCAAGTTCAAGTTTCCACTGACCTATCCAGACCGGGTGCTAGTGGGAGTGCGTGTGGGCGAGATCGGTGAAGATCGCTTTGTCATGCACTACCGCATCGTCAGCACACGGCATCATCGGATCGCTGCAGAAGGCGAAGGCGTCATCGTCTCCTACGACTATCAGAATCAACGCAAGGCGGCATTGCCTGCCGCAGTGCGCGCTCGCATCGCTGCGATCGAGGCGGGCGCACTTCAGGAGACACAAAATATATGACGAATTCAACTTTATTCCCATCACCAGGGGCGCTGGCAAGCGACGGACGTGGACGCGACCGCATTGTCCGGGACGAGGCCGGTCTGGTCTCGACTGCGCCGGTCGAGGAGCGCGCCATCCTGGTTGGCGTCGAGTTACAGCATCAACCTTCGCTGCTGACTTTGGAAGACTCGCTTGATGAGCTGGCGCTGTTGGCAAAGACTGCTGGCGTGCGCGTCGTTGCCCGCATCACACAGCGGCTCGAATCGCCCAACCCGGCGACGTTGATTGGCACGGGAAAGGTCGAGGAATTGCGTATGGCGGTCACAGAATTAGGCGCCAATGTCGTGATCTTCGATGACGAACTTTCTCCACGTCAGCAGCGCGAGCTGGAAAAGTCATTGGGCGAGGAGGTCAAAGTCGTGGATCGCACGGCGTTGATTCTCGACATCTTCGCCCGTCATGCGCGCACGCGCGAGGGTGCAGTGCAAGTCGAGCTAGCGCAATACGAGTATCGGCTGCCGCGGCTGACACGCGCCTGGACGCATCTGGCGCGGCAGGCCGGTGGGCGCGCGGGTGGCGCGACGGGCGGCGTTGGCGTGCGCGGCCCCGGTGAAACGCAGCTCGAAGTAGACCGCCGTGAGATCAACCGACGCATTGCCTTCCTCAAGCAGCAACTGGCGGAGATCAGCAAGTATCGCGAGCACTCTCGCAGCCAACGTCGCCAATCTGCGATTCCGGTGGTGGCGGTGGTGGGCTATACCAATGCCGGCAAGAGCACGCTGCTCAATACAATTGCCAATGCCGACGTGGTGGCGGAGGATCAACTCTTCGCCACACTCGATCCGACCACGCGACGGGTCAGGTTGCCCAGCGACCGCCTAGCGCTCTTCTCCGATACGGTCGGCTTCATTCAGAAGCTGCCGACGCAGTTGGTGGCTGCCTTCCGCTCCACGTTGGAAGAGGTCAACGAAGCGGATCTGCTGCTGCATGTGGTCGACATCTCGCACGCTAACATGGCCGAACAGATGGCCGCCGTCGAAGAGATTCTCGACGACCTCGGCGCCGCCGACAAGCCAGTGGTGGTGGCGCTCAACAAGATCGACCGTCTCGACCGCAGCGACCCCGACGACGCGCAGAGACTGGCGCAGGCGATCGCGGACAACCCGCACGCTGTGCTGATCAGTGCATTGCGTGGTGAAGGGTTGGATCGGCTCCTGGAGACGGTCGATGCAACACTGCGCCAGCGTATGGCGCGGATCGACACACTGATCCCCTACAGTCGCGGCGACCTGGTGGCGTTGCTGCATGAGCACGGTCTGGTGGAGATGGAGACACACACCGAACACGGCACACACGTCATCGGGCGGCTGCCGCTGGAACTGGTAGGGCGGCTGGAGCCGTACTGGACGGCGAATCAGGCCATGCCGTCTTGATGCGCCTAGGTGCGTGCTGCGTGATGAAACAGAACACGCAGCACGCACCTAACCGTCTGACTGCCGTCTCCTGCACCTGGGTCCACTGCACCAGTGCTCACGTTGCGCCGGATAGGATCGTGCGGAATCCCACCGGGCCGCTGGTCAAGCCAGTGCAGATCGCACTGCTAGCCGTGTGCGAAAAAGCGCACAGCCATAACAGCGCCCTGGCAGTCTGCCATCGGCGCGTAACCGCGCCATCCAGCAGGGGATATCGGTCAGTGTGCAGGCGGGACAAAGCTGTCGCTTTTCCGGTGGACAGTTGTTGAGTTCCCAGCAAGGGTGTTCAATCACCAATGGCGACGCTGCAGCATGTGCTGAGACCAGCCCCGCAGCAACTGCACGGCTGGTGTGCTGCGCTTCAGCTTCCGCCTGCCAGCGCACATCGAGCCGGCGCAGTCCCCACACGACTGCTGCGGTGACGGCGATCGGCACGCCAAGACGCAGCGCGAACAGAACGACCAGCGCCAACATCTCAATGAAGATGTCCATGCCGTTGCTCTCCACTGAAAAAACGTACACCAATGATCCAGGCCATCAGCGCCGCCGCCAGGATGCCAATCGTCGAAATCCATTCCAGGAGGTGGGGTGTGTACCTGGCTCGTGCGGACACAACCTGGGCCGCCAGTGTGGCGTCGAAGCGGTTCATCAACACGCCCGCCAACACCAGGATCGGGACGATCCACTGGATGGCGCTGGTGCGGCGCAGCGCCGGTATCAGCCACAACCCGACCGGCAGCGCCACGCCGATCAACAGTTCAGCCAGCCAGAGCCTCGCCAGACCTTCTGTCCACAACATCGGCAGCTCGCCAGCCCACCAGAGTTCGGCAACTTTGGCGGTCAGGTACATCACGCTGAATGCCACCACGATCCGGCACAGACCATGAATCAGGCTGCGATCCTCCGCTCGGCCCAGGATACGCATGGCGCTGCGATAGGCAACCGTCGCCAGGCTCAGCCCCGCCATGATCGATGAGATGTAGAAAAGCACCGGCAAGAAGGGCGACCACCACAGCGGATGCAGACGATGCGGCATGTTGAGATAGAGCGTGCCCAGCGTCGATTGATGCAGCGTCGAGAGCGTGACGCCGATGATCGTCACCGGGAGCATCGCCCGGCGAATCACCCCGAGCAGCGGGTTGACCCACGACCACTTCAGCCTGCCCAGGAAATTCGGGCTGGTCTCGATTACCAACACCGTCGAGTAGAGCAGCACGCAGCAGCTAATCTCGAAGAGCGGCGAATGCACGTTCCAGTAGAGCATGAAGTTGTAAAAACGGTCGGGCCGGCCCAGATCGAGCACGAGCAACGCCAAGACCGCCACATAACCCATCAGCCCCGCCAGGATCGCCGGCCAGAGTGCATCGTGATAGTGCTCACGGTGGAAGATGTGCACTAGCGCCGCCATCGTGAAGCCGGCGCCGGCGAAGGCAATCAGCCCGAAGTCAAAGCCGATCCAGATGCCCCACGAATAGACGTTGGTGAGGGCTGTCGTTGCCCCCAGGCCGAGCAACAAACGTCCAACGCCGGCGATGACGCCTGCCAACGTCAAGAAGCCGAGGATGCCTAGCACGCAGTCGCAGCGCCGGATGTGCGGCCACGCAGCTTCGGCGGGAATGTTGGAGCGAAGTGATGCCCCACGAAGCGCCATAGCGTCAATCCTCCTTTGTCTCTGGCCATGTCACGGGTGCAACGTTATCTCTGTGTTGACGGCGCCGTAGAATCAGATGCATCCCCGTCGCCAGCGTGGCGACGCTAAGCGCCACAACCGGCGTCAACGCCATCACTGCCTCCGCCGTTTGAGGGATGGGGCTGCTGCCTGGCTGTGCGAAACCCAGCTGCTCAAATGGTGCGGCAGACAGATAGAGCACGGATGTGCCGCCGGCTTCCTGTTCACCGTAAACATGATCGACGTAATCTTGTGGGTGCGTGGCGATCTCGGCGTGCGCCTGCGCCAACAATTCGCGTCGTTTGCCAAAGCGCAGCGCACCACTGGGGCAGGCGGTCACGCATGCGGGCGGCTTGCCTGTTGCCACGCGCTGTTGGAAGCACATCTGGCATTTGTGGATCAAACCAAGCGGGTTGTTCCAATCGTAGGTGGGCACGCCAAAGGGGCAGGCGTACTGGCAATAGCGGCAGCCGATGCACTTGTATGCGTCGTAGACAATCGGCCCCTCGATCGTCTTGCGCAGCGCGCCGACGGTGCAAGCAGAGACGCATGCAGGGTGCAGACAATGCATGCACTGCCGCTTGACAAAGCGCCGCTCGCCCTGTGCATCTTTCTCGACAGCCACATAGGTAAGCGCATCGTTGGAAAGTTCCGTCGGCGCCACTTCGGGGTTGGGTTTACGGTTGGCGACCTTGCACGCCAGCGCGCAGGAGTTGCAGCCAGTGCACCGCGTCAGATCGATCAGCACGCCGACTGCATCCGCATCTGGTTCAGCGCTGGAGGCTTGCGCCGTCTTGGTTTCTGTCAGCACGACGTTTGCCATTGCCGCCATTCCAAGCCCGGCGTGTCGCACGAAGTCGCGTCGATTGAGCTTTCGGGTCAACGGTGTTGCCTCCTCTGGCTTTGTCGTGTCCGCGTGCGGTGTTCTTGTCCTTTGTGTGCGCATCACAGCCCTCCCTTGCGCCCCCAGCGCGCGGCCAGCAGAATAAAGCCGATGCCAAGCAGCCCGCCGATACTGATGCCAAAGCCAAGACTCATAGGCGCTAAAAGAGTGGTGGCGCGTGCGGCCTGTTCCGCCCGACTCAGCTGTGCGCGCAGTCTGGGCGCCTCGGCCACCGCTTCAATGAGCGTGCGGCGCTGCAAGTCCACTGGATCGGAGACGACGGCAGCATCATGCACCTGTTTGGCATGACACTCCAGGCAATTGTTGCTGGCGACTGCCACGAAGTCATGGCGCGGCGCGGTTGTCACAGCGAGCGCTGGCGCTGCCGCCGCCAATGGCTCGTTCACTGCCAGCGGCTGCTCCGCCATATGGCAGTTGGTGCAGGCGACGTCGCCCAGCCAATGCGCCGTGTGTAACGTATCTGTCAACGCAGTGCGATGGCAGCTTTCGCAGAGACCGGCGCCGCCCAGACGCAAGTCCTGGGAGTGCGCCAGGTGACAGCCGATGCACTGCACGCCCGCCTGGGCATGGACCGTGTCACCCCAGTTGTGGGCAATGGCTGCGTGACATTCAATGCAGACTGAGGAGTCCGCGTCAAGAGGGATCATGTCTGTCCCGGGATGGCCGCGCGTGTAGACGCCATGACAGGTTTCACAGGCGGCGATGGGTGCACCGTTTTCCTTCACCTGTCCGTGTGTGGACATTTCCCAGGCTGTGCGTTCGGTGCTGTGACAACTGCAACCTTCCTCATCTGTTTGTGCTTGGACGTTCAATGGCAGCGCCAGCCACAACAAACATGCCAATAGCCATGCGTAGCACACGCACTTACCATACGCGCTACGCCCTACGCGTTGCACCATAGCTCACCTCATCCAAATGCTCTGGGTAGTCGATACGCTCGTGTATGATGTTTCTCGTGACCTAGGCATGCATCAGGCGATGGCTGATTATCGTCAATAGCCACATCACCAGCGCTGGCACGCCAAAGCGCAGTACAGTCAGGGTCACCAACGCCAGCACAATGATGGAGAATTCGTACAGAGTCATGACTTCCTCCTCAGGCTTTCTGCCAATGGAATGCTCTTTCCACTATCACGACAGTAGCATGTGAGCGGAGCGCGTTTCATCCAGCCATTGCCCCATCCCTTCCCCATTCCAGCGCGTGGGTGATCGGCGCCACGCGTAGTAGTTGGTGCGGCGACTTCTATCCACGCCACGCACGCATCCCCCCAACTGGCGGATGGGAGGTGCTGGGTGAGACCCCCCATATCTACCCAGGAACACAGCGGAGCAATTCAAGTTGGGGCGTGCATCGTAGGTCACCGCCTCCGGCGTGACGGGGACTGCTATGTCACGCCGGAGGCGGTGACCTACGCAACAAACGCTGCCCCCAATGCGAAGGCACTCCGGCGTGACGGGCGGACTGCCATGTCACGCCAGAGGCGGTGACCTACGCAACAAACGCTGCCCCCAATGCGAAGGCACTCCGGCGTAACGGGCGGACTGCCATGTCACGCCGGAGGCGGTGACCTACGCAACAAACGCTGCCTCCAATGCGAAGGCACTCCGGCGTGACGGACGGACTGCTATGTCACGCCGGAGGCGGTGACCTACGCAACAAACGCTGCCCCCAATGCGAAGGCACTCCGGCGTGACGGACGGACTGCCATGTCACGCCGGAGGCGGTGACCTACGCAACAAACGCTGCCCCCAATGCGAAGGCACTCCGGCGTGACGGACGGACTGCTATGTCACGCCGGAGGCGGTGACCTACGCAACAAACGCTGCCCCCAATGCGAAGGCACTCCGGCGTGACGGGCGGACTGCCATGTCACGCCGGAGGCGGTGACCTACGCAACAAGCGCTGTCCCCAATGCGAAGGCACTCCAGGAACAAATCAAACCTTGCTGACCGTTATGGAGATAGATATGACGCAAGCAATGCGATGGCGCACTCGAATCAAGCGACATGGCTGGCGCCTGCTGCTCAGTACGGCGATCCTCGTTGCGCTGGCAGGCGTCGTGCTGTACGAATGGCTCTTCGCCGATCTGCCGCCGGTGACAGCGGTGGAGTTGCGCGCCGCCCGCCCGACCACGCAGATTCTCGACCGCAATGGCAAGCTACTTTATGAGGTGCTCGACGCCGACGCCGGCAAACAGTATGACCTCGACCTCAGCCGCATTCCCGCCGCGTGTGTGCAGGCAACCATCGCCACCGAGGACAGCCGCTTTTTCTATCACCCCGGCGTCGATCCGCTGGCGATCGCACGTGCAACCTGGCAAAACCTGCGCAGCGGCGGCGTCTCCTCCGGCGCCAGCACGTTGACGCAGCAACTGGCGCGCAACCTGCTCATGGACGCCGGCGAACGCTTCCAAACCAGCTACCTCCGCAAGCTGCGCGAGGCGTATCTGGCTTTCCAACTGGAGCGCCACTACAACAAGGATCAACTGCTGGCGCTCTACCTCAACCAGACCTACTATGGCAACTTTGCGTTCGGAATAGAGGCCGCCGCGCAAATTTTCTTTGCAAAACCGGCCCCTCAACTCAGCACCGCCGAATGCGCGCTGCTTGCCGGGCTGGTGCAGTACCCCACCGGCTACAACCCACTGCTCGATCCGGAGGCGGCGAAGGGACGTCAGCTCACGGTGCTGCGGCTGATGAAGGACGCCGGCTATCTCACCGCAGCGCAGGTCGAGGAGACGGCGCGGCAGCCGCTGCAATATCGCTCGCATCTGTTCGATATTCAGGCGCCGCACTTTGTGATGTACGTGCAGGATTGGCTGGTGCAGCAGCTTGGCGTCGAGCGGCTGCGCGCCGGCGGGCTGCGCGTCTACACCACGCTCGATCTCGACCTGCAGCGCCAGGCAGAGGCGGTGGTGCGCCGACGGTTGGCGCAGTTGACCTGCACGGGCGACGTCGCCTGCGGTGACCCGGCCGCGCGCAGCCGTCGCGTCGACAACGCCGCCGCCGTCGTGCTCGACAGCGCCACCGGCGAGATTCTGAGCATGGTCGGCAGCCCGGACTATTTCAGCGCGCAGATCAGCGGCAATGTCAACGCCGCGCTCGCCAAACGCCAGCCCGGCAGCGCCATCAAGCCCTTCACCTACGCCGCTGCACTCGACCCAGACTGGAGCAGCCGCAGTGGTCAGCCGCCCCTCACCGCCGCCAGCATCCTGGCTGACCTGCCCAAGACCTTCACGGTCGAAAATGTCGACGGTTCGCTGGCGCCCTATCGCCCGCAAAATTACGACCGCATGTGGCACGGGCCTGTCAGCGTGCGCACGGCGCTGGCGAACAGTTACAACCTGCCCGCTGTGGAGACGCTCGACCGCGTTGGCGTCGAGACGCTGCGTCAGCTCGCCAGCCGCGCTGGCATCCAGACCTTCACCGGGCGCTACGGTCTCGCCCTCACCCTCGGCGGCGGCGAAGTGCGTCTGCTCGACTTGACCGCTGCATACGGCATTTTCGACGACGGGCGGACGGTGACGCCGCGCGCAATATTGGCGATTGAGGGATCAGGCGATGATGAGATTGGAGATTGGAGATTGGAGATTGGAGGCTCGTCCGGTCACCCAATCTCCAATCTCCAATCTCCAATCTCCAATCTCTCAATCTCCCAATCGCTCAATCTCCCCATCATCTCCCCCCAGACCGCCTACCTTCTCACCGATATTCTGTCCGACGACGTGGCGCGCTCGCCCGCGTTTGGCCGCAACTCGGTGCTCCACCTGGCTTTTCCAGCTGCGGTCAAGACCGGCACGACCACCGACTGGCGCGACAACTGGACGGTGGGCTACTCGACCGCGCGGTTGGTGGGCGTGTGGGTGGGCAACGCCGACAACGCGCCGATGGTTGGCGTCAGCGGCGTGGACGGCGCCGGCCCGATCTGGCACGATCTGATGCGGCTGGCGCATCCACAGCCACCGCGCCCGTTTGCCCGGCCCGAAGGGCTGGTTGAGGTGGAAATCTGCGCGCCGAGTGGCATGTTGCCGACGCCAGAGTGTCCGCGCGTGCGCCGTGAACTGTTCATCGCGGGCACGCAGCCGACCACGCCCGACAACCAGTTCCGGCGCATCGTGCTCGACCGCGCCACGGGCCTGCCCGCCGACGACAGCACGCCCGCCGAACGCCGGACAGAACGCGTCTACTGGCTGCTCCCGCCTGAGTATCACGAGTGGATGCTGGCGCAAGGCATCCCGATTGCGCCGCCCGCAGTGCAGGCGGCGCTGGCGCAGCAATCTGCTGGAAACAATTTGGCGGCGGCGAGCGTCTATGCTGAGAAACAACGGCGCGCACCGTTACGCCTGATCCAGCCGGATGCGTTCGCGGCGTATCAACTGCATCCGGGGCTGCCTGCCGCCAACCAGCGCCTGCGCGTCGAAGGCATTGTCGCCGACGGGCGCCCGTGGGCGGAGCTGCGGCTGGTCGTAGATGGGACAACGATCGGCGCTGCCCAAGATGCCGCCCGCCTCAGCGCCTGGTGGGAGATGACGGTCGGCGTGCATCGCTTCTGGGTCGAGGGTGAGCCGGATGATGGGGGCGCCACTGTGCGTTCAGACGCCGCTTCGGTGCGAGTTGACGAGTTTACGATGGATCAGGTAACGTTGGGGGAGCCATAGATGCGTCGAAAGAGCAGCGCATGATGGAGAGTTCAACAAATAGATTCGGTCATCATGCGTTGAATGTGACAATATCGATTGCCGGATTATTGGGTTAATGCTCATGAGCCGGTTGCTCTTTTCAGTGTAACGCCGGGTTTGAGCCGGTGGTACACTGCAGCACCCAAACATTTGCCACAAATCCTGGAGGCATACAAATGCAACAGCGCGTTCTCTTTAAGATTCTGAATCCGATCTTGCTCTTTGCGCTAATTTTCACCATCAGCGCGCCAGCAGTCAGTCCAGCCGTGCAAGCCGAAACGCTTGCCGCACCGGCCATGCAGGAACTTGCCGCGCCGGTCCTGCTTTCCACGACGCCAGCCAGCGGCGCGAGTTGGGATGGCGGCCCCGTCGTCTTCACCTTCAATGAGGCGATGGCGTCGGCGCAGCTTGCCGTGACCCCTGAACTCGCCGGCGAAACGACGGTGGACGGCGCCAACGTGATCTTCACGCCAGCGGACGCGCCCGCGGCGAACACGCTCTACCGCTTCAGTTTTGTCGAGGCGACGGCGGCTAGCGGCGCGACAATTGCCAGCGTGCTGGAGATCACCTTGCAGAGCAGCGGCCCGCTCGGCGTGCTCAGCACACAGCCATCGGATGGCGCAACCGATGTCGATCCCAGCGCGCCGATCACGGTGATCTTCAGCCGCCCGGTCGTGCCGCTGGTCGGCATCGAGGAGCAGGCGAATCTGCCCCAGCCGCTCGACTTTGACCCTTTCTTTGAGGGGCAGGGACAGTGGATCAGCACGAACGTCTACCAGTTCATACCAGCCGCACCGCTCGCCGCAGCGATGACCTACCACGTCACCGTGGCGCCGCTGACCGCCGTGGATGGCAGCGCCATGACCGACGCGGTCCGCTTCAGCTTCTCGACCTCGGCGCCGATTGTGATCGACGCCAAGCCGTCTGGCATTCTTGTGCCGCCGGATGCCAAGATCACGGTCACCTTCAGCCAGGCGATGGATCGCGCCAGCACCGAAGCGGCGTTCAAAGTTTGGAACGAGGGCTACCCGTCGATTCCGGGCGCATTTGCCTGGGATGACACGAACACCGTGCTCACCTTCACGCCCGATGATCTGCTGCCCTTTGGCGATGTGTTCGCCATCGAGATCGCCGACACCGCGCTGGCGCAGAGCCAGGCCGGCGGGCTGCGCGAGCCGTGGTACAGCACTTTCACCGTGGCGCCGACGCCAGCGATCAAGAGCACCTCGATCCTGCCCGATGCGCGCGGCGTCAACCCGGAGAACGAGCTGCGCGTGGCCTTCACCGCACCGGTCAGCGAGACGTTGCTCTTCGACGCCATCCGCATCGAAGGTCTGCTGACGACGACGCAGGTGATCAGCTACACCTACACCGACCTCTACGACCTGACCAACGGCTTCGAGCAGCAGGTCGAGTCCTCGCCCTTGCCCGGTTACAGCACGCACCTGCTGCTCAACTGGTACAAGCAGCCGAACACGACCTACACCGTCACCATCGACAGCCGCGTGGCCGATGCCTATGGCAACTCGTTGCCCGCAGACTTCGTGATGAGCTTCACGACCGGCGACTTCCCGCCGCTGGTGCAGATCGACCTCGACCGCTTCACCCACTACAGCGCGCTCACGACGACCATCGTGGGCGTGAAGTATCGCAACGTCGATGCGATTGACGCCAAACTCTATCGCCTGCCGCTCAATGACCTCTTCCAACTGGCGGGCGAGAATCAGTGGTCGGTGTGGGAGAACTACGTCGTGCCCGACCAGGCGCAGAATCTGCTCTGGCAGCGCACCTACACGCCCGACGGCGGCGACAACGTCATCGCCAAACTGGGCGTCAAGCTGACAGCAGTGCAGCGCAGCGGCGGGCCTGAGGAGCCGCTGCCGCCCGGCGTCTACCTGCTGGAAGTGCGCGACCCCGCGGCGCAGGCGCGGCAGGATGGTTCGCCCGCCGCGCAGCGCGCCGTCATCATCATCACCAACTACAACCTGACCTTCAAGCGCGCGTTGCAGGGCGACAGCCTGGCCTGGCTCACCGACCTGGCGACCGGGCAGCCGGTGGCGGGCGCCGCCGTCACCTTCACCAAAGACGGCTCACTGCTGGCGCAGGGCGTCACCGACGGCGACGGCAAGGCGCTGGCTAACCTCAACCTGACACAGGATGACCAGTGGAAGCCCTTCTTCGTCTACACCGGAGCGCCGGGCCAGCCCGACTTCGCCGTCGTCTCGTCGGAGTGGGCGGAGGGCATCCAGCCGTGGTCGTTCAACCTGGACACAAGCGGCATCTCTAACCCGCGCCTGCTCTACATCTACACCGAGCGGCCGATCTACCGCCCCGGTCAGCAGGTCTTCTGGCGCGGCATCTATCGCATCATGGAAAATGACGCCTGGACGCTGCCTGTCGCCGGGCTGGAAGCCATCGTCAACATCAACGACGCCATGGGCAACCTGGTCTCGACGACGCGCGTGCCGGTGAGCGAGAACGGCACGATCCAGGGCGCGTTCACACTGGCGCCCGACGCGTTGACCGGCTACTACAGCATCAACGTGCTGGCGCCGATCGACACCGAAGCCTATCACCAGGCCAGCGGCTACTTCCAGGTCGCCGCCTATCGCAAGCCGGAGTTCCAGATCACCGTGACGCCCGACCAACCGTCCTACATCCAGGGTGAGACGGTCAAGGTCACGGTGCAGGCGGACTACTTCAGCGGCGGACCGCTGGTCAACGCACCGGTGGGCTGGCGCATCGCTGGCTACAACTATGTCTTCAACTGGGCGGACGCGCCGGCGGGACGCTTCTACAGCTTCGAGCCGTTCGACCCGGATCAGCCTGACTACAACCCCTTCGACGGGCAGCAGGGTCTGGTAGCGGAAGGGCAGGGACAGACCGACGCCAACGGTGCGTTCGTCATCGAGTTGCCCGCCGACCTGGGCGGCGCCATCGCCAGCCAGATGTGGAATCTGGACGTGACGATCACCAGCCCGACCAATCAGGCCGTTTACAACTGGGCGAGCTTCCCTGTGCATCGCGGCGAATACTACATCGGCCTCAGCCCGGCGAGCTATGTGGCGGTGGTCGGCAGCCCGGCGACCGTCGATGTGGTGAGCGTGCGCCCGGATGGGTCAGTCTACGCAGGCGCCGAGCTGCAGGTCGTCGTCAATGAATACGTCTGGAGCAGCGTCTACGAGCAGGCGGAGGATGGCAACTTCTATTGGAAATCTTCGGCGGAACGCACGCCAGTTTACACAACCACGGTCACGACCAACGATCGCGGCGTGGCGGCGTTCGACTTCACGCCGGCAAAGGGCGGTCAATATCAGGTGACGGCGACGGGCGCGGACACGCTCGGCAACACGATCCGCAGCGCCACGTTTGTCTATGCCACCGGCGGCGACGACTTCGTGGCGTGGCCGCGGCAGAACAACGACCGCATCGAGCTGGTGGCGGACAAGAAGCTCTATGCGCCGGGCGACACGGCAAAGATTCTCGTGCCGAACCCCTTCAGCGGGGCGGTCAAGGCGCTGGTCACCATCGAACGCGGCGGCGTGATCGACAGCCGCGTCGTCGAATTCACCGGCAGCAGCGAGACGATTGAGATTCCCGTGACCGCTGCGCACATTCCCAACATCTTCGTGGGCGTCGTAATCGTCAAGGGCGTGGATGAGACCAACCCCTTCCCGGCGACGCGCGTCGGCTATGCCAAGCTGGCCGTAGACACTGCCGAGAAGGAGCTGAGCATCGACGTGCAGCCCTCGTCCGCCGTGGTGCGACCGGGCGACACCGTCACCTACACGCTGACCGTGCGCGACAGCGCGGGCAATCCTGTCGCCGGCGCTGAGACGAGCCTGGCGCTGGTCGACAAGGCGGTGCTGGTGCTGGCAAGCAACTTTGGCACGGAGCAGAAGCTGGTCGACATCTTCTACTACCAGCGTCCGCTCGGCGTCAACACCGGCTCGCTGATCGTGATCAACAAGGATCGCGTCAGCCAGCAGCTTGCTGAAGGCGGCAAGGGCGGCGGTGGCGGCGGCGGCGACGGCGGTCCCGAAGTGCGTGAAGAGCTGGCGGACACCGCCTACTGGCGCGCCGACGCGGTCAGCGACGAGAACGGCGTGATCGAGTTCAGCGTCACCCTGCCCGACAACCTGACGACGTGGACGCTGACGGCAAAGGCGGTCACCGCCGACACGCGCGTCGGCGAAGCCACGTACGACATTGTCGCCACGAAGGAACTGCAGGTGCGCCCGATCCTGCCGCGCTTCTTCACCGCGGGCGACCGCGCGGTCATCGGCGGCGTCGTGCTCAACGGCGGCAAGGAGGCGACGGCGGCGGGTGAGTTTGCCTTCGAGGTGAGCGGGGCGAGTGTCGAGCGGGAGAGTGGGAGCGCGGGAGACGGTGCGTTCGATGCACTGGAACCCGGTCAATTCGCTACCTTCGACATTCCGATTGCGGTGAACAGCGCATCGGCGGCGGTGGTGGTGACGATGACGGCGACGGCAGGCGATCTCTCCGACGGCATCCGCATGGAGATTCCGGTCGTGCGCTACCAGACGCCGGAGACGGTCGGTGCGAGCGGCGTCGTGGCCGGGACGAGCGTGGTCGAGGCGATCTACGTGCCTGCGGGCGCCACCGATGACGGCGAACTGAGCGTGACGCTCGATCCGAGCCTAGGCGCCGGGCTGCTCGAAGGTCTACGCTATCTGGAGCACTTCCCCTACGAGTGCAACGAGCAGACGGTGAGCCGCTTCCTGCCCAACCTCTTCACGGTGCGCGCGCTGCAGGAACTGAACATCAGCGACCCCGACCTGGAGCGCAGCCTGAGCTACCAGATCGGCATCGGCGTGCAGCAGCTCATCAGCCGCCAGAATCCTGATGGCGGCTGGGGCTACTGGCCCGGCCAGCAGAGTTCGCCCTTCATCACCGCCTACGTGCTGTGGGGGCTGAACAGCGCCGACGCGCTCGGCTATCCGGTTTCCATCGACAACCGCAACCGCGCCGCTGACTATCTGAACAACACCTTCATCGCGCCGTCTGACGCCGTGAATAACTGGCAGCTCAACGAGATGGCGTTTACGCACTACGTGCTGGCGGCGATGGAACGCGGCGACGCCGGACGCATGAGCACGCTCTACGATGGACGCGAGCGGCTGGCGGTCTACGGCAAGGCGTTCCTGGCGCTGGCGCTGTACAGCATGGACGCCAGCGACCCGCGCGTGCAGACGCTGATGGATGACCTGGCCGGCGCGGTGAATCTGACAGCGGCGGGCGCGTCGTGGCGCGAGGACGCGATCGACTTCATGACACTGGGCAGCGACACCCGCTCGACCGCGATTGCGCTGGCTGCGTTCACGCAAATCCGGCCCGACGCGCCGATCCTGCCCAACGTCGTGCGCTGGCTGATGAGCGCGCGCAGCGCCGGCGTGTGGGCAACGACGCAGGAGAACGCGTGGAGCATCATCGCCCTGACCGACTACATGGTGCAGACCGGTGAACTTGCCGCCGACTATGCCTGGCAGGCGACGCTTAACGACGCCGAGCTGGGCAGCGGCGCGTTCGACAGCGCCACCATCCTCGACTCGACGACGCTGCGCACCGCGATCACCGACCTGTTGCGCGACGAGGCGAACTTGCTACGCATCCGCCGCGACAACGACAGCGGCCAGCTCTACTACACGACCTATCTGACCTACAACCTGGACGCGCTGGCGGTCGAACCGCTGGAGCGCGGCATCGTCGTCGACCGGCGCTTCAGTCTTGATGGCGCCACCGTGAGCAGTGCGGCTGTCGGCGACATCATCAGCGTCACGGTCACCATCGTGGTGCCGACCGACCTCTACCACGTGATGGTGGAGACGCCGATCCCGGCGGGCGTGGAGCCGGTCGATCCGAACCTGGCGGCAACCTCGCCCGACTTCTACGGTCCGCCCGAACTGACGCCGGTCGATCCGACGCAGGGTGGCTGGGGCGCGTGGACGCCGAGCTTCACCGACTATCGCGACGACAAGGTGACGCTCTTCGCCACCTACCTGCCCGCCGGCGCCTATGAATACACCTTCCTGGTGCGCGCCGCGCTCCCCGGCGAGTTCCGCGTGTTGCCGGTGCATGGCGAGATGATGTACTTCCCGGAGGTGTGGGGACGGAGCGGAGGCGCGCTGTTTACGGTGAGGCGGTAGAGATTGGAGACTGGAGATTGGGGGATTGAGCGATTGAGAGGGTGTAGGCGCTCAATTGGTTGAGGGTTAAGGAGGGTGACGGCGCAGTGAGGGCTGTCACCCTCTTTTTGTTATCATTTGGCTTGCCCCTTGCAAGATAGGTGTATTTCAAGTTTGGGGAGCGTGTCGTAGGTCATCGCCTCCGGCGTGACGGGCGCCATGTCACGCCGGAGGCGATGACCTACAAAACAAACTCTTGAAATAGACCCTTGTAAGATCAGCACATTGAAAATATTATCGCCTTGTGATAGTGTCGGACTATGATCGAGTCTTTCGCTTCCGAAGAAACTGAAAAAATCTTTCGTGGTGAGACATCTAAAACGTTACCCAAAGATACTCAGCGCACCGCCCGCCGTAAGATGAAAGATAAAACCTTGTCCCCTATTCACCCTGGCGAAGTTTTGCTAGAAGACTTCATGAAGCCGCTTGGCTTAAGTCAGTATCGCCTGGCGCATGATATCGGCGTAGCGCCAATCCGTATCAGTCAGATTATCGCTGGACGGCGTTCAATCACGGTGGATACCGCGATGCGCCTTGCCCGCTATTTTGGCACAAGCGCCGCCGTATGGCTTCGTTTGCAGGTCCGCTATGACCTGGAAGTGGCAGAGCAAGAATTGAGCGACAAAATCAATCGTGAAGTCAAGGTGTTTGCGCAAACCGCCAGTCACGCGTAAGGCGAATATTAATGGCGGGCATTCCACCCTCAAGCGGATCGAGGTGACAGGCGCCCCTGGATGGTTAGCAGCAGGCGAGCTGCTGGAGGCCGGACGGGTATGGAGGGCGAATCTCGCGTGAAGTTGTGCTGGAGGTACTGGTGTTGGTTTCAGCGATCAAGCGGACTGCGCACAGCACGAGGCCCACGGTTGAGAACATGCGTGTAGATTTGCGTGGTTTTGACATCCTTGTGGCCGAGCAATTCCTGCACCGTGCGGATGTCGTAGCCGGCTTCGAGCAGATGGGTGGCGAAACAGTGGCGGAAGGTGTGCGGGCTGACCGGCTTGTTGACGCCAGCCTGGCGCGCGGCTTTGTGGACAGCCTTCTGTATCTGGCTGGCGTGCAAGTGAAAGCGATAGAGGATGTCGTCGTCGCCGCGCGGGTCTTTGGAAAGGGAGGCGGACGGAAAGACAAACTGCCAGGCCCATTCACGCGGCGCATTCGGGTATTTGCGCGCCAGGGCATCGGGCAGCGGCGCCATGCCATAGCCGCGCGCCAGGTCGCGCCCGTGCTGCGCCTGCACCTGCACCAGATGCGCCTGAAGTTCAGGGATCGCCTTCTCCGGCAGCATCGTCACCCGATCCTTGTCGCCTTTGCCACCCCGAACAATGATCTCCCGCCGCACAAAGTCGATGTCCTTGACACGCAACGATAGACACTCCTGCACGCGCAGCCCGCTGCCGTAAAGCAGCAACCCGATCAGATGGTAGGCGCCCTCCAAGTGACCGAGCACGCGCTGCGTCTCCTCCACCGTCAGCACAGTCGGTAGGCGCCGGCGTTCACGTGCGCGCAGCGCCTTGACATCGCCTACAATCGGCTGCTCCAGCACATCTCGATAGAGAAAGAGCAGTGCGTGCAGCGCCTGATTTTGCGTGGAGGGCGCCACGTTGCCCTCGACCGCCAGATAGGTGAGAAACGCCTCGATCTCCGCCTTCCCCATTTCCGCAGGATGGCGCTTCTGATGAAAGAGGATATAGCGCCGAATCCAACCGACATAGGTTTGCTCGGTGGCGTAGCTGTAGTTCTTCAGGCGCAACCTGTCACGCACCTGGTCGAGGAGCTTTTTCGGTTTGTCAGGCATCGTGTGACTCCAGATGGGCGGGTTATGATGACAGGCTCCAGACAACGCCTGTGCATAGTATGCCGATTCGCTGAGCAATTGGTCATTTGGCGGATCATATCTTGCGATTTGCATGATATTCTCTTTTTCACGAGAATTCATCAGTCATTTGCTCGATAATGAATAGTTTGGCGGACGGCTACGCCGCCCGCCAAATGCCCCGCTCACCGGGCGCAGCGGGGGCGGCTGCCGCCGCCAAACTGCCCGCTGCACCCGACGGGCTATCGCCCGCTGGTGAGCGGGGCATTAGACGCATAAAGCAGACGAGGAGGTACCTGCAATGAAAGCGATTTGGGTGAGGCTCTTTGAAGAAAAGATGGAGGCTGTGCAAGAGCAAGAGGCGGCATTCAGGCCTAGGCCGGGCATAAGGATAAAGGTGTGCCTCGGCGGCGGTGAGTTTCAACCATCAGAGCTCGCTGCTCCAGATGGCGATCTTTTGTTTAGAACTCAAAGAGATGATTTTCTCCCTGTGTGTCTATAATCAGTGAGACACGACCGACGCCGAAATTAGTGTAGAATCAGGGCG
>CZCA01000220.1_pt2 | contig 60222 bp, 41 predicted proteins | sample 591981 | NCBI WGS metagenome assembly CZCA01 (sample SAMEA3556810, study PRJEB10932) | anaerobic digester metagenome | reverse complement strand
CGCCTCGGCAATCTCCAGCGCCTGCTCGCCGGTGTCCGGCTGGCTAACGTAGAGGTTGTTGATATCGACGCCGATTTTGGCGGCGTAGGCAGGGTCAAGGGCGTGTTCCACATCCACGAAGCCGCAGATGCCCCCAGTGCGTTGCGCCTGAGCAATGGCGTGCAGACAGATGGTGGTCTTGCCTGAACTTTCTGGTCCGTAAATCTCGATGATGCGTCCGCGCGGCAAACCGCCAACGCCGAGCGCAATATCCAGACTTAGACTGCCGGTTGGAATCGCCTCGACCTGCATGCGCGTTGCATCGCCCAATCGCATGACGACGCCATCTCCATACCGTTTATTCAGACCAGCCAGGGTCGTCTCGAGGGCTTTCTGGCGACCATCTGTGCCCATGCTTGACTCCAGTGACGACGCTTGCGCGGCGCCGATTGTTTCGAGTGGTGCGCCGGGAAGACGAAGGAAATCACACGTTGAAAATCACACGTTTCGCTGTTGCTATAGCGTTAATCTATAGTTTACCGAAACGCGGGCAAACGTGCAAACATGGTGCGCAATGCGTTGATGTGAAAGCGCTAAAGGCGTCAATCCGTCGGGCATGATGCGCCATGCCTGATGGATTGACGCCTTTAGCGTTGCCGCTTACTGATTTCTAGGTTGATATTTGATGAGCGCAGTGTTGCATATGACGTGTTGCGTGAGGGATTCCGACACGTAGCACGCCACATGCAACACTGAAAAACATGAAAACTCTGCCTAGCTAGAACACTATAATGTTGGCGCTTGATTGCATCACGGTAGATATAGCATTTCGCGCAGCTTCGTGATGATCTGGCGCAGCGTCTCATCACTCTGCATGTCGGCGTCGATCTTCTCGACGCCATGACTGACGGTGCTGTGGTCGCGTCCGCCCAGATGTTCACCGATCGCAGGCAACGACAACCCATTTTCTGTGCGTAGCAGGTACATGGCAATCTGGCGCGCACGGGCCACATCGGCGGTGCGCCGCCGACCCGTCAGGTCGGCCACGCTCATGCCATGATAGGCAGCGACGCGTTCGATGGTGCGTCCGGGCGTACATACTGTGCGGCGCGGCGTCATCGCGCCTAACACCAACTCGGCCAGGCCGAGATCAATGACCTGGCCATGGCTTTGAGCGTAGAGCCACACCTTGTTGAGCGCGCCTTCCAGCTCTCGCACATTGCTTTTGACCCGGTCGGCGATCAGCATCAGCACGTCGTAGGGCGCCTGCATTCCCTGGCGCTCCACCTTGGTTTGCAGGATCGCCACGCGCGTCTCAAAGTCGGGGGCCACAATGTCGGTGGTCAAGCCGCCCTCGAAGCGACTGCGCAACCGTTCTTCCAGGCCGGGCAACTCACGCGGAGGGCAATCGCTGGTGAAGATGACCTGCTTGCCGGCAGCATGCAGATCGTTGAAGGTGTGGAACAGCTCTTCCTGCGTGCTTTCCTTGCCCACAATAAATTGAATGTCATCCAGGAGTAGCACATCGATTTCGCGATATTTGCTGCGGAAGGCATCGGTGGCGCGATCCCGGATGGCGCTTATCAGGTCGTTGGTGAATTGCTCGGTGGAGCAGTAGAGCACGTTGTAGCCGCGCTCGAGCAAACGGTTGGCGATGGCGTTGAGCAGGTGCGTCTTGCCCAGCCCCACTCCACCATAGATGTAGAGCGGGTTGAAGCGTTGACCCGGCGCCCGGGCAATATCTTCGGCAGCCGCAAAGGCGATGCGATTATGTTTTCCGACGACAAACGATTCGAATGTGTACTTGCTATTGAGCGTCCCGACGCTGCGTGCGGCGGATGGGGCATGGGCGACCGGCGCTGGCGTGCGCCGGGTAGGCGCCAGCTCTGGCGCCGGCGCCTCATAAAGAGGCGCCGGTTTGATTAGGGGCTCCTTGCGCGCAAGCGACGGTGTCACCACGCGAAACGAAATGTCAACGGAACTGCGTCGCATGATGCTTGCCAGCTTGCGTTTGATGTGTGGGCGTAGCCGGTCTTGCGCCCAATCCAGGTAGTAGGCGTTCGGCAACCCCACGATGAAGTGCCCGTCCTCATACTGGAGCACCTGGCTGGCTTGAATCCACGCGTCAAGTTGGTTGGAGGGCATCTCCAGGGCGAACTCGCTCAGCAATTGCTGCCAGATGGCGTGCGGGTCGATCGGCGATTGGGCGGTGCGCACCGCGTCTGACGTTGGCGTCAATGCGTCCGCCAACAACGTTGCACCGACGTCTTCTGCCGGCGGATGCGCAGTTGTAGGTGCATCTGGATTCAGCGCATCGAACAGTGTGCGCTCCGGGCGCTCCTCAGCGCACGGGGTCTGAATACGGCGTGAGTCAGATTCAAAAGTTTCCATAAATGGCGCCTGATGCGATTGGTGCGGCGGAATTGCTTGCATTCGCCGCCTGGTCTGCTGCAAACCGTCTATTTGCTGTCTGCCAAACATTCGACTTGCTGCTGTGTTTATCAATGTCGTCTACCCCCTGTCGCGTTCTCGGCGATGATGATTGTATCTGGCGTCGCGACAAATTCAGCCCAGACCGACTATGCGTGTCCAGGGACAAATAAAGCGCATGCAACGCTGGCAATACGCTTCTGCTCCTCTATTGATTTGGTGCGCAATGTTCCACGTCAGCGGCGAACCCACTGCGATTCGCTCGCTTGCTGGTCAGGATGCAATGAGGTGCATCCGTTCGCGAAGTCAACGCCGGCTACGGTGAGTGCTGTGACAGGCGCTGGTAACCGTGGGGCTAACTTCATCTCGATGTTGATCAGAGTCTACCAGATTCATGCTGAGTTGACAACGCCGCTTGACGACGATTCGAGCCATTTTTGTTGGCGTTATGGTCAAACCGCAAGCATGGAACATGCGTGCTACGCAAAATGTAGCGTAACCTCGATCGGCCATCGCTATCTGGCATTTGACCCCTCATTTCATCGGCATAGAACTTTAAGGAAGGAATCTTCGTTGCAAAAACCCTGTTAACCTTCTGTTATAATTGTCACCAGCCTGGCTGTGACAGCACCAGAGCAGGGCGGAGTTATCCACAGGGTTATCCACGCGCGGGGATAACTCTGGCAATTGCTGTTGTCGGGCGTGGAAAATCTGGCGCACAAAATCGGCAATCGTACAAGCAAGATCGCCAATAAAGTCTGATTGATCAATTTGTTAACAATGTCGGACGCGCGAAGCTGTTGCCATAATCTTTGCTGACGCGGACTGTGACTGTGGCCTACTTCAACTATACGACGCATTGGGCAACCGATTGGTGGGCGCGTCGGGAATTTATTCATGCCTGGTGGCGGCTCAATGCTGACGACCCCCGTTGGCTGCCGCCCGACTACGCCACCTGGCGCCGGTTGATCGTGCAACGGGACGCGGCTTACTGGCAGCAGCTTGCAGCGCAGCCGTTCTATTTGGAAGCCTTGCCGCGCCGGCGCCCATCGACCTACGCGCCGCAGCATCAGCCGATGCTGGCGGGCGCTGTCTTCGAGCAGCCAGTCGCCGCCGCTGTGCTGTTATGTGAACCAGCGCCGGCGGGCGTCGCCTATCTGAGCATGCTGCATTGCGCCAACGATGAGGAGACGCTGGATCGCCTCCTGGGTGCGGCGATGGAACGTGCAGCGGAAGCAGGTTGCACGCGTCTGGTGGCGCCGGCTGGTTTGCTGCCTGAGTGGGGCGGCGGCGCTTTGCTCGATCGTTTCGACCAACTGCCACCGCTGCACACGCCCTCCAACCCACCCTATCTTGCCGACTTGTTGGCAACCAGCATGGAGGTGTGTCAGCGTCAGCAACTCTTGATATTGCCTGTGAACGCTGTTGCAGCGGACGCCGGGCCAGCCGTGCTCAAGCCGCTGACGCTGACCGATCTGGCAGGCGTGCATCTACCCCTCTTGGCGGCGGCTTTGACGCCGCATAGCGAAAAGGCGGAACTGTCACCTGACGCCGCCGCCTTGCTGTTGCACTGGGTCGGCGTCTACCCGACCTGCGGTTGGCTGGCAGAGGTTGACGGCGCCGCGGCCGGCTTTGTCGTGGTGCAGCCCGATCTGGCGCCGTTGGTGCGCCGGACAGGCGGCGGGCGCTGGCTGCCCTGGCGCTGGTATGGAAGATGGGCGCTGCGCCGACCTGTCCGGCGTGGGCGTCTACTCTTTGGCGCCGTCGTTCCCATGTGGCGAAAGCGCGGCGTGGGCAGGCAGTTGCTGGCGGAGGTGCAGCGCCATGCCGCAGCCGCAGGTTGGTCGGAGCTAATCTGTGGCCCATTTACGGACGATGCGCCAGTCGCCTGCTGGTTGCAGCGGGCTGGTGCGCGTGTTGAGCAACATTATGCTTTGTTTGAGTGGAATGGTTGAGATTCATGATGATGACGCCTACACGACCCCAGTCGATCACGATCGAGCGCGCCGCCGGTGTGATGATCATCACCTGGCTTGACGGCCATCGCAGCGAATTCTCGCTGGCGTGGCTGCGCGCACATTGTCCCTGCGCCACCTGCCGTGAAGAACGGCGTGAGGCGGTGCTCGCCGCCGATCCGTTGCGGTTGACGGCGTCGCCTCCACCCAGCACGGAGGTGGTCGACGCTGAGTTTGTGGGGAACTACGCGATTCGCCTCACCTGGGGCGATGGCCATATCGCCGGCATCTACCCATTCAGTGCGCTGCGTATGTCCTGTCCATGCGTACAGTGCAATCCTGATGGCGCCCCGCCGCTGATTGTGGATTGAGGGCGGAGGACGCTAATCAAACGCTAACGAACTTTGTAGCTTACTTGACAAACTTTGCTGATGCGATCCGCCATCATGCTGCATACATCGCCTGCAGCATGCTCATGTTAGGAGCGGTTGGCAGGTCACACCATGCGTTTCTGCATTGCTGCGCTGCCGTCGATTTGCTTGCCACGCCGACGCCTGGAGCGCAAAGGGGGGTGACATGAATGTAAATCTAGCGGAATTCAAGTTGCTAGGCATCGATGTCAGGGTGCACTGGTCGTTTGTGTTGATCCTGGCGTTTGGCGCCTTCCTCTACGGCAGCGGCCCGGCTGGTTGGTTGATCGGCGGGGTGTATGGCGTACTGACCATGTTGTTGCTCTTTGCGTCTGTGACGCTGCATGAATATGGGCACGCCCTCATGGCGCGGCGTTTTGGCATTGGCACGCACAGCATTCTATTGCTTCCGATTGGTGGGGTCGCCAACCTGGAGCGCATCCCGGAGAAGCCAGGACAGGAGATCGCCATTGTTGTCGCCGGCCCGTTGGTCAATGTGGTGATTGCACTGTTGTTGACGCCGCTGGCGTTACTGCTCAATGGCGGCAATCATGCAGGCATCCTGGCGATGAACGCCGTCAACGCCAACATTCAGAATCCTGGCTTGCTCAACCTGCTCATCTTCCTGATCTCGACCAACCTGTTCCTGGCGCTCTTCAACCTGTTGCCGGCCTTTCCGTTGGATGGCGGGCGGCTGTTGCGGGCATTGTTGGCTTACGTGCAGCCCTATCCACAGGCGACGCAAATGGCCGTAGCTGTCGGTCGATTGCTGGCAGTGCTGATGGCGGTCTTTGGCATCTTCACTGGTGCGATTGGGCTGTTGCTGATCGCTTTTTTCGTCTACGTGGGCGGCTCGGCGGAGCTAGAGGCCGTCAGCAGTCGCGCTGTGCTGCGCCGCTTCCGGGCTGGTGATGCGCTGACGCACAATGCCGTCACGCTCTACACCAGCGAGCGGCTGGAGCGGGTCACACAGTTGATCATGAATTCCTACCAGACCGACTACCCGGTGCGCGATCTGGCAGGGCAATTTGTTGGCGTGCTGACGCGGCAAAGATTGGTTGATGGCTTGCGTCAGTTTGGCCCAGAAGCGCGGATCGTTGACGTAATGGCGTCCGCAGCCAGCATTCCGCGTTGCACACCTGACAGCGACCTTGCCAGCGTTTGGGAGATGATGAGCCGCACGGGCAGCCGCGTCGTAGCGGTGGAGGCGCAGAATCAGGTGCTTGGCATCATCACCAGTGACGATATTTCTGAGGTTTTTCAGGTGATGGGCGCAGCGCTGCAAGCGGGTCGCCGGCCACCGTCGCCGCCCGCCAGTCGCACCGAAACGCAAGAAACGCAGGGTTATGTCTGAGCCAACTGTTCGCACCTTCCCCACGGCGACAGGTGTCATCGCGTACGAGGTGCTGGAAGCGCGGACGACCGCCACAGCCCCGACGCTGGTCTTGTTGCACAATTTCATGAGCACCGGGCGGGCGGCGTGGGGAGCGTTGCTAGAAGTGCTCAACGAGCGTTATCGCATCCTCCTGCCTGACCTGCCCGGTCACGGGCAGTCCATCGGCCATCCGTCCGGTTTCCATCACCGGCGCATGGCAGAACAACTGGCTGCGTTGTTGGCGCAAGAGTCCGCGCTCAATGCACACCTGGCAGGCTGTAGCAGCGGCGGGATGTTGGCGCAGCTGCTGGTCGCCGACGGCTTGATGCAGCCGGCGACGCTCACCCTTGTCAGCACGACCTACAGCACAAATCCGGCGACGACCGGTTACATGCCGCCGCTAGACCCGGCGCACTTTCAGGCCGGGCGCCGTTGGATGGAAGCGACGGCGCGCCTCCATGACCCCTATCACTATGATGGGTATTATGCCGAAGTGGTGCTCCCCGGCTTTCGACGGCTGCGCCCGGAGACCGCCATCGACCTGCACCTGAGCGACCTGGCGCGCTTTACGCTGCCGGTCTGTGTGATCCACGGCGCCGAAGACGAGTTCTTTCCTATCACCATCCCCCAGGCAATGGCGGCGGCGCTGCCCAATGTAACGTTGCACATCATCCCTGGTCAGAGCCACAGCCTGATCTTTCGTCAGCCCTGGCGCGTGGCGACGACTATGGTACAATTCCTGGACGCTCACAACTAACTTCGCAGTTACTGACTGTCAGGTGAAGCGCTGCGTGTGTCGGTGTTGTGTGCGCGCCACATGCGGGAATCAATTCTGCACGCGGCCGCCCGGCGCCGATCATCGCTCAAGCTGGCAGCCAGTAGCATTTGCCCGACCAGGCGAGGCAGTTTATGAAGATACACAAACCCGTCAAACTGGCGCCGTCGATTTTAACGGCGGATTTCGGTCATCTTGCAGATCAAATCGCTGCCGCCGACCGAGGCGGCGCAGACTATATTCATCTGGATGTGATGGATGGCTGCTTTGTGCCGAACATCAGTTTTGGTCCGTTGCTGGTGAAGGCGGTGCGCAATATGACAGCGCTACCGCTGGACGTGCACCTGATGATCGACGAGCCCGACCGCTATCTGAAGGAGTTTGCCGACGCTGGCGCCGACATCATTACCGTGCACGCTGAGGCGACGGTGCATCTGCACCGGACATTGCAACTGATCACGGCGCTTGGTTGCAAGGTAGGGGTGGCGATCAATCCGGCGACTTCGGTGGAGGCGATTCACGAAGTGCTGGCTGTTGTCGACCAAGTGTTGGTGATGACGGTCAACCCAGGCTTTGGCGCGCAACGTTTCATCGAGACGATGACTGCCAAGATTCGGCGCATGCGGCGGTTAATGGATGAACTGTGCCCGCTGGGTGATTTGCAGGTGGACGGCGGCATCCACGTCGCCAACATTGTCGATGTCGTCGATTCTGGCGCCAACGTGATCGTCGTCGGCAGCGCGGTTTTCAACGACAAAGCCACGCCGGATGTGAACCTGGCGCAGTTGCGCGCCCAGCTGCACGAAGATTTGTAGGCGTTTGCTAGTCACACGCATCCGCATGAAGGCGTTGAGATGTAGCGGTGCGTGGCAACACGGAGCACGCATCATGCTCAGCGGCTGGACGCTTCTGCGTTACTGGAAAAAGCGTTCGTAGAAGAGCATGGATTGGTGGATGAAGGGCAGCGTGAAGAGTAGGCTATCCAGTCGGTCGAGCATGCCGCCGTGACCGCGGAAGAAGGTGCCGCTGTCCTTGACGCCGAACTGTCGCTTGATCATGCTGATTGACAGGTCGCCGAAGAAGGCGAGCACGCCGGCGATGAAGCCGATGAAGGCGCCAAAGAGCGGGCCGTTGCGCACCGGCAGCACGGCGGCAAGAAACGCTCCGGCCGCCGCTGCCGCGATCCACCCTCCGATGGTGCCCTCCCACGACTTTTTGGGGCTGAGGCGGGGGATGATTTTGTGCTTGCCGAAGGTCACCCCTACGAAGAAAGCTGCCGAGTCGTTGGCCCAGGTCACTAGCAAGCCAAAGGCGACGTAGGCAAACCCATTGTCGAAAAAGCGCAGCGAGACAATCTGGCCGAGCATGAGGCCCAGATAGATTGCAACCACGCTTGTGGAGACCCAGGTGTTGACCGGGTTGTCATGGACGAAGAGGCTATAGGTGAGGATCACAAGAAAGCCGCCGACAAGCACGCTGCTGGTGGGGAATGAAATCAATTCAATCAGCCGCACCGTGGGCGCCGTCAGCCACCCCGTGATAGCAATCGACGACTTTTGCACCTGCACCGGGTCCCAGCCGGAGAGGAAGAGCAGCACCGCCCAGGGTAGCCCAATCACGCGCGCCGGGTGATAGCCGCCGCGATCGAACATGTGATACATTTCCAGCGCGCCCACGACCGTGACGATGACTCCGAGCACGAGGCCCCAAAAACCGCCCAGATAGATCGGGATCAGGACGACGGGGATTGCGATAGCGGCGGCAATAATGCGGGTTCGCAAAAGGTTTCTCTCGGTAACGGCGCTTCTAGCAGTTGTACTGGATTGTAGCAGGCGTCATGGATTGAGCACGCGCCCGAAGCGCCGTTCGCGGTGGCTGTACTCTATGAGCGCCTTATCGAGTTCAGCTTCGTCAAAGTCCGGCCAGAAGGTGGGTGTGGTGTAATACTCAGCGTAGGCGGCCTGCCAGATCAGGAAGTTACTGAGCCGCCACTCACCGCCGGTGCGGATGATCAGGTCAGGGTCGGGCAGTTCACCGATGTACATGTAGCTGCTCAACGTCTCCTCGGTCAATGCTTCTGGGGGGATGCCATCCTGGATAATGTGGCGGACGGCGTCGAGAATCTCGGCGCGTCCGCCATAGTTGAAGGCGACATTGAGAATGATGCGGTCGTTGTTCTTGGTGACTTCGAGCGCGTGCATAATCTGTTTTTGCAGGTGCTTGTTGATGCCTTCCATGCGCCCGCTGTGCAAGATGCGTACACCGTTGCGATTGAGTTCGTTCAACTGGCGCTGAATCGTCAGACCGAGCAGACGCATCAGGCCGCTGACCTCATCCGGTGGACGGCGCCAGTTTTCCGTCGAGAAGGCATAGATGGTGAGCACTTTGACGCCGCGCCGCACACAATGTTCGAGGATGCGTCGGATATTGTCGACGCCGGCCTGATGCCCGGCAAGGCGCGGCATGCCACGCGCCTGCGCCCAACGGCCATTGCCATCCATGATGATGCCAATGTGGTAGGGCACAGCCGTGATTGCGGCTGGTAGATCGGCGCTTTGCGCAGTGGAATCTGCCTGCTGAGTGGTCACTGCCAGGAGTCTCCTTGGTCAGACGGTTTGGTCAGACGGTTTGGTCAGACGGTCATAATCTCGGCGTCTTTTTCCTTGACAATCTCGTCCACTTTTTTGATGTGCAGGTCTGTCAATTCTTGAATTTTCTCTTCGGCGCGTTTCTGATCATCCTCGGAGATCAGGCTTTCCTTTTTCAGGTCGGTCAAATCCTTGTTGGCATCGCGCCGGATATTGCGCACGGCGACGCGCGCTTCTTCGCCGCGCTTGTTGACGACTTTGGTCAACTCGCGGCGGCGTTCTTCATTGAGCGCAGGGATAGTTAGCCGGATCACCTGTCCATCATTGGTGGGCGTCAGGCCAAGATCGGACTTGGCGATGGCTTTTTCGATGGCCTGGATGTCACCGCGCGTGTATGGGCGGATCAAAATCTGTTGTGCTTCGGGTATGCTGATGGTGGCGAGCTGCTGCAACGGCGTCGGTGTGCCGTAGTAGTCAATCATCAGGTGCTCCACAAGCGCCGGCGTGGCGCGGCCGGTGCGGATCGTCATCAAATCGTGACGCAGCGCCTCGAGCGCTTTGTCCATGCGGTCTTTGGCGTCGGCAATGACTTCGTTGATCATTTGCTTACTCCTTCTATGGAGGCTGGTTGACTGGTCAACTAATTATGTTATGAGCCAAACTGGTAAAAATAGAATGACAGTCCAGCTATTGTAACAAATTCTGCCGGATGTGGAAATCAAGCGGGGTGAGTTGCGAGTTGCGGAGGTGCTGCACCAAGGCCCCGCAACTCAGCAGAGAGCTTGTCAAGGCGGGGCTGCGGTCAGCCTGTAATGATCGTGCCTACCGGTTCGCCCTGGACGACGCGCTCTAGCGCGCCTTCCTGCCAGAGATTGACGACACAGATCGGGAGGTCGTTGTCCATGCACATCGCCATGGCTGTGCTATCCATCACGCCCAAACGCATGTTCAGCGCCTGGATGTAGGTCAAGTGCTCGAAGCGTCTGGCGTCGCGATTCTTCTTGGGGTCGCTGTCATAGACAGCGTCGACTTTGGTGGCTTTGATCAGCACTTCGGCGTCGATCTCCATGGCGCGCAGTGAGGCGGCGGTGTCGGTTGTGAAGTAAGGGTTGCCGGTGCCAGCGCCAAAGATGATTACGCGGCCTTTTTCCAGATGGCGCACTGCGCGGCGCTGGATGTAGGGTTCGGCGACGGCGCGCACCTCGATGCCGGTCATCACGCGGGTGGGGATGCCCATGCGTTCGAGCGCGTCTTGCAGCGCCAATGAGTTCATCACAGTTGCCAACATGCCCATGTGGTCCGCTGTGACGCGCTCCATGCCGTGGTCGAGGCCATCCTGTTTGCCGCGCCAGAGGTTGCCGCCGCCGATCACGATGGCAACCTGGACGCCCTGGTTGACGACGTTGCTGACCGTGCGCGCTACAAATTCCGCCTGACGCGGGTTGATGCCAAAGCCACCTTCACCGGCCAATGCCTCGCCGCCCAACTTGAGCAAGATGCGCCGATATTTGATTTCCGCCATAGCTGCTCCTTGTGTTGTGGTGTTGGCAAAGAAATGCCCAGCCGTTGCCAACGGCTGGGCACAAAGCTCATTCGGCGCCGACTTCGAGCCGGCTGAAGCGTTTGACTCTGATATTCTCGCCCAACGAGGCGATGCGGCTGGTCAGCAAGTCCTTGATAGTGACATCGGGGTCTTTGACAAAGGGTTGTTCCAGCAGACACACTTCGCTGAACCACTTGTCGAGCTTGCCATCGACGATGCGTTCGATCACCTGGGCGGGCTTGCCACTGTTTGCCATCTGCTCGGCGTAGATCTCGCGTTCTTTGGCAATGGCATCGGCGGGGACGTCCTCGCGCGCCACCCACAGCGGGCGGGCGGCGGTGACGTGCATGGCCAGGTCACGCGCCAGTTGCTGGAATTCGTCGGTGCGCGCCACGAAGTCGGTTTCGCAGTTGACTTCCACAATCGAGGCCACCTTGCTGCCCGGGTGGACGTAGGTTCCGATCAGCCCTTCGTTGGCGTCGCGGCTGGCTTTCTTGGCTGCAGTCGCCAACCCTTTCTTGCGCAGGATTTCGACGGCGGCTTCGAAGTCGCCATTCGTCTCGGTCAGCGCTTTCTTGCAGTCAAGCACGCCGGCATTGGTTGCCTCGCGCAGCAGTTTCACCATTTCGGCGGTAATCTCAGCCATTGTTGGTTCCTTTTTTTATTCTTCTTCGGCTACTTCTTCATCCAGCTCTTCGTCGATTTCGTCTGCGCCGTCGTCTTCGAACGCCTCGAAATCTTCTTCGTCAAGGCTTTGCAGCTTGGCAAGCACGCTCGGCCCCAGATATTGCTCCATCTCCGCCAGATCTTCGCGGCTGACCTGACCGGTCTCCGCCATTTCGACCTCGCGAATGCGCATACCTTCTTCGGCGGCGTCGGCGATGGCGCCGACAATCAGCTTAATCGCACGAATTGCGTCATCGTTGGTAGGAATGACGTGCGAAATCAGCTCCGGATTGGAGTTGGTGTCCACCATGCCGATGATCGGGATATGCATCTTGTTGGCTTCGCTGACTGCCAGTTCCTCGACGTTTGTGTCAACGATGAAGAGCATGTCGGGCAGGCTGCGCATCGTCTTCAAGCCACCGATACGGCGGTTAAGTTTTTCGACTTCGCGTTGGAGCGACAGACGCTCTTTCTTGGGCAGATTGCGAAATTCGCCAGCGTCCATGCGCCGTTCAAGCTGGAGCAGATATTGGATACGCTGGCGAATGGTCACCCAGTTGGTCAGCGTGCCGCCCAGCCAGCGCTGGTTGATGTATGGCATCCCACAGCGCAGGGCTTCTGCTTCGATGGTGGCCTGCGCCTGACGTTTGGTGCCCACAAAGAGAACGGTGCCGCCCTTGGCCACGGTGTCGCGTACAGTGGCGGTGGCGCGGGCGAGGGCCTGCACTGTCTGCTGTAGATCGATGATGTGGATGCCGCTGCGCTCCGTAAAGATGTACGGGCGCATCTTGGGGTTCCAACGGCGCGTGCGATGTCCGAAGTGAACGCCCGCCTCCAAGAGTTGTTTCATTGTGACGTTAGCCATACAATCTCCTTTTGGGTTGAACTTCCGTCTCCTTCATCCGCGTAAGCTGACCATCCGCAATCATGCGGCGGCACCCTGCTCACCCGTCAGGCGACGTGATGAATTTGGTGGCGCTGACGACGCGCCAAGCGAGGATATTATCACAGGTGGCGCCTAGGGTTCAAACGGCACGGGGGCAAAAATCAACGAACTTGTGACTGGGTAGCAGTTATGCAGATTGTCCATCTTCCCGGAAGCCTAGAACTTCCGGGAAGGTTATATAGCGGTAGAAAATCGCTCCAGCTTACGCATAACGTCCTATGGTGGGGAACGATGTAGTTTATTAGGGATCGATTCTCACATATTGTGGCTGAAGGTCAACATTTACTGTGGCCACGCCATTGGTGGCGGGAATGCGCTGAGGGTTTGCGCCATCCCTATCCAGCACCAGCACCTCGCGAGCCGCAATGAAACTGACTTCTTGAGCGCCCAGATTGCTCCAAACAATGTAGAGGGTGCTTCCCTGTTGATCATTGAAGCGATAACCTTCTACATTTGCTGGTGCACCGGTCATCTGCCCAATGCATGCCATTTCTTTTACTTGTTCCGCGTATGACTTATAGGTGAAGTAACCCTGGTCTGGCTGGTGTTGGAGGTTGATTAACCATCGATGTAATGGTGGGTCAGGGGCTTCCTGGCGGATGGCAAACCAGAAGATATTGTCGACCTTTGCACAAAAAGCCCGTGTTTGCTCTTGTACAATGTAATTCTTTTGTGCGGCTAGTCCTTGTGGGCCGTTAGTCCACATGGATGTTTCAGTCAACCAGATTCGTTTATTCCAAAAAAGATAGTGTTCTAGCGTCTTGCGAATCTCGTTGATTTTGTCACTGACAGTTGGAAAATCTTGTGGATTGATCGGGTAATAATGCAGACTGATACCGTCGAAATAGTTACCAGCGCCGCTTTCGAGTGTATTGGTCAAGAAGTCCCGATCGAAAAACTCCCAACTGTCGTAGGCCAATCCTCCAAAGAATACTAGTGCGTCGGGTAACCGCCTCTTTACAAGAGCATAAAACAGAGCCAATTGCTCAGCATATCGATCTGGATATGGTGCCCAACAACCGATGGTTGGTCCTAATTGATTTGGTGCTTTGCCATCAGGTTCGTTGATGAATTCCCATGCCTTCCCAACATCCTGATAGCGATCCATTGCAGCATTAAGAAACACCTCAAAGGCCCCCCAGTCAGTGATTGGCCCGCAACTCTCATCTGAGGCCCATTCTGGAATGCTATGGACTAAAACCAGCGCCTTGAGGTTTAGCGCTCGTAACCGATCAAACGCAGCGTCATAACGTTCCCAGTTATACACTCCGGGAGATTGTTCGATTCTTAGCCATGGCAGTTCAACTCGCATCCACTCTGTCCCGAGTTCTGCTGCCAGGATAAAGTCCTGTTCAACTACATCAGGCTCTGTGATCATGTTCCCAAAATCTGAACTGAGGCTAACGGTTAAGGGAGGTGAAGGTTGCTGTATGAGAGGGAGAAATTGTTGGAATGTGTCTGCCTGTGCTGTGGCAGCAGACTGTCGACTGAACAACTGTGAACTATTTGCTTTAGCGCTGGGGAGAAGAGGCTGCCCCGATGAAGCAAAAGCTAATAGCCAAAAGATCACCTGTGTGATACACAGGGTGGCGACAGAGGTTGCTGCAAGCAGTTTTGTTCGAGCACTCATCGATTGACCTCCGGTGGCGTGTGCAACTATAGTGCTGATGGGGAAATAGGGTATAGATAGATCTGCAGGTATGAAATGTCGGTAGCCCCCTGATTTTTTCTTATTTGTAGTGTCGATAAGGCAATGTGTCTGTTATGTTGCCTCAAACGACGTTTGTGGCGACAGCATGCATTCAATTGTAGCCACAGTTGGCAAGTTAAGGGCTGCGTATCTTTAGAATTTTGACGCCGTCTTCATCGTATGCTATATCGGCTTGCCCGGTGCTTTGAAGGGTTTCTGCATCAAACCCCCCCCCCTCATAACTTCCACGAGCACCAATGTATATAAACCGGTATCCGCGTTGATAGAGCATACTTAATGCTTCTGAATCATGTTCTGCTCTCTTCGCAAGTTTGGAGTCGGCAATAATGTCTTTTAATAGACTTACACCACCTAAGCTGGAAATCATTACACCGGTGTTTGTCTGATGATGTGATAGATAGGGAATCCAGTAGCCAGCATCAGTGCCATGTGGCGTGGTTGGCAACCAAAATGTAGTGTTAATAACGACTCGATCGTCAGCAGCAGCGTTGTCTGCCAGCCATTCGGCAGCTTTTACGTCAGCGTCAGTGACAAAAAATCGAAATGCTTCATAATCATGTGCTCTCACCCACATGAATATTATCGCAAGAAGCACAGTCACCAGTGCACTTCCCTTGCTGAATTGGCGTCTCCAACGGCGCGGGATAGTGACCGTAATGTGTTGAATCGCAGCACCAATCATAAGTGAAATTGGCATATAAAGCATAATAAGTATTGCTCCCATGTTTGTCACTGACAACACGGGTATTTTCAAGAGATAAAGGTTGCCGATTACCATCAGCAGTATGAACCATACAGCAGAAAGCCAGACAATACGCTCTTTTTGCTTCAAGCCATAGAGGGCGCTTAGTGTGGTGATTGTCAATAGCCAGGGACGAGCTGCAAGGCTTGAAAAATGACTAAGATCGAAGGCGAAGAAGCCGCTTTGGTTTTGTTGTGTTTCTGCCACATCAACGACTGGCGTTGCTATTGCTGCCCGATTGAGTTCAACCCAGGTTTTTACTGCAGGCAATACTGCAGGCAAGATAATCATTAAGGCGACGGCGCCGATGAGCATTGTCGAAAATATTGTTGAAGGCAGATTGTGTATGCGCCGTGCGCTCCACCATAAGTAAAGAATGCCCGGTAACAAGAACGCTATGTAAAATATTGATCCCCTAAAGTGGTAAAGAAACACCGCTGCGGATGCCACACCGGCGAAAATTGCCTGTGCAATCGACTGTCTTCGCTGGGTTGCTAGATCGGTTAGACGTGATTGCTCAATTGTGTCAAAGACCATGATCCAGGCAATTAGCATCAACGTCTGCGCCGCCAATTGGGTGTCTCGTCCCCAGTTAGCATAGAACGCAGGCTGATGGCTAAGCAATCCTACAACGAGCATTCCGGTGATGGCCCCCGTGCGCCCGACATACCGGTCAAGTATAAGAAAGACGCCGGCAATAGATAGGGCGTTAAGAGATTGGATAGTCCAAATCAATGCTGTGTGGGCGGGAATGCCCAACATTTGAACTACCATTCCCGATAAGGCATAAAGACCAAGATGATACATGTCTAAAGGTATATCAAGATATGGCTGCAGATTGTATGGGAGTTGACCTTGTTCAGCGGTTAGTTTGGTCAAGAGAGTGTGATGTAAGGAATCTGTCCAGGCAGGGAATGGTTGTTCATAGACAAGCCAAATACGCGAGATAAAGGTCAACACCGCAATTGTTGCGATCAGCATCACATCAATTCGGCGGAATGGTATACGCCAGTGACGGACTTTGGTTGCAGCAATTCCACTTGAGAGTAACAACAGCGTCCAACCCATCCACCCTTGAATGTGAAACCCTGGTGCGACTAGACGGAGAAAATAGAATATGACGGGATAGAATGATAGTCCAATGCCTAGCGCCAGTATGACTGACTGCAATGGTAGCCAATCACTCCAAACACCGGTCAATTTGATCAGCGCCAATCCTGGCATCACCAGCAATAGGGTCACCAACGATACACTAGTCAAAATCACAATCAGATGATTAGCTTGCATTGGAGTGTCCCCTCAGACATTCTGTCACTGACAGAGTAATTGCAAAAGGCATACTTGACTCCAGTGTAAGCTCACAGTGTAAGTAAAGGCGGCAAAAGCAAGTGTTTAGGGAAAACAAGATTCGTACTCAAAGTGAGTTATCTAGCTTGTGGCGCTCTTTGAAGTCGACGAAGCGATAGCCTAACCCACGTTCTGTAAAGATATAGCGTGGCTGGCTGGGATCTGGCTCAATCTTCTGGCGCAGGTAGGTAATATACAGGCGGAGAAGGTGATTGTCGTTGACGTATTCATGCCCCCAGACTTTGGTGAGCAATGTTTCGTGCGGCATCACCCAGCCAGCGTTCTGGATGAGGTGATAGAGCAGGCGATACTCCGTCGGGCGCAGGCTGAGCCGTTCACCTTCCACGATGACCTGGCGTCGCTGCAGATCGACTTGTAGACGGTCGTCAATCGTGACGATCTGATCGTCAGGACGTCCTTGCGGCTCGAAGCGGCGCAGCACCGCGCGAATCCGGCTGGACAGTTCGCGCGGGCTGAAGGGCTTGGTCACATAGTCATCGGCGCCGAGGTCAAGCCCTTTGATGCGGTCATCCTCATCAGCGCGCACCGTGAGCATGATGACCGGGGCGTCGCTGATGGCGCGGATGCGGCGCAACGTCTCAAAACCATCCATGCCCGGCATCTCCACATCGAGCAGCACCAGATCAGGCTGATGGTCGCGCACTTTTTCCAGCGCCTGCATGCCGTTGTTGGCCTCGAGCGTGAGATAGCCTTCGAGGTCAAGATTCATTTTCACAAAGCGCACCATGCGCGGCTCGTCATCGACGACGAGGATGGTTTTGGGTGTATGTGTGTTCATCTGTATTTTCGTACATGTCACCAATACTTGATCTGCAGTAGACCATCTGGCGGGACATGAACTGGGGCATCTTTAGGTTATTGCAACTCACACAAACTGACACAGTTGCATCCTACCTGAGGATAATCCTGTAGTGCAGGTCGCAACTGTGTCCGGTTTGCAGTAACTCTACTGAAAGCCTGGAATGGGCAGTTTGGGGTAGCGTAGTTCACCGAGATCGAGTACTGCATTGGGCTTGACTTCGATCACAATGGTGTCTCCAGTTTCAACATTGTCCAATTGATACTGAGTGACTACTGCATCCAAGATCAGAGTGTATCGCCCAGGTTTCAAGTTGTTGAAAACAAAGCGTCCATAATCATCGGTTGTGGTTTTGGGCGCCGCAGATGCCTCATAACCACTTGCCTTAGGCAAACCGTCATCTCCCAGGATCACTTCGGCAAGACCAATCACCAAACCAGCGACAGCTACATCTCCTGTTGGGCGTGTCACAATGATTTGTCCGATTAGCCCACCTGTATCGGCTGCTGTGACCGGCGTTGGTGCTGGAGCAGGTGGCATGAGTGGTGAGGGCGGGGCAAGGGGGGAGTCCGGCGCCGCCAGCGGCGATTCGGCCTGACTGGGTTCGGCTGTTGGAGGCGCTTTGGGGGTAACCGTTGCTATAACAGGTGTTGGCTGCACCTTTGTCGCAGTAGACGCCGTTGTCGGGACGACGGTTGGGGGCATAGGTGTCGCCGTGGGGGTATCCCCGCCACCGCAAGCCGTCATCGCCGCCAATACTCCTGCCGAAACTGCAATCAAAGTGATTCTTGAAAAGCGAGCACGTAATTGCTTCATCATTGCTTTCATCTCAAAAAATTAAACATGAACATTCCAGACACTGTCGGTAGCTTGCGTCAAGCGCTATGGTCAACGTGAGCAAGTCATCTGTAAGTCTATGTTCAGCTAGTTCTCTGCTTATCCTGATTTGGGTCACTAGCTGCCTGGGGGTAATCCCTTCGATACAAATCACAAAAGGAGAGGGAGATTGCAATCTCCCTCTCCTTAGAACTAAATTGTCAGGAAGAGAGGCTACTGCTTGACACCTTCATAGACCAGGAAGTTGTCATTTGTTCCTTGCTTCAGCTGGTTTACCACCGCAACCAACTTTGCTCCAGCGCCGCCATTGCAGATCGCTGAGCCGACATAGCCGTTGGCCAATTGATTGAGTTGAATGTCGTTTAGTGCCTCGCCGGGCGCCAGAGTCTTGGTCACGGTGCGGGCGTTGTTCTGGAAGGTGCAGTTTACTGTCACACTATTGGTGCCAACATTCTGCACGTTGAACCCTGTGAAGTAGCCACTGTTGCGGTCCATGATCAACGGCATCACAACCGTTTCTCCGGCATCGTTCACAGTGTTGAAGGAGACATAGGCCTCACCATTTACGTTCGGAAGGAGCTGATTGCCAATCCCTACCAACGGTTGGTTGGCCGAATTCGCCGTAACCTGTGCTGACCCAACAAACTTGGCGCCCTTCACGCAGGTGCTGGTGCCCGGAGGGGTAGCCGACGGGTGGAATGCTGCAAGCGCAAACGTAGCTGAGGCGCCCGGTTGAATTGTCTGTGTCTCCGTGCAAGCGGTGCCGTTGCCAGGAGTTGGAGTGTAACCCAGCGTGACATCGGTGGCAGTGGTGCCAGCATTCTGGATTTGGATGCCTGTGATGTAGTTTGCGTTGTTAGCGTTCACCAGCGGGAAGACCGGATTGGTCGAGGCGTCGGTGTCACGGAATCCAGTGTACGCAAAGATAATCTTGTTGCTTTCCTGGATCACCGCTGCTACTACGGGCTGATCGCTGGTGATTGTACCGGCAAAGACTGCATTCGGATGGGCTTCCTGGGACTGGTACACGACCCGTGCCGCGCCAGGTTTGATGGTGAACGGGCCAGCAGTCACGCCATTGCTATATGCCACATTGACTGTTGCGTTCTGTGTACCAGCATTTTGGATACTGTACCAGGTTGTGAAACCACCATTGTTCTTGTTCAACAGTGGCAGTAGCACCTTGGTGCTGCCTTGTGATCGCCCAACATAAGATCCACCAGCCTTGAAATCTGAAGAGAGAATGTTGACAATGCCGGCTACATTTTTGTCAGAGCCAACTACAATGGAACCGCTGAAGCCAGCCGAAACATTGCTGATCGGGAAATAGGTCTTCGAGCTGTTTCCAGGGATCGTGTCATTCAGCGGCGAACCGTTCTGGTTGCCGTCTGAGTTATTGTAGGCAGTGAGGGTTACGACTGCCGAAGTCGAAGTGAGATTGGCAATTTGGACGCCTGCTGTGTAGCCAGGGAATTGCGTCTGTGCTGCTGCCGGCTGAGCCGCCAGGGCAAATCCACCCGCCAACACGATGGCTAGGATGAGGGTCAAGCGACCGAGTACCTGAAGTGTGTTTCGCATCATCTGAAGTCTCCGTTTGTTACTGCATCTGAAACTTTTTAGTAGTAGCCTTTCCGCTGATCGAGTCTACAAGATTGGGAGATAGCCAGCCTTGCAGGGTTCGATTAGGCAGATACAACTGCACTCTCAAAGTACTTAAGTCATCGATTCGATGCAATACACCGTTAGTAGTATCTTGTCGTTCACTCTGGAAAAACGTGGTAAGGACTGTAAACTGTGGTGGCATCAATCCTTATTGACGGGGGGGAAAGGCAGATTGGCGTCGGGATTCACCCTCCGCCAGATCGCCTCGCCGCCGAACCATAGACCGACTGCCAGCAGGTCGAACGCGGTTAATGTGACGCGCACAGTCAATGCCAGAACGACAGCAACCGACATCGGCATAACTGCGGTCATTAGCAGCGTTAGACCGATTTCGGTAAATCCGAAGTTGCTCGGTAGGAAAAAGACCAGCGTCGAAAGTGCGCCAACAAGCGCCCACGCACCTATTGTATAAGGCAGATGTTCGCTACCCAGACCGGTAAATGCATACGCCAGCAAGTAGAAGATCAGGCCGCTTCCGATCCAGGCAACAACATAGGAGAAGAGCCAACAGATTAGCTGGCTATAGCGCAGTTGCGGTGCGTCTACTTTGCCAATCCGTTTTAGCAGCCATCGGCTTGATCTTGGCTGGATTAGCAGTGCACCAATGCCTACTGTGGCAATTAGTACCCAGAGATATCCGCCTGGCACTGGTTGAAAGCCTGCGACCCATAACATGACTGTTACCAACGCAGCGCCCACTGTTAGCAGCACCAACTCTAGACTGCTCACCACCGCCACCAAACGCGCTGATTCACCTTGTTGTCGGTAAAGATAGCTACGCCCCGCAATGTACCAGATCGTGCCTGGTAGCCGCCGAAAGAGATGCGAGGCAACATAGTAATCAAGATGCACGGACATGGGTAATGTACTGCCAACCGCGCGCATCTCGGCCACCCACGTGAACGCAACAATTGCAAATGTCGCGATCAGGACACCAAAGGCGAGCGCCACTGCGCACCAGTCGATTTGCCAGTCGTAGGTCAACAGCGTATCGCGCCCCTGATAGATTATGTAGATCAGTATGGCGAAGGTCACTACAATGCTAAAGAGCGCCAGTAATCGGACGCGCAGGGATCGCAACACGTTGTCTTCCGTCAGTAAGGCAGCATCGGGTAATGCTGCGGTGACATAACATCTGCAGGCCGGCAGAGAAAGATAAAATGATTTGCTAAATTGATTGGCACAGCCTTTCCAATCGCTCCCTTAACAAACTTCTGCGGACGCATCGCTGTCCAAATCATATCTTTACGGGTGCGTGGGCGGTTGAACTCGCCGAAGGGCACCGTCCGCTCAATATACAGACCGCCATTGTTCAACATGATTTCCCAAGTACGGCGTGTGGCGTATCGCTGAATTGGCTGTTCGTCGTCGAAAACTTCACCGTGATGCAAGACATGTCGAATGTTGCCAAGCGCGCCAAAGGCATTAGGTAGCAAGACACAGACTATGCCGTCAGGCTTTGCTATCCGCGCTAATTGGGCGGCGCCTTCTGCCGGATTAGCGTAGTGCTCCAAACTGCCGATGCTCATTACGACATCGGCGCAATGAGCCGGCATGGGAAGATATTGACCGTTTCCAACTATCCACTGCGCCGTTTTGCTTGACTGGGCGGCTTCGACGATGCCTTCTATTGCCAGATCCAACCCAATAGCACGAATGCCACGCTCCGCAGCCAGTTGCACCAAACGTCCGTTGCCGCACGCCACATCGACCAGCAATTGACCTGTGCGGGCCTGCGCAACTTCCAGTAGCCAAAGATAGAAAGAATCGCGCATACTGATCTTCCGCTTACGAAAAAAATCGTTGTATGCCTGCTGAATTGATCCGCCATTTGTAACGGAGCGATGTCGAATCTCGATCATTTTGTGACTGTATCCCTTCAAGGCCGCTTTTGCGCTGTGACTACCATCAACGGGCCGCGTTTGAGTGCACTTGGCACCCAGAAGAATGGAGCACTAATCAAGCGCGACGCTGGATGATAGAGCAGTCTCGCAACGCGTTGTTTGATTTTTTCAGGCCATCGATGCGCCGTCATCCAAAAACGTACGCTCAAGACAAATGTTACGTAGCCGCCAATTCCACAACTTAAGTCGATCATCTGGAAATTCGTCTGCGCCAACATCGCTTTCAATGTTTCCGGTCGAAATACAAAAAGATGACGCGGCGCATCCAGACCTGCCCAGGCATCGCCAAAGAGCGTTGCATCCCAACTCGCCAAGTTTGGTACACGGATCACCAAGATGCCGTCGTCTTTCAGCACGCGGCTGATTTCGCGCAGCGTGCCCAACGGATCGTGCACGTGCTCCAGCACGTCCCACATTGTCACGCAATCAAAGCTGCCATCAGGAAAGTTGGCTTCTTCTAGTGTACCTGGGAAAACATCGAGGTTGTGCACAGAACGCGCATACTCCGCAATCTGCGCACTCGGCTCGACGCCCTGCACTTGCCAACCTCGCTGTGCTTGCATGCCCAATAAGAATGTCCCGGACGCACAGCCGATGTCAAGCAGACGTCCTCCATGTTTGCGCCGCGTGACATAGCGCGTGCGTTTCTGGGTTCCGTACGCATATGCACGTTTCAGGAGCGAACTGGGTTCGTAGCCCGCTGTCGGATCAGTGTATGGTTCATATTCAGGAGGATAGTGTTCGCTCATCTCGGCCAGGGTCGGACGCGGGCTTTGATAGACGAGGCCACACGCCCGACAGCGTACCAAGCGCGCGACGATCTGTTTTCGCTCCAGCAGGTAGTCTGGGATCACTCGCTCATCCTCAATAGCATTGCTGCCACAAAGATTGCAATTGGTTAATTCCATCGCAATGTCCACCTGGGATAGGGTGAGAAAATGGCTATTAGCTTCATTTAGGTGCGGCTTAAAGCGGTTGTGTGTCCGCACCAACCATCTCGCCAGGCGCGCCAATTCGTGCGGATCAGGATTGCACGCCCAGCCATGATGTCTTTCGCAGTTAATAATAAGGTGCGGAGTGTTGTGAATAAGAACAGATACCAGATATGTCGAAGGGTTCCCTGTAGCCGATAAAAGCGAATTTGATTGCGAATTCGCCAATAGCGGCTCTGTGGATGATAAATCCCGGTGCTACGTGAAACTTTGTGCCACATCCGCGCCCGAGTGGCAATTCCCATTTGAAAGCCTGCCTGTTGCGCTCTCCAGCAGAAGTCGACATCTTCCGCGTACATAAAATATGCCTCGTCGAATCCACCGATGCGTGAAAAAACTTTGCGGTGTACGAGCATAGCGCAGGCATTGACGCTGTCAGCGGCAAGATAAGGTGGGAACTGCTCTGGCGCACGATGATTACGCAGTCTTGCATGCGTTAATAGTGTTGGGCCAATCCGCCGCTCTCCCACTGACCAGATAGTGTCTGGTTCGTCAGCATACAAGATCATTGGTGATATGATGCTCCAGTGCGGTTGTTCCTGTACTGCGGTCGCCAATTCTCTGAAGAACGTTGATGCAACGTAGGTGTCGTTGTTGATGAGTAGCACCCACTCTGCGCCAGCCTGTAAAGCGTACCTAATGCCACGGTTTGTACCGCCCGCAAATCCGAGATTTTCTGCTAATGGTGCATACTTGATGCGATGATCAAACGCCTGCACCAGTTGGTCGAGCGAACCGTCGGTTGAGCCATTGTCAACGAGAATCAGTTGCGCCAGTGGCAGCCCGGCTGCTTCCAGTGATTTGATACACATGATAGTATCGGGCGCTAGATTCCAATTCAGTACAACAGCGTATAAGGATGAAATCCACATTTCAGATCGGCTCATATCACAATCTAACCGACAAAACTGAACTCAGTATACTGCATCCATTACAGAACGACAGCGCACGCGATGACAAGATGTGCAAAATGATAACGCATGATTGCTAGAACCAGTGCTTTGGGGCACACTGCACACCCACACATTTTGTTCGTGGCTGGGCGCGAACTCACCTATACGCGCAACGATGTTTTGACGCGCGCTCTCCGACGGCAGGGAACTGCGCTCGATGTAATCGGTGTGTCACAGCAGGTGCGTTCGATCAGCCGGACGACAGCACACCTGCTCCCGATGCTTGCGAGCCGCTTGCTAAGGCATCGCTACGATCTGGTAATGGTTGGCTTCTACGGTTATCTCTTAGCGCCTGCTGTTAGAATGTTCACTCAGGCGCCGCTTCTCTTCGATGCATTTGTGTCAAACTATGACACCCTTTGCTTTGACCGCCAAGTGGTTGCACCTACGTCACTTTTGGGACGAGCGATCTATCAGTTTGACGCACACATCTGTCGATCGGTCCATCATCTACTGCTTGATACGCCGCAACATGTCGCCTATTTTGTTGATACTTTTGGTCTAGATGCACGGCGTATTTCCTGGATTCCAGTCGGCTGCAACGAAGAGATTTTTTATCCGCGTCCAGCGCCATCAAAGCACGACACGACAGTTGTGCTGCATTATAGTACTTTCTTACCCCTGCACGGCGTCGATGTCATCCTGCGTGCCGCAGCTCACTTGCGCGCTAAACCGGTTCACTTCCGGCTCATTGGCGACGGTCCACTTTTTGATGCAATGAAGGGGCTAGCCGCAGAGTTGCACCTCAAGAATGTGGAATTCTTGCCTCCTGTCCCACTTGCGTTCTTGGCCGAGGAGATCGCTAACGCACACATTTGCCTGGGTGGGCACTTTGGCAGCAGCGGCAAGTCGCAACGTGTGGTGCCCGGAAAAATTTATCAAATGATGGCTTCTCGCCGCGCCATTATCGCAGCGGATTCTCCAGCGAATCGTGCCTTGCTCGCACATGGAATCTCAGCGTTGCTGACGCCTGCTGGAGACCCAGAGCAGTTGGCTTCGGCAATTCTGCATCTGCACGAGAACCCAGCGCTTTGTGCTTCGTTGGCGGATGGCGCCTATCATACCTTCGAGATGGAATGTTCAGAACAGGTAATTGGCGCAAGGTTGTCATCGATTATGACCGCCCTGCTTGCATGAGTCTCTCCACTGTGTCAAGAAAGGTAAGCGCCGCAGTGTCCCAACTGTAAGCCGCTGCAGTCACCTGTCCCTGTAGTTGTAGCTTTGTCCGCAGTCCTCTATCTTTCAATAGCTTCCTTACCGCATTCGCGACTGCCTCTGGATTCTTTGCCGGTACAATCAATGCGTTGACGCCATGCACTGCATAATCGTGCACGCCACCTGAATCGGTTACGACAACCGGCTTGCCAAAAGCCATAGCTTGCAATGCTGGATACCCTAGCCCTTCACCCCAAGATGTCGAGACAAAGATATCGCAGTCACGATAGAGTGTTGCCAAAGCTTCATCGTTTGGGCGAATATGTAGTTCATAGTTGATTTTTTCTTCAATGTTACATGTACTCTTGCAGACAATCACTGCCACTGCACGCGGCTCGTAGGTCTGGATCTGTTGCATCGCTTGTACAAATTCGCGCAGCCCCTTGCGTGGACGTTCGTCTCCGATATACAAAATGCGCCAGCTATTCAGATCGGGTTTGGAGAAGGTCATTGGGACGAAAGCGTTTAGCCCGAGACCAGGACGCATAACTGTCACGCTCCCTTTGGAACGTGGGCGGACTTCGTCAGCAAGCGGCTTGGAAATGGTGACGATGGCTGGAAACCTACTGGGAGCGCACCAGAACAGCATCTTTTCCACCGGGCGCGTTCGGAACATCTCTGGGTAGTCCATGAAGAGCCACAGCCGTGCCTTTCGTCGAAAGGTTGAAGTCAACAAGACAGGCAGTGTGGTCGGTGTATGTGTGGCAACGATGGCATCGCTTGGTGGAGTCGCATGCATCAGCGATATGACCAACCGCGCCAGCTGCAGCGGGTTGGAGCCCTTTGCCGGTAAGGCTGCACTGCTCTCAACAATGGTGACGGCAGGCTTTAGTTTTTGACTAATTTCAGCGTCAATGCTGTCGCGAGGCGTTATCAGGGTCACGGTGTGTCCATGTGCCACTATGTGATTGGCAAGCTCTACGACCAATATGACGCCGCCAGAGAGTCGCAATGAAGAAAGTACAAATGAAATTCTCATTCTTTGTGGTCAGAACTGGTGGTGAGCGACTCTGGATCTGTATGCGCCCTTAGTTCGACTTGGCGGAGTCGCACCAACACCTCCTCCATCAACTTCCGATTCGCCCCAATCAGATCCGCCACCAGCCCGATCAGCAGCGTCTGGAAACCGGCGATCAGCAGTACGGCGGAGAGAATCAGCGATTGGATGTGCCCGCTCCCTGCGCCGCTAAAGTAGGCAATCAAGAAGCGTATGCCGATGGCGGCGCCAGCCACCAGCGCCACCACGCCGATGGTGGTGAAGACGCGCAAGGGACGATAGAAGGTGTACGCACGCACGATGGTGGTCGTTGAGTTCGCCAGATAGTGCGGCAGGTTGTTCATCAGCCGTGACGGACGCGTGGGCAGGTTGGTGCGCACCGGCACGTAGCGGATGGCACGCCGCTGCGCCCCGGCCTGGATCAATGTCTCCAACGTGTAGGAGTAGGAACTGAGCACCAGCGTGTGCAGCGCCGCTTCCCGCGTCAGCGCGCGAAAGCCGCTTGTGGCGTCTGGCACCTTCATGCCCGCCGCCTGTGAGATGACCCAACTGCCCAACCTTTGCAGCGTGCGCTTGAGCGGTGAGAAGTGCTCGATCTGCCCGACGCCGCGGTCGCCGATCACCAGTTCCGCTTCGCCTGCGACAATCGGCGCCACCAGTCGCGCAATGTCGTCGGCGACATACTGGTTATCAGCGTCAGTGTTGACGATGATGTCGGCGCCCAGACGTAAGCTACTGTCGAGGCCGGTCGTGAATGCCCGCGCCAGCCCCAAATTACGCGGGTGGCGCACGACGTGGTGCACACCCACCGACTGCGCTACAGTGCTTGTGCCGTCGCTGCTGCCGTCATCGATCACCAGATATTCCACCGTGTCGATGCCGGGCAACGTGCGCGGCAGCGCTGCCACTGTCTCTGGCAGCGTCCTGGCTTCGTTATAGCAGGGAATCTGGATGATGCACTTCACGCGTGGCCCGTCTTTGTTCTGTTGCAGTGCTGTCGCACCTACCGCTTTTCGCTGTCGCCCGGCTTTTTGCCAAACCAGCCCCCCAGAAATAGCTGACGCAACATGCCGCCGTCCTCTGCTTGCGACGGTTGGTCGTTGGCTGGCTCCCAGTTGCCCGCACGTGCGTGACCTTCCCAGTTGAGCCGGCCATTCTCCATGTCGGTCAGCGCCACGTGCAAGGGGTGCGCCGCATCGTCTGGTGCTTCGCTCGCCAGCCATTGACGCCACGCCGCTAATTCCGCCGTCAGTTGATCCAGACGTTGTAAGACATTGGCGCGGTTTGTCGTCAGTTCCGCGTAGAGGCCCGCCGCGCTGCGGTCGGTCTGCGTCATGCGCGCAAAGGCGACGCCAGCGATGCGTTGCGCCTCACGCCAGCCAGGCGCGCTGGAGGCCATGTGAAAGAGCGCTGCACCCAACAGGCGCGGCAGCGCATCTACTTCAGCAGCAATGCCGTCATGTTCGTCAGGATCGACGAAGAGCGGCTGCGCGCCAGCGCTCTCGGCAAAGTTGCTGGCTAGCTGGAGCGCGTCCGGGCTGGTCTTGGCGTCGGCAGCCAGACAGAAGACCGCTTTCTGAAAGAGGTCGGCGCGCGGCGTCAATTGCCCGCCCACCCCATTGAGGATAGCGTGGCCGACGACGGCGTTGGTGTGGGCGGGCAGTGTTGTCGCCAATAACCTGAGCACCGGCCCAAAGACGCCATTGAGCACCAGCACCATCGTTGTGGGCGGGATGTCGTCGCGTAACAGTTCCAGCGTAGCCCCGACTTCACTCAGCGGAATCGCCAGCACGATCATCGATGCGCCCTCGCATGCTTTGTAGAGATTCCACTCCACGCGGTGCACGGCGTTGCGTTTGCGCGCCTCCTGCGCAATCGTCGGCTCCTTGTCATGACCGACGATCTCCAGTGGTGAACCGCTCTGCATGAGCGCCAGTCCCAGGCTGCTGCCTGTCAACCCCAACCCGATCAAGGTGATGCGTGGATTTGCCATCAAGTCTCCCGTCTTCTTTGACTTACTGCCTGATTTGTGAAACGTCAGGCGTCACTCGTCAGGCGTTACTCGTCACGCCATTGCTGACGGATGACGAGTAACGCCTGACACCCGCTCAACTCTGGTCGTCCGCAGCTTGCAGGCGCGCCAGCAGCACCGCTTCCGGCGTGTCGGCTTCTGGCGTGTCGGCGCGTCGCGCTTTGTTTTGGTGCTCCGCAATCAACCAGCAAGTCAGGTCGCTGGCGCCGACCGCCCGCGCCCATGCCGCGCCGATCTCAGGGTGGTGTAGCTGCACGTAGATTGCATAGCGCAGGCTGCGCGACGGCTGTGCTGTCGCCAGCTGCGTCAGCAGCTTCGGCGCTATCGCCTCGGCCAGCACCATCGGCCCGCGCAGCCATAGCCCCAGATACGCGCCAGCCTCGCGCGCCGCCACCTTGCCGACATCATGCAAGAGCGCCGCCACCGCCAGCTCAGCCGGCACGGGCGCTGCCGCCTCCATCGTTTGGAGCACGCGCAGACTGTGCCGCCGCGCATCGCGCGGCATCCGGCGAAAGAGCGCCAGCGCGTCCGCTGACAACAGCGTCACTGCTGGCGTCTCGTCGACTTCTTGTACGCCAGCCAGCAAGCCGGTCCCAAATTGACTGAGGCGGTAGCGTATCTTGCGCCACCAGCCGGCAGGGCGAGCGCGCGCCGCAGGCGATCTGGCTACGCCCACCATCAGCCCCCCACGAACCGGATCAACAACGACATAATCGCTTCTGTCGGTCCCAAAATCAACCGGGGCGCCAGCAGAATGACAACAAACATCAGCAACATGCCGTATTGCATCAAAAAGAATTGCACCTGCCGATAGCTATCGGGTAGCAGCGCAAAGAGAATGTGCGAGCCATCCAGCGGTGGGATCGGGATCAAATTAAAGACAAAGAGCAGGACGTTGATGTTGGTAAAAAACAGCAAGAACGCAGCCAGAAAGCCGGTTTCACCAAGCAGGCGCCATACAACCAGACTGAGCACTGCCAACACCAGGTTGCTTGCTGGCCCGGCTGCAGCCACCAAGATGGCGCCCCAGCGTCGATCGATGTCGATGTTGCGCGGATTCCATTGCACCGGCTTGGCCCAACCAAAGCCGACAAGCACAATCAGCAGCGCGCCGATCGGATCGAGGTGGCGCAGTGGGTTGAGGGTGTAGCGACCCTGGTAGCGCGGCGTCGGGTCACCCAGTTGCACAGCAGTGAAGGCGTGCGCGAATTCATGCACCGGCAGCGCCAGCAACAGAATCGCCGCCGTTGCCAGCAGCCAGGCTGGATTCGTATAGCGAGAGTTGCCGCTGCCCAGGATGGTCACCAGCCCGATCAGCACCAGTACACCAAAGCCGCTGATGAAGATTTTTTGTCCCTGGCTGAGGGTGTTCCAGCGATACCGTAACGTATCCAACAACGTATCCAACACTGTGCGTTCGACCTTTCCCGACTCGACTGCGCTATGCGTCGAGCACCACCATTGCGCCGCCTGGCGCTTCCTCAAGGCGATCAGTATAGCACGCATTGTCGTAGGCGAGCGAACCAGGCTGCTGTCTGCGGGTGTGCTTCCAGGCTGATGGTGCGCAGTCAGAGGTGCTTTGGGTTTCGGGCATCACTGCGGGTAAACTTCCCATGACGATGGCATTTTCATGAACCGGAGGAAGTCATGACGCTTACTCTTGCCGAGATTCAGGCCGCCGCCGCACGCATTCGTCCCTATGCGCATCGTACACCGGTGCTGACGTGCCAGAGTCTCGATGCGCGCGTCGGGGCGCAAGTCTTTCTGAAATGTGAGAATCTGCAGAAGGTGGGCGCGTTCAAGTTTCGCGGCGCGTGCAACGCTGTCTTCTCATTGACTGCAGCGCAAGCCGCGCGCGGGGTGGCGACGCACTCTTCCGGCAACCACGCGCAGGCGTTGGCATTGGCGGCGCGCCTGCGCGGCATCCCTGCGTACATTGTCATGCCGGAAAACGCCCCGGCGGTAAAGCAGGCTGCGGTTGCGGGCTACGGCGGGGTGATCACGTTGTGTGCACCGACACAGGCGGCGCGCGAGGCTACGCTGGCGCAGGTCGTGGCGGAAACGGGCGCCGAGGTGGTGCATCCCTACAACGATGAGCGCGTGATCGCAGGGCAAGGCACGGCGGCGCTCGAATTGCTGGCGGATGTGCCTGACCTGGATGTGATCCTCGCGCCGGTGGGAGGCGGCGGCCTGCTGAGCGGGACGGCGCTGGCGACGAAGGCGTACTCTCCGCGCGTGCGTGTCATTGCCGGCGAGCCGGCAGGCGCCGACGATGCCTTTCGTTCGCTGGCGGCGGGGCAGATCGTGCCTTCGGTGGCGCCACAGACCATCGCGGATGGGTTGCTCACCTCGTTGGGCACGCTTACCTTTCCGATCATTCGCCAGCACGTCGAGCAGATCGTCACCGTAAGCGAGACGGCCATTATTGATGCGATGCGCTTTGTGTGGGAGCGTGCCAAGCTGGTCGTGGAACCGTCGGGCGCGGTGCCGGTGGCGGTGTTGTGGGAGGGCAAGATCGACCTGCGCGGACTACGCGTGGGGGTGATTCTGTCGGGCGGTAATGTCGACCTGGATCACTTGCCGTGGCAACTTTGATTTCTACGTTTTCTGCTTTGTAACGCTTGACCACCAATCGAAAGGATTTTCACCATGACTCTCAGCCATTTCCTTGACCAGCCGCGCATCTGGTACGGCGGCGACTACAACCCGGAGCAGTGGCCGGAAGAAGTGTGGCGCGAGGATGTGCGCCTGATGCAGGCGGCGGGCGTCAATCTGGTGTCGGTGGGGATTTTTTCTTGGGCATGGTTGGAGCCGCAGCCCGGTCACTATGAGTTTGGCTGGCTTGACCGCGTGCTGGAACTGCTGTACGAACATGGTGTCCATGTCTGCCTGGCGACGGCGACTGCCTCGCCACCGCCCTGGCTGGCGCACCGCCACCCGGAGAGTTTGCCCGTCACTGCCGATGGCGTCACGCTTTGGCCAGGAGGGCGCCAGGCGTATTGTCTGCACAGCGAGGCGTACAAACAGGCGGCGTCGGCGCTGGTCGCGCAGCTGGCTGCCCGCTACCAGGATCACCCGGCGCTGGCAGTCTGGCACGTGAACAACGAATACGGTTGTCACGTCAACGAGTGCTTCTGTGATGTCTCGGCGGCTGCTTTTCGCACCTGGCTGCAAGCTCGCTATGGCACGCTCGATGCGCTCAACCAGGCGTGGGGCACGGCGTTTTGGAGTCAGCGTTACGGCCAGTGGGAGGAGATCAACCCACCGCGTCGCGCCCCGACCTTCGCCAACCCGACGCAGCAGCTTGACTGGCGCCGCTTCTCATCGGATAGCCTGATCGCGTTGCATGATATGGAGGTGGCGATTTTGCGCCGCTTCACCCCGCATATCCCGGTGACGACTAACTTCATGGGCTTCTTCAAACCGGCGGACTATCGCAAATGGGCGCATCATGAAGATGTCGTCTCGCTTGACACCTATCCCGATCCGGCGGACGCCTTTGCCGCCGTCCAGAATGCTGCTCAGTGCGATCTCACCCGATCCCTGGGCGATGGTCGGCCATGGATGTTGATGGAGCAGACGCCAAGTGCCGTGAACTGGCGGCCGCGCAACGTGCTCAAGCAGCCAGGCCAGATGCGTTTGTGGAGTATGCAGGCGGTGGCGCGCGGCGCCAATACCGTCATGTTTTTTCAATGGCGGGCTGCCAAAGCCGGCGCTGAGAAGTTCCACGGCGCGCTGGTGCCGCATGTTGGCGTGGAACATTCACGCGTCTGGCGCGAGGTGTCGGCGTTGGGCAATGAGCTACAGGAGCTTGGCCCGTTGGCGCAGAGTCGCGTCGTCGCCGAAGTGGGCATCCTGGTTGACTGGCAGAGCTGGTGGGCGCTCGAACAGGACTCGAAACCCTCGATAGCCGTCACATTTTACGACCGCCTGGCAGCCTTCTATGGGCCGCTCTTTGCCGCCAACCTGACCACTGATTTTGTGTTCACCGACAGTGAGTTCGCACCCTATCGGCTGTTGGTGATCCCCACTCTCTATCTGGTCGATGACGCTACCGCCACCCGGCTCGAAGCATATGTGGCAGCGGGTGGAACCGTCGTCATCGGTTTCTTCAGCGGCATCGTGGATGAGAATGAGCATATCCGGCTGGGCGGCTATCCGGCGCCTTTCCGTAAGCTCCTCGGCCTGCGCATCGAGGAGTTTGCCCCGATGGCGGAGGGTGAGCGCAACGCAGTGCTTTTTGCCGACGGCGCCACAGCGGCTTGCGACTTGTGGGCAGATGTGATCGATCTGGAGGGCGCCACGGCGCTGGCAACGTTCACCGGCAACTTTTTTGCTGGACGCCCGGCGATTACCGAGCACACTTTTGGGCGGGGACGCGCGTATTATATTGGCACCCGGCTGGCCGATGAGGCGATGGGCGCACTGCTCGGTCGCATTTGTCTTGCGGCGGGCGTCACGCCGGCAGTGAGCGCGCCGCCGGGCGTCGAAGTAGTGCGGCGCCGTACAGTGGATGGCCGCGATCTGTGGTTTGTGCTCAACCACGGCCCCGACACGACAACCGTGAAGTTGCCGGTCTCCGGGCGCGATGTGCTGCGCGGTGTGTCGACGTCAGGCGAGGTGACGCTGGCGCGGTTCGATGTGGCGATCGTAGAGGCTGCATGAAACCTGGCCGCCCTGCAAGGCGCGCTGGCGTTGATGCGCCCTTCAGGAAACCTTGATTTCGGTAAGCGCCCGCCTATGGAAGTGCGCGTGAAACTCCTTTTCAGAATCTGCGCACTTCTCATAGATAGCACAATCCAACATCGTACATCCGATATCTTCCCGGAAGCTCTGAGCTTCTGGGAAGATGAGCAAAGTCTATTTGTGTTGTCTATCAGGAAATGGGTGACTGGGTGCGTGACTCTACCCTTTGACTTTAGCTGCATCACTACCCTACAATGATGGAAGTTTGTGAGCCGGTGCACGTTCCTGATTGGTTTCTTGATCTTTGCGTGATACTGATTGCACTCTCTCGGAAGGCGTAATGTCTGATGACGATGGTAGACATAACAGTAAAATATTGCCGACCGGGAGGCCATGAAGGTCCATCCACGTGCGCTGGCGTCTCCAGAGCTTGAAGAGCTGCCGACGTTGGTCAGATTGACACATCTATGCTCGCACTGCTTCGCTCATGGTGGAGGCCACCAACATTTCCCGAATCGGTCGCCGGTGATCAGGCGCTGCTGACTTTTTTGCTTGCCCGGCTGCTAATGCTCCTGGCCTTTGCGATCACGCCGATCTTGCTGATCATCGAGCCACAGGATGGCGTCCGCCTGGCCATGATCTCCCTGGCATGGGGCATAGGCTTTTCGCTGATCATGACATTGGTGCGCCGCCAACGCTGGTTAGTAGCGACCTGGGCGATCCCTAGTATGATGTTGCTGGGCGTGGTGCTGTTGGCGCCTGTCCGCGACGTCTCCTTTGACGTCATCAGTTGTGGCGTCATGTTGGCGGCGGTCATTGCCACGCTGCTACTCAGACGCCGCGGGGCAGTGGTGTTTGGCGGGCTGGGCATCCTATACACGGGATTGCTGCTGGTGCTGGGTGTAGACGCCCCCGGCGTTGCCACAGGGGCCTCGTTCCTGTTGCCAGTGCACATTGTGTTGTTGGCGGGCTTTCTGCTGACGAGCGTGCTGGTGATCGGCGTGATCGCAGCTCACCTCGAGCATATCTCACGCCGAGATCGCGCCCTGGCGGCGCAACTGGCCACCAGCCATCGTGAGTTGGACGCTGCGCACAGCTCGCTGCAGGCGCAGGCAGCCGCCATTGAGGAGGAGCGGGCAAAGTTGGCGGAGCATGTTGCTGCGCGCACCGCCGAGCTGATGCAGAGCAACCGCGAACTCAACCGGGCTTTGCAGGGGCGCAACGAATTTCTGGCTAGCGTGAGCCACGAGCTGCGCACCCCGCTCAACGCCATCATCGGCCTGACCGATGCGCTGGTGGAAGAGGTTTACGGTGAACTCAACGAGCGGCAGGCGCATGCACTGCGCACGGTCAACGAAAGTGGTCGCCAATTACTGAACATCATCAACGATATGCTCGATATTGCCAAGCTGGAAGCTGGGAGAGTCGTATTGTTGCCGGTGAGCGTTGTGATCGACGAGTTGAGCCAGAGCAGCCTCGACACCATCCGCGCCGAAGCCAGCCGCAAAGGCATTCGCGTCCACTATCGATGCGATCCACGCCTGACGACAATCTGGGCCGACAGCCTGCGCTTAAGACAGATTCTAGTCAACCTGCTCAGTAACGCCGTCAAATTCACCGATTCCAACGGTGAGATCGGGTTGGAGATCGAGTTGACGGTGGCAGGCGACGTGGTCAACTTTATCGTTTGGGATACAGGCATTGGGATTGCCGCCGATGATCTGCCGCGCCTCTTCCAACCCTTTGTGCAACTGGACGGTCGGCTGAATCGACGTTATGGCGGCACTGGCCTGGGGCTTGTCATTGCCAGGCGGTTGGCCGAATTACATCGAGGCACGATTTCGGTGCATAGCGTCGTGGGACAAGGCAGCCGCTTTGTAGTATCATTACCTAATATTGTGGCGCCGTTGCCGGAAGCCAGCGCAGCGAACAGCCTGGCGCCAGGCAGCGGCCAGATGGTGGACAGCGTACATGTGCCGGTTGTGCACAGCAACGGTGATTCAGGCAGCGTACAATGAGCAATTCACGGCAACTGGCGTCAGCGGAGCCACTCAGTAAATCCACTATTCTCGTCGTCGATGATGCGCCTGCAGGACGTGAAACCTTGCAAGCGTTGCTCTTTGCCGATGCCTACGACCTTTATTTTGCTAATGACGGTTTGCAGGCGCTTGAAATGGCAGCCAGGGTGCGCCCGGACCTGATCTTGCTCGACGTCATGATGCCAGGGATTGATGGGTTCGAGGTGTGTCGGCGGCTGCGCGCCACGCCTGAGCTGGCGCACATTCCGGTCATCATGGTGACGGCGTTGGATGATCGCATGTCACGGTTGCAGGGCATCGAGAGCGGCGCCGATGACTTTGTCTCCAAACCGTTCGATTCCGCCGAATTGCGCGCGCGCGTGCGCACCATCACGCGTCTCAACCGCTACCGGCGCCTAGTCGAGGAACGTGCGCGCTTCGAGTGGGTGGTGGAAAATGCCGAGGATGGCTATCTGCTGATTGATGGCGACGCCATTATCTATGCTAATCCTCGCGCACAGATATTGCTAGGGCTGGATGGGAACGACTGCCGCACTGAACACCCTTCGCTGATCGCAACCGTGCAGCGGAGCTTTTCCTGCGAGCCAAAGGAACTCTGGAGCCAGTGGCCGCATGTGCAGAGTGACCACCAGGATGTGCAGCTGTACCTGATTGCCCCGGAATCACCGACTTCGCCTGTCAACTGGATCGAGATGACAATCTATGGGCGCTTACGCAACGACGAGAATGGTCGGCTGGTGCGTTTGCGCGATGTCACAGCGGCCAAGACCAGCCTGCGCGACATGTGGTCGTTCCACACCATGGTGATGCACAAGCTCAACACGCCTATGCATATGATGCTGGGCAGTATGGAACTGTTGACGCTGAACCCGCTGGACACCCTTTCCACCCGCGAGATCGTCGATCTGGTGGAGATGGCGGCGAATGGCGCGCAACGGTTAGCAGCGGCGATCAATGATGTGCTGCAGTACGCAACCGCGCCATCGCTGGTGATGCGGATGGGCGAACGCTTCTGCGTGGATGAACTGCCACGACTCATCGCAGAGACGATAGCAAATTTGCAGATGACGCACGTGGTTAGTGACATTCAGGCCCCACCGGGGCTTTGTTTGAATATCTCACCGCGCGCAATGGAATCGATCTTGTTCGAGCTGCTGGAGAATGCTGGAAAGTTTCATCCCACGCACACCCCACAGGTGCAGATCACCGGGCGGTTTGCCAACGAGCGATTCCGGCTGGACATCCAGGATGACGGCATCCATCTCTCGCCCGACCAGCTCAAGCGCGTCTGGCTGCCTTACTATCAGGGTGAACGTTACTTCACCGGCGAGGTGCATGGAATGGGGCTGGGATTGCCGATCGTGGCCTCGATCCTCTGGGAGTGTGGCGGCGATTGCTCGATTGCCAATCGCAGCGATGCTCCCGGTGTCGTGGTTCACCTCGTGTTTCCGACGTGGTCTACTGACCTCTAGATTGCTAGAAATCACTAATTCTTGAGGGCGCGAACTCGCCTTCTTGTCTGAATGGTTGACACATGAACATCCTCATTGATCTGCTGGTGGCGCATCCACTCCTGCTGCTTTTCCTCGTTGCAACGCTTGGTTACTATATTGGCGAAATCCGCATCAAGGGCGCCGGACTGGGGATTGCCGCCGTACTGTTTGTGGGGCTGGCCATCGGTGCGCTTGATGCGCGCCTGACGTTGCCGCCGGAGATGATCTCGCTTGGCCTGGTGCTCTTTATCTACTCGGTCGGGCTGGCGAGTGGGCCGGGCTTCTTTGCTTCGTTTTCGCGCAGTGGGTTACGCGATAACCTGATGGTGGCAGGCGTGCTCCTCGTGGCCGCGCTGATTGTGGCCATAGAGGCCGCGCTGCTGAATCTCAAGTCGACCGTGGCGGCTGGCGTCTATACCGGCGCGCTGACCAATACCCCGGCGTTGGCGCAAGTCCTAAGTTACGTCGCCAACAGCCCGCTGCATCTTGCCGGTAAAGCCGTTGGCACCGAGCCGGTTGTCGGCTATTCGGTGGCCTATCCGATGGGCGTGATCGGGCCGATCTTGATTATTTTGCTGATGCAGCGCGTCTGGCGCATCGATTACAAGCGCGATGCGCAAGCCGTGCGCGACATGTTCCCCGTTGAACAGGAAATTTACAATCGCACCGTGCGCATCACCAACGCCGACATAGTGGGTGTGCCGATTCGCGATCTGAGCAAAGCACGGCGCTGGCGCGTTGTCTTTGGTCGTTTGCAGCGCGGCGCCGTGATCGAGCTTGCCACTGGTGACACGGTGTTGCAACCGGGCGACCTGATAAGCGTCATCGGCACGCCTGAAGATGTCGATCCTGTGGTGAAGGAGTTGGGCGTGCTGGCCGCTGAACAGCTTGATCTGGATCGCAGCGCCTATGATTTTCGCCGCGTCTTTGTTTCCAACCCGGACCTGGTGGGGCGCAGGCTGGCGGATCTCGACCTGCCGCATCGCTTTGGCGCCATCGTGACGCGCGTGCGGCGCGGCGATATTGAACTGTTGGCATTTGGCGACCTGGTGCTGGAACTGGGTGACCGTGTGCGGTTTGTGGCGCCGCGCGGTCAGGTGCGCCCACTTAGCGAATATTTTGGCGACTCCTACAAGCGATTGAGCGAAATCAACTTTGGGGCGTTGGGGCTGGGCATCTCACTTGGTTTGCTCCTCGGCATGATTCCTATTTCTCTGCCCGGCGGCATTGAGTTCAAGCTGGGCGAGGCGGGTGGCCCGCTGATCGTGGCGTTGGTGCTGAGCGCCCTGCGTCGCACTGGGCCAGTTGTCTGGAGCATCCCCTACAGCGCCAATCTGACCATGCGCCAGCTTGGGCTGACGATCCTGCTTGCCGGCATCGGCATCCGCTCTGGCTACACCTTCCTGACCACCCTCAGCCAGGAGGGCGGCATGACCATCCTGTTGGCTGGTGCAGTCATCTCCCTGCTGACGCCGCTACTGGTGCTCTGGATCGGTTACCGCCTGTTCAAGCTGCCTTTTGGCGTGCTGACGGGCATCGTCTCGGCCGTGCATACGCAGCCGGCCGTGCAGGCTTCTGCCCTGACCCAAGCGCGCAACGATCTACCCAATCATGGCTATGCACTCGCCTTCCCGATGGCGACGATTGCCAAGATTCTCCTGGCGCAGATCATCGTGGCGTTTCTACCCTACATACGCTGAGAGACGCGTTGCACAGTGCTTTTGATGCAGCGGCGCCAGACGCGCGGAGACACACGGACAGACCGCGAGGTCTGTCACGCGTTTCTCTGCGCGTCTGGCGCCGCTGCAGCAGATCGGCGGTAGATCAAGTGACGATGCACGCAGTTTCCCTATGAGGCAAAAAGGAATCAACACCATGCGTAAAGCGAAGGAACTTTCGTTGCCTGCGGCGCCGCCCATCGGCAGCGACGTCCAGGGGGATGCGGCGCACCGCCGGGCGGTGTTGCTGCTGGTGGTGTGCGTCCTCTTGTGGAGCACCTCTGGCGTACTCATCAAGCAGTCGAGCCTGAGCGCGCTGGCTATCGTTGGTGGACGCAGCGCAATTGCTGCGATGGTGCTCTGGCTTTTCTTGCGTCGCCCAAGATTTACATGGTCGGCGCCACAGGTGGGCGGCGCGATCGCCTACTTCTTCATGGTGGTCTTCTTTGTGCAAGCTACCGTGCTCACCTCGGCAGCGAACGCGATCTTGCTGCAATATACGGCGCCAATCTGGGTGGCGATCTTCAGCTTCTGGTTTCTGGGGGAGCGGCTACGGACGATGGACTACGTCGCCATTGTCGCCATTCTGGCCGGGATGTTGCTCTTCTTTGGCGATGCCCTGACGCCAGCGGGAATGCTGGGCAATGTGCTGGCGGTGCTCGCCGGTGTGGCGATGGCATGGATGACGCTCTTCATGCGCAAACAAAAGGACACTTCATCGCTGGAAACCGTGCTGTTGGGCAATCTGCTGGCGGCGGCGGTAGGGCTGCCCTTTCTGTTCACGGCGCAAGTTCAACCGCTGGACTGGGCGATTGTCGGTTTCCTGGGCGTCTTCCAGCTTGGGCTGCCTTTTTTGCTTTACGTCACCGCCATTCGCTCCCTTTCCGCCATCGAGGCGATCCTCATCGCCTGTCTCGAACCGATCCTCAATCCGATTCTCGTCTTCCTTTTCGTTGGTGAAACGCCTGGCCCGATGGCGTTGCTTGGCGGCGCGATCGTGCTGCTGGCTGTGCTCGGACGTGGTGTGATGGGTGTGCGTGCCACGCGGGGAAGATAGCGCAAGCTGCGCCAACAGTTGACATTTATGCCGTTCTCCGCACAATGGCGGTCAGATGCACAGTCACCTGTTGCCTGGCCGGGCGCCAAGATGCGGAAAGGGAAGCGGCATGACCAACGCCAAAGTACTGATTGTGGAAGACGAACCAGCGCTGATCGAGACCCTCGACTATTCGCTGCGCAAACAGGGCTACGAGGTGCTCACGGCGAGCGATGGACGTAAGGCGCTCGACGCTGCGCGCCAGCAGACGCCGGACTTGATCGTGCTTGATATCATGCTGCCCGGGCTGGATGGCTTTGAGGTCTGCCGGATTTTGCGCAAGGAAATGAATGTGCCGATCATCATGCTCACGGCGCGCACCGAGGAGGTTGACAAGGTCGTGGGGTTGGAGGTCGGCGCCGACGATTATCTGACCAAGCCGTTCAGCATGCGTGAACTGATCGCGCGCGTCAAAGCCAATCTGCGACGCGTGCGCATCGACCGCGAAGAAGCAACCGCCAGCGCGACGCAGCTGGTTGCTGTCACTGAACGCATGGTCTTTGGCGATCTGACCATCGACCTGAGCCGTCGCGAAGTCTCTGTGCAGGGAAATGTCCATCACCTGAAGCCAAAGGAGTTCGACCTGTTGGTGTTCCTGGCGCGCAACCGGGGTATTGTGCTTAGCCGCGATCTGATCCTGGAACGGGTGTGGGGGTGGGAGTTCGACGGCGGCAGCCGCACCGTCGATGTCCATGTGCGCTGGCTGCGCGAAAAGATTGAATCTGACCCTTCCGACCCGCAGCGCATTGTCACGGTGCGCGGGATCGGCTACCGTTTTGAGGGATGATGCACGGGCTGTTCCAAGCAAGGGGAGCGCTACAGACGCTTGCCCCGAAGGTGAAGCATGCCCGTGTTGCAATCAATTTTTACACAGGTTTGAAGAGTTGTTAATGTTGAGACGTTACGCTGTGCCTACATTTGATGTTGCCTTACACCGAATTGCACAGCCATGCAGCAAAGCACTGTTTCCCTTCCGTCGCAACAAGATAACACGGGTCAACTCACCGCCAGGAGTACAGGCCACGCGTCTATGCCGGCTGTGGCGGACGCCCCCGCAGACGTTGAGCGGCCTGCACCTGCCGCTGCAGGAGCGCTATCCGTCGTGAAGCCGATCACCTGGGGGAGTCTCCGCGCAACCGTGCGCGATCGCTGGCGTTATGTCGCAGGCGTCTTTGCTGGGATGTGCCTGATTATCGCTGCCCTGATTTGGTTTATCGCCGCAGCGCCGCGCACGCCCATGGAGATAGGACTGGCGGCAGTGGTTGCCATCGTGGCCGCGACGTTGCTGCTGATGGCCGCGCTCGACGTGAGTTCCTGGCGCGTGCGGCAGATCACGGCCGTGATCGAGCAGATTGCCAGCGGCGACCTGGATGCGCGCGTGCCGGCGCGCGGTCCCGGTGACATCGGCGCCCTGAGCCACGCGGTCAATCGCATGGCCGAGCGTTTGCAACGCCAGAGCCGCAAGCGCAATCGGGAACGCGACCGGTTGCACACCGTGCTCCACGTCATGGACGACGGTGTGATTATTCTCAACAAACATGGCTATGTGAGTATCTTTAACCCGGCGGCGGCGCGCATTCTCAACGTGGCTACGACGGATGCGCTCAACAAGACCTTCGTCCAGGTTGTGCGGGATTATCGCGTCGCTGAAGTGTGGTTGGCGTGCATTAAGGAAGGCTGCGAGCAATCCGCCACACTGGAACTTGCCAACGATGCCTATGTGCGCGTCATCGTGACCCCTTTTTTGCTTGGCGCTGCCAATGGCTACCTGGTGCTGCTGCAAGACCTGAGCCACCTGCACCGGCTGGAGACTGTGCGTCGTGACTTTGTGAGCAATCTTTCGCACGAATTGCGCACACCCCTGGCCTCAATCAAAGCGCTGGTCGATACGCTGCGCGATGGCGCCATCGAAGACCCGCCTGCAGCTGTCCGTTTTCTGGAGCGCATGGAGGTCGAGGTTGACGAGATGACGCAAATGGTGCAAGAGTTGCTCGAACTCTCGCGCATCGAATCAGGACAGGCGCCACTGCGTCTATTTCCAACCTCTGTCGACAAGTTGATCGAGCCAGTCATTGAGCGGTTGCGCGCCCAGGCAGGCCGTGCTGGTCTGACACTCAACGTCGTCCTGCCCGCCAACCTGCCCGAGGTGATGGTCGATGCCGACCGCGTGCGCACGGTGATCTTGAACCTGGTGCACAATGCCATCAAATTTACCCCACCCGGCGGTTTTGTCACCGTCAGCGCCCGTCTGGCGCCGGACGCCAGCCCCGATGCGGTTGTGATTTCTGTTGCCGACACCGGCATTGGCATCCCTGCCGAGGATGTGCCGCGCATCTTCGAGCGTTTCTACAAAGCCGATCGTGCACGCAGCGGCGGCGGCACGGGTCTCGGTCTTGCCATCGCCAAACACACTGTACAAGCCCACAACGGCCACATTTGGGTCGAAAGCACTGAAAATGTGGGCAGCACTTTCTCCTTTTCATTGCCGCTTGTTCACCTGCCATTAACAAACCAATAAAGACACCTTAACGGCGATGCTCCTGATTCTTAACTCTGTTGCCCTATGGTTATAGCGGGTGAGAATAATCAGAAGCCATCTAATCGATTTGGGGTCAACAAACGCAGTAGCATATCAAGCATGCAAGTATGAAAGGGAATGAAAGATGCGAACTGTAGTTGGAATGCTAGTTCTATTGTCGATGCTGCTGAGTGCATGCACTGCAGCAGCCCCTGCGCCATCTGCTTCAGCGCCAGCCGCTGCACCGGATGGTGGCGCTGACACGATCATCATTGACGGCTCCAGCACGGTGGCGCCGATCACATCGGCGGTGGCTGAGGAGTTCCAGCGCGAGAATCCAGACGTACGTGTACCGGTCGGTATTTCGGGTACGGGCGGTGGCTTCAAGAAATTCTGTGCGGGTGAGACGGATATCTCGAATGCATCGCGCCCGATCAAGGAATCCGAATTTGAGGAGTGCAAAGCGAACGGCATTGAGTACATTGAATTGCCGGTGGCTTTTGATGGGATGGCCGTGATGGTGAACCCGGCAAATGACTGGGTGGAATGTCTGACGGTCGAAGAGTTGAAGAAGATTTGGGAGCCTGAAGCTGAAGGCGTCATCATGAATTGGAATCAGGTGCGCGAGGGCTTCCCGGATCGCCCGCTGAATCTGTACGGCGCCGGCGTCGATTCGGGCACCTATGACTACTTCACGCAGGCGATTGTTGGTGAGGAAGGCGCCAGCCGTGGCGATTTTCTGCCTAGCGAAGATGACAATGTGTTGGTGCAGGGCATCGCTGGCGATGAAAATGCGCTCGGCTTTTTTGGTCTGGCGTACTACGAGCAGAATATGGACAAACTGAAACTCGTTGCGGTAGACAATAATGTTGGCAATTGTGTGTTGCCGGACATCAACACGGTCGCTGACGGCACCTACCAGCCGCTGTCTCGCCCGATTTTCATCTATGTGAACCGGGCGCGTGTGGATGAGAAGCCCATCCTGGACGCGTTCATCGATTTCTACATGGCGAACGGCAGCAAGCTGAGTGCTGAGGTGGGCTATGTGCCGCTGACCGACGAAATCTATCAGGCTGCGCAGAATCGTTATGACAATCGCGTCGTGGGTTCGATCTACGCTGGCGGCGGCTCACAGGTGGGCGTATCGCTGCTTGATTTGCTGAGCGCTGAGTAACGTCATCCGATGTAACGGTGCAATTCATCAGTGAAGATTGTGAGTTGCACAAACAGTTGGAGGTTGCGATGGTGTAAAATCATCGCAGCCTCCAACTTTGCTATCAATCAACAGATGAAGAAGGTGTAGGTTCTACATGGCGGTGACAGATTTTCAGTCGCAAATGCCGCAGCGGAACAATGATCTGGGTGCGTCCAGGCGTCGGCGTGCGCTGGGTGAGCAAATGATCCAGTTCATCTTGCTGGTGTGCGCCGTAGTCTCCATCGGCACGACCATCGGGATTATTCTCGTCTTGTTGCAAGAGACTATTTTGTTCTTTCAGCAGGTTTCGCCGTTGGAATTTTTTGGGGATACACGATGGACGCCGCTCTTTGCATCCCAGCGATTCGGCGTCTGGCCGCTGGTGGTCGGCACGGTGTTGGTTGCGGTTGGCGCGATGGCGGTTTCCCTGCCGCTGGGATTGTTGGCAGCAATCTATCTGAGCGAGTACGCCTCGCCGCGCGTGCGTCGTTCTCTGAAACCGATTTTGGAGATACTGGCTGGCATCCCGACCGTGGTGTATGGTTATTTTGCGCTGACATTTGTCACGCCGCTCCTGAAGCAGATTTTTCCGGGAACGCAGACGTTCAACGCGCTGAGCGCCTCGTTGGTGATGGGCATCATGATTTTGCCAACGGTCGCCTCCATTTCCGAGGATGCACTGTCCGCTGTGCCGCGTTCATTGCGTGAAGCTGCGTACGGTTTGGGTGCAACCAAATTCGAGGTCGCCACGCGCATTGTTGTACCGGCAGCACTGTCAGGCATCTCCGCCGCTTTCATCCTGGCGATTTCACGTGCCATCGGCGAGACAATGATTGTGGCGATTGCCGCCGGTCAGCAACCGAAGATCACCTTCAACCCACTTGAATCAATTGAGACAATGACTGCGTACATTGTGCAGGTCAGCCTGGGCGATACGCCCCACCAAAGTCTGGCGTACAAGACAATCTTTGCTGTGGGTATGTTGCTGTTTGTCATGACTTTCGCCTTGAATCTGGTCAGCCATTGGATCACGCGCCGCTATCGTGAGGTGTATGAATGACAACCGATGTTCGAACATTTGTCGATCAAACCAACAGCGACCAAGGCTTTGATATCAGCGCACGTCAGCAATTGAAGCGTCGACACACCACTGGACGCATCTTTGAGATTCTCGCCATCAGCGCCATTCTGGTCGGTATGATCTTTCTGATTGTGTTGTTGGTGGATGTTGTTATCAATGCTATTCCGTGGCTGCGTTCAGAATTGTTCACAGAGTTTCCTTCCCGCTTTCCTGAACGGGCTGGTCTGCGCTCGGCGTTGTTTGGGACTGCCTGGTTGTTATTCTTGACTGCGCTCTTTTCATTTCCGGTGGGGATCGGCGCCGCCATCTACCTTGAGGAATATGCCCGCAAGAACTGGTTCACGCAACTGATTGAGATCAACATTGCCAATCTGGCAGGCGTGCCCTCGATCATCTATGGTCTGCTTGGGCTTGGTCTTTTTGTACGACAACTTGGGCTGGGACGCAGCCTGATGGCAGGTGCGCTGACAATGGCGTTGTTGGTGATGCCGGTGGTGATTGTAGCCGGACGCGAAGCGATCCGTGCTGTGCCCAGTTCGATTCGTGAGGCCGCCTATGGATTGGGCGCCACCCGCTGGCAAGTGGTCTGGGCGCACGTGTTGCCGATGTCTCTGGGCGGCATTTTGACCGGCACCATTCTGGCGCTATCGCGCGCCATCGGCGAGACAGCGCCACTGATCACCATCGGGGCTTTGACATTTATTGCCTTTGACCCGCGAGGCCCCTTCGATATTTTCACGGTGCTGCCAATCCAAATCTTTAACTGGATCTCGCTGCCACAGCAAGACTTTCATGATCTGGCGGCGGCTGGCATCGTTGTGCTGTTGGTCATTCTGTTAGCGATGAATTCACTGGCAATTTACTTGCGAGGTCGTTTCCAGCAACGTTGGTGAGGGCGTATGAGCATTTCTCTTGATTTTCAACTCTCAAAGCGTAACGATTCCCAATGGCATGGGCACGAAATTCCTCCTGCCCTGGATGTAAAGGGGTTGGATGTCTACTACGGGCAGTTCAAGGCAGTCAAAGATGTGACCTTGACATTCCCGGCGCAGCGCATAACCGCCTTGATCGGCCCTTCTGGCTGTGGTAAGAGCACTGTACTGCGCTGTCTCAACCGCATGAATGACCTGATCCCGACCGCACGCGTTGAGGGTGAAGTGTTGATGCACGGACAGAATATCTATGCGCCGCAAGTCGATCCGGTTGAAGTGCGCAAACGGATTGGGATGGTGTTTCAGAAGCCAAATCCTTTCCCAAAGAGCATCTATGAAAACATTGCCTGGGGCGCCAAGATCAATGGTTTCAAAGGCAACATGGATGAATTGGTGGAGCAGTCCCTGCGCGGCGCTGCCTTGTGGGATGAGGTCAAGGACAAGCTGAAGCAAAGCGCTTACAGCCTGTCGGGTGGTCAACAGCAACGTTTATGCATTGCGCGCGCCATCGCTGTGCGTCCAGAGATCATCTTGATGGACGAGCCAGCATCGGCGCTTGATCCAATTGCCACTTTGCGCATTGAGGAATTGATGCGAGATTTGGTGGAACAGTACACAATCATCATCGTTACGCATAATATGCAACAGGCTGCCCGCGTCGCCGACTACACTGCCTTCTTCATGGTCGATAACTCGCGCACCGGCTTCCTGGTTGAATATGGCGAGTCTGACCAGATTTTCACACGCCCGAAAGACAAGCGCACGGAAGATTACATCACCGGGCGCTTTGGGTGAGTGCATCAGCAGCAGTGCGACGACGCGCGTAGGGTCTCCTGCATGGGCGCGTCGTCGCCTGTTATCGAGGCAATCCCCTCCGTAGCCTCAACTTTCCCTCGATAATCTTACGATTTCCGCCTTTCATGACGCGGAAATACATCAATACGCCCTCAAGTCGTCAGGCAAATTTTGCTATAGTTTTGGTGCGCCTGCGCAGTTTCTAGTGGGCGCGCCTGGCTAGGTTTTATCGCAGCCCTGTTCATGTTGCGCACATGGGAACAGGGCTGCTAGGTTGTCGCCACCCCAACAGCGTTCATGCAACTTGCTCATTAGCCAGGCAACTGCCTTGAATTGTGTTTTGTTGACTACGGGTGGAGAAGATGAACAAATCCCCAAGTCGATCACAGCGTTGGCTGGCGTTCACGATTCCGCTAGTTGCGATCGGGCTGGTCGCAGCCTTCCTGTGGCTTGTGCGCAGCAGTGCGGATGGACGCTCCTCGCCGGCCGCAGTGCAGGCTGGTTATGTGGCAGCGACATCTGTAGCGCCCGTGCTTGTCACCCCTGCCCATGAAGCTGCATCGCTTCCGCTGCCTGTCCCTCATACACCCACACCAGCGATTGCGTCGGCCGCCACTGACGTCGCCGCCACTGACGTCGCCGCCACTGACGCCGCCGCCACTGACGCCGCCGCCACTGACGCCGCCGCCACTGACGCCGCCGCCACTGACGACATTGTCGCCGTTGTGGGCGGCATCGCCCTGCTGCGTCAGGAGTTGGAGACAACGCTTGCCATTGAGCGCGTCATGGCCGGGTTAACCGGACAGCCGCCAGCGTCGCCGGACAGTGTGCTCGAACAGTGGATCAACACTGAGCTGGTGCTCCAACGCAGTGGTGCACCTCTTGATCCCGAGAAGGCGGCAACAGCGTTGGACGCCATATTGGCGCGTTACGGACATGCGCACAGCGCATTGCTGAATGCGCTGGCGGCGGCGAACATTGCGGAGACGGCGTTTAACACCTACTTCGCGCGCCTCGTCGCCGCCGATGCCTATCTTCGCGCACAGATAGCTGCCACCGGCCTCCCTGCTGCTAACCTGATTAAAGCATGGCAGCGGGAGGCGCAGATCAGCTTTGGCCCGGTCGCCAATGCCATCCTGGGAACAGCGGTAGCGTCACCGCAGGCGTCCCCCAGTGTACCTGTCGCCACCGCGCCGACGCAGGGCGCTGCAGCAACTGCTACGCCGGCTGCCGTCATGGACGCTGCGGCCATGCTTGATCCTGACGCACCGCGCGGCACAGAGGTCGGCCAGATCGCCCCGGACTTTGCATTACCGACAGTTGGCGGCAACGATTCTCAGTATACCTTGCATAATCTTTTGGGTGGTCCGACCGTCTTGATCTTTTGGACGACCTGGTGCCCCTATTGCTTGCGTCAGACGCCGGTGTTAGTTGCAGCGCATCGCCAGTGGGGTGAGGAGATACAGTTTGTTGGCGTCAATGTGGCGGAAGATGTCGGTGTTGTGACGCCATACATCGCTGAGCATGCGATTGACTACCCCATCTTGCTGGATCGTGATAGCGTCACGGCTGGCGCCTATGCCGTCCAGGGTTATCCGACCACCTATTTTCTTGACAACAGCGCACGCATCGTTGCTCGCCACGTGGGTGCGTTAACAGAAGAACAGCTGAATAGCTACCTGCAGATGTTGCGACCCGTTGAATAGGGTGTGAAAGGTGCAACCATGAACGCAGACACCGCTTTGTCATTGAGGATCGGCTACCCTGCAGTCCGCATCGATAGCTGGCAAAGTCCGAGTGAGCAGGTTCGTAAACTGGCGAACTTGCTCATGCTGTTTTCCATGCTGCTGTCGATGGTGTCGCCGATCTATACGCCGGTCTACAGCGTGACGCCCAGTTTTGCGTTCCCCGATGAACTTCGCACCTATACCGCTCTGCCGGCGCGCCCGGAAACCGCCAGCGCGCCCGGCGCCGACGCGAATGCTCGTCCGCTTGCCGCCGCGCCGAAGAACGGCGATTTTTCGCGTCCAGAGACTGCGGTCGCGTCCACTGCTCTGCTGGGTGATGCGTTGGCGCCAGCATGGTACGGCGATTTGGCGCGCCTGGAGACTGCGGCCGCGCCCGCCGATCTGCTGGGCGACACCCTGGCGCCGGCGTGGTACGACGATTTGGCGCGCCTGGAGACTGCGGCCGCGCCCGCCGACCTGCTCGGCGATGCCCTGGCGCCGGCGTGGTTCGACACAACGTCAGCTCCAGAGATGGCCGCCTCGGTTGTCGCCGATACTGGCGCAATGTCCCGCATTTCTCTCCCTGCCAACTGGCGCATTCTGGACACCACGGGCGTCGAGGCTGCTGACGCGCCAACTGTCCAGGAATTCGAGTTGCTCGGTTCGTCGCTACTGCCCGACTGGTACGCCGCCAGCGAGGAGCCGCTCGCCATGGCGCGCAACAGTAGCGGGACGGATTTCGAGTCGATCTTGTTCAGACCCCTGCAACAAGAGAGCGGGGATCAGTGCGCTGCTTCTGGCAATGTGATGACGCTTGAGGTTCCGCCGTATCCGGTCAGTCGCGGCAATATCTACGGCGATGTCTACACGGTCACGGTGCGCAACACCAGCGGCTTGACGACCACCAACGTCGTCCTGCAAATTGATCCAAACGTTGGGTTCTACTACCTCGGCGATTCCGCCTCTGTGGAGAGCAATATCAGTGGAACCCTAACCTACAGCGATACAGGCACTGGGATTCCAAACGCCATTGCCCGCATCACGGTGACCGGCGATATCACAGCAACGACGCTCGATCCGGGCGAGATCATGACCTTCACCTTCAAGCTGGCGACAGATGGAGATGCTGCATCGGCACAGGCGCTGGAAGTCCGGCTATTCAGCGGCGCCACTTATTGTGCAGTCGGTCAAATCCAGAACGTCCAGACCGTGCGCGGCAACCTGACGGTGCAGAAATCGCCCAACATTCGCTCGGCCTGGCTGGGCGATGTGCTGAGCTGGACGGTGACGCTGCGCAACACAGGCCTGGGCACGGTCTATCATGCGCAGGTGGCGGATATCTTTGGCGCTGGCTATGTCAACACAGATGTGAGCCAACTGCCGACCACACCGATTACGCTGGAGGCAGGCGCCGCCGCCACCTATTACGTCACCGGCACCGTCAATTCGTGCACCAACCTGACCAACACCGCCAAAGTCTGGTGGTCGATCGGCAACGCCGATAGCACGGCTACGCTCACCAGCCCTGCGTCCAGCCAGGTGGATGTGCGCTTCAACCTGGTGAACCCCAATGTGACGCTGCAGGTGTCACCCAACACCATCAACTTCCCCTTCTGCACGCCGATGACGCAAACAGTCGTCATCACGGCAACGGCAAGCGAGGCGGCGAAGAACGTGCAGATTGTGGCGAATACACAAGGCTTCAGCGTCACCAATGTCAGTGCCGGTTGGAGTTATGCTGGCGGCGTCTTTACCTATGTTGGCGGCGCGCCGGCAGGCGTGATGTACAAAGATCAGCCGACCACCCTGACGTTTGATCTCACCGGCCCGACGGCGTGTTCTTCTGGCGCGAGCACGCTGAGCTTCCGCCCCACCTATCAGAATGCCTGTGATGTGCCTTTCAACGGCGCGTCCGTCTCGGCGCCTGCGGTCACATACGCCGCTGATCGCCCGGGATTGAGCGTCACACAATATGCACCTTACGCCGTGCGTTCACGCGGCGCCTTCACCTATGTCGTCTATGTGGACGCCACCAATCTTCAAAATATCACCGACACAATCTTTGTTACGGACCTGGTGCCGGCGGTCTTCCGGATTGACGCCGTCAACGCTGTGACCGGGTCGGTCACCATCAGCGGACAGCACGTCTATTGGAACATTGATACGCCCGGCAGCGGCAACCTGAGCACCAGCATGGAGATTGCCGTGACCGTGCGCGACGACGCAGCGTGTCAGGCGTTCACCCAGCAAGCGAATGTCGTCACGGCGACCGCGCCCACCTGTCCACAATGTGGGCCACTGTCCAGTGAGTCGCTCGGCTATACCTATATTGAAGATGTGGATGCACCGCTGATCGGCACGAAGACCGTCTCCGGCGACCGCGAAGTCTGCGGTGAAACCGGCTTTCTCTACACTAATGATTTCTATGTCAGCCTGCCGGTTGGCATGAATTCGCTGATTTTCACGGAGACGCTTGGCACCGCGACAGGCTTCACTGGCCTGGCCGCGCCGCTCACCTATCAGACCGGCACCCTGAGCGTCACCCTCAACGGCATCGACGCCACCGGCCTGGTGACAATTGTCCAGGAAACGCCGGACCTGGTGGTCAACATGAGCCGTCTGGTCGAGTTAGGCGCAGACATCGAGATCACGAAGACAAGCACGCCGACAGCGGTGAATGCGGGCGACAACGTGACCTATACGCTGATCGTGACCAACAATGGCGCCGCCGCTGCCAACAATGTCGTGGTGAGCGACACACTTCCGCAAGGATTGACCAATGTGAACGTCAGCGCCAGTCAGGGTAGCTGTCCGACGGACGTTGCTTGTGCCCTGGGCAGCCTCGCTGCAGGTGCAAGCGCCATCATCACGATTGAGGCCACCGTCGCCACCACACAGGCCGCCGACATCATCAACGTGGCGTATGTCACGCACGACGGGTTGGACAATGCAATGGCGCGTAATCAAGCCCTGGTGCGCACGCTGGTGACAGCCACCACTCCCCTGACGGCGACCGATCTGAGCATCAGCAAGGTCGGCGCCGCGCTCGAAGTGAACGCCGGCGACAATGTCACGTACACCGTCGTCGTAACCAATGGCGGCTCCTACACCGCCAGCAACGTCGTGGTGGTGGACGCGCTGCCCTTCAGCTTTACGTTGGTCAGCGCCGCGCCTAGCCAGGGCGCCTGCAGTGGTGCGCATCCGCTGACCTGCGCGCTAGGTGAGCTGGCTGTCGACGGCACGGCCACGATCACGATTGTGGCCACAGCGGATGCATCGGTGACCAGCCATGCTCTCAACATGGCGCAAGTCGTCGCCGACAATCCTGACAGTAATTCGGCGAACAACTTGGCGGCTGTGGAGACCCATGTGACGCGGCGGCTGCCGCTCCACATTCAGTATCGTGTGGTGGCGCCTGGCGAAGCGTTGGGCGGCGCTGTCAGCCGCACCTGGCACGATTGGTCGCTGCTCTACGTCGATGCGATCGGTGAAGGCTCTTGCTTGGGCAACAATACGCTGTACATGGGCGCGCAGACCACGATCTGGCGCAGCGACCTGGGCGTCAACATCAGCACAGATACACCTAACGCGTGTGAACCGGAGATCGTCACCGTCAATGTCACGGGCGGCTCCACCAATGCGCTGGCGGACAACCTGGTTGTGACGCTGACATTGGGCGCCAACGATGTCTACACCATCGCCGGCTATGGCGGCTTTTTTGCGACCAATCCGCCGAGCACTGTCATCTCCAACGGCAACCAGATCACCTGGACCTGGGACGCAGCGCTGCCGATCACTGCAAACGGCTCCATCAATGTGCAGGTCTTGCGCCCCTGTGCGGCGACGGGCAATCTCGTGGCGCAGACTTCCTTTCAAGATCGTTGTGAAGCTCCGCATGCTGCCAGCGCCACCAATAGCTTCATCCCGACGAAACCCGAACTCTATCTTTTCCTGACGCCGGCGCAATATGAAATTGTCGACAAGAGCGCCGTGTGGACGGTCTATGTGATCAACACTGGCGACGGCGATGCGGTCAACGCGCTCATCACCAATACCCTGGGCAGTGGGTTGGCGTTCAGTTACTCGGTGATCAGCGGGGCCACCGGCGTTGTCACCACGACCGGAGTGGGCGATGGCAACGATGTCCAGTGGTTGGTGCCGCGTCTGAGCGTGGGTCAGCAAATCCGCATCGACGTGTACGCCGACGTGATCGCGTGTGACGGCTTGAACATGCAGGCGTTCGCCAATGCCAGTTGTTTGAGCGGAACCTGCTCAGCCGTGGGGCCGCAGTCGATCAGTCTGCTGCGTTCGCCCTCGGCGTTGCTCTCCAGTAACCGCCAGGTGGCTGTCTTGCCGATGTGCGAGAGCGGACCGGTCGAGCTGATCGTGCAGAACGCGTCCGCCAGCGCCACTGAATACAACTTTGTCGTCACCGAGACCGTGCGCTATGCGACCATCCTCACTGAGACCTTGCGCCTGACCGTGACGAATCGCGCCGGTGCGGTCATTACGGCGACGAGCGCGTTCACGCCGGTGTTCATCACTGACGGATACACACAGACGATGGTGTGGAACTCGGACGATCTGCCGCCGAATGACCCATTGCGCGCCATCCTCGATGAGCGCGCCGCTGGCGACATCATCCGCATTGGCTTCCGGGTGCAATCTGACTGTTCCTCGGCTGACCAGGCGCAAGTGCAGTCGAAAGCTACCGCCGTGGACGCCTGCCAGGCGCCGTTGAGCGCCAACGAGAACGCCGTATCGCTCACTGTGACCGAGCCAGAGTTGGAAGTGACCAAGTTGATGCGCAATGTCACTGTCGGCGGCAGCTACAAAGGCAATAACGTCTATGCGAGCGCCGGCGATACGGTCGTCTACCAGGTGACGGTGCGCAATCGGGGACAGCAGCAGGTCACGCATCTCTTTGTCGAGGATCAACTGCCGCCATCGTTTGCGCTGACCTCACTGTCGCCGCTGACAACCAGCCAGAGCGGTTCACCGCCGCTGCTACGCTGGCACGAGGGGCAGACGGTGACCCTGCAGGTGAACGAGATCGTCAACTACTATATCACCGGCACCGTCACTGCCGACGCCTGCAACCTGTCTAACACCACCAACCAGGCATGGGCGTATTATGGCTGTTCGGCGGATTTTAGCGGTGTCTGCGCGGCGGCGTCTGGCTCGGTGACGACGACCTTTAGCACCAGCCCCTCGCTCTCGCTCGCCACGCCCGCCGTCACGATCGATCAGTGCAGCGGCGGTCCGATCGTCGTGAACTTCCCCAACAACGGCGCACGCGCCGAAAATGTTGTGATTACCTACACCCTGCCGCCCGGTCTTGCCTACAACGGCCTGGCGGCTGGCATCTATCCGACGCCGACCATCTCACCATCCATCGGTGCAACGGGTGCGATCACCTGGTTCTATCCCGTGATCGACCAGGAGGTCACGACCAACACGTTGCGCTTCAATGTCATCAACGCCGTCGGTGTCTGCGCTGCTGCGGGTCTCATCACAGGAACGGCGCAGATCGGCTACGAAGATTCGTGCGGCAACCCGCGTGCGGATGTTCCATCCAGCGTCACCGACATCACCGTGCAGAAGTCCAACATTGCTGTCGGTCTGGCGCCGGTGACGCGCACCGTGGTCGCTGGCCAGGTCTACACGTGGACGGTGACGGTCACCAACACCGGTGACTCGCCGACCAACAACCTGGTGGTGACGGCTACGGTCGGCAACGGCTGGGAGATGCTCTACGCGGGCGTCGGCGCGCCGGGCGGCGCCGCGCCGGTGACGACCACCAGCAGCGTGACGTGGGTAGTCGGCGCGCTGGCTGCCAACAACACAACGTGGACGGCGACCTACAGCGCACGCGCCCTCGATGCGGGCGAAGATTACCGCACCGTCGTTACGGCAACCACAGCGTGCGCCAACGGCGGCTGTTTGCAAAGCGAATCCTTCACCGCTTATGACACGCCGAACAACGCCTTCACCAAGATGGCGGCGCCAACCAACGCCGCGATCGGCGACCTGGTGACTTTCACCGTGCGCGCCGACCTCTTTGGCAACGTAACATATACGAACACCGTTGTGACCGACACACTTCCCACCGGTCTGGGGTTTGTCACCGCCACGCTTTACCTGGATCAGGACCTTGACGAAACGCCGGTCAGCAGCCTCCGCGCGCCAACCAGCGCGCCGATTGCACTCGCCAGCGGCGACATTGTCTGGAATCTAGGCGATCTGACCGGCTCGGCGTTGATGACTGGCGTGATCACCGCCGTTGTGCAGAATCTGATCACGACCACCTTCCAGAGCGTTGTGCTGACGAACACGGCGCAATTGACTTACCGTGATGACGGCCAGTCCTATGCGTTCGTCGACACGGCGCCCGTGACCGTCACCGAGCCGATCCTGCATATTGGCAAACGCTACGTGACGGCGGATGCGTGTATTGCCTCTTTGTTCGAGGATAACTTCAATGACGGCGACGCAGGCGGCTGGACGACGAGCAGCGGAAGCTGGAGCGTGGTTGACAATACCTATAGCGTTGCAACCACCGGCGCCGCCCTGGCGCGCGCTGGTGCGACCACCTGGAGCGACTACAGCTACTCTGCCATGCTCTATTCCGGCGACGCCGACGGCGGTGACATCGGTCTGGTCTTCCGCGCCCAAAGTGCGACGCAATACTATCGCTTCCGCTGGAATCGCAACGCAGCGGGCGACGCAGGCAGCTATGTCGTCGAGCGCGTCAATGGCGGCGTCACCACCATCGGCAGTGCGGCAGGGACATTCTATGACCTCAATCGCTGGTATCACGTTGAGGTGCGCGTCAGCGGTGGCAATATCCAGGTCTTCATCGACGGCGCGCCGGCGCTCAACGTGACGGATGCGGCGCCCACCTGGAGTACAGGCAATGTCGGATTCTATGCAAATGGCCAGAGTGCTGCCTTCTTCGACAATGCGTTCGTTACCCGCTACGAAGAGGCGGGCTGCACTGTCGGCGCCGGCGACCTGGTCACCTACACGCTGACGATCTCCAACCAGGGCATGTCGATGGGGCATGATCTCGTGATCACCGACGTGATCCCCACCGGCACAAGCCTCTACACCTACACCTTTGCCAGCGATGACACCGGCGCGGCGATCACGGGCGAGCCGGCCACGATTCCAGGCGCCACCGGTGCACTGACGTGGACGGTCAACCGGCTGGCGGCCATCGATCCCTTTGTGACTAACCAACACACGGCGATCACGCTGACCGTCGTGCTGTCGGTCTCGCCGACCATCCCGGCGGCGAGCTTGCTCACCAATCAGGCGGCGCTGACCTATGATTCGCAGGCGGGAAGCGGCCCCATCGGCGTCGCGCGTGAGTACAGCGGCGGCTCGCATTCGACCACCGTGCAGACAGTCGATCCGCCAGGCTTGAGCAAGGTCGTGGCGCCGTTCACAGCGACGATTGGGCAGATCGTTGTCTACACGATCACCGTGCCCAGCACGCCAATCACGGCGGCGCTGACTAACATCACCGTGACCGATGAGATCAAGGTCAACCTGCGCGTCACCGAAACTGCGATTGTCGCCAATCCTCAGCTTGTCGATCCGCAGGTGATCTTCAGCGGTCAGCAGGTCACGGCCACCTTCACGCGCATCGAGGCCGGCGCGCAGGCGCAGATCGTCGTCACCGGCGTCGTCTCCAACACGGCGATCAATCAGGATGGCGTGGTGGTGACGAACACGGCGCGCCTCCATTACACGGACGGCATTGGCACAGTGGGAACCAGCCGCGTCCTCACCAGCAACCAGGTGAGCACCGAGCTGGTCGAGCCGGTGTTGCAAATCCAGAAAGCGGCTACACCCGCCACTGGGCTGCGCGCGGGCGATATCGTCACCTATGCGTTGACCGTGCGTCATGCGCCGACCAGCCGCTCGACTGCCTACGACGTGGTGGTGACGGATGTCGTGCCGTCGGTGCTGGAGTACACCAGCGGCTCGCTCACGGTGACGACGCCGACGGGTCAGGTCATCTCGACGACGGTGGGCAACAGCCTGACGATCACCGTCACCGAGTACCCGACGCCATCGACGCCGATGTACATTACGTACACGGCAACGGTGATCCAGAGCGCCGAACCGCGTTCGACCTACACCAACACTGCTTTCGTGCGCTACATCAGCCTGCCCGGCACGCCGGACGCGCGCACGGGCAGCGGCGTGGGGGTCAACGACTACGTCACCAGCACGCAGGCGACGATCCAGACTGCGCCGTTAGCCGTCGACAAGCGGCTCGATTACCCGAACAGCTACTACAGCATCGGCGATCTGATCACCTACACGGTTTTGATCACGCTGCCGGTGGGCACGACGCGCAACCTGGTCGTCACCGACACCGTGCCGGCAGGTCTACTCTACGTCGCGCCGACGAGCACCGTGCTCGTGACGGCGACGCCCAACATCACGCTCACCTACGCCATCACGCCCTCGACCGGCGACGGCGCCACCAGTTCGCAGGCGATTTTGACTCTGCTTGAGCCGGTCAACAACACCACCGGCGCCAGCGCCGTGCTGACCTGGACCATGCAGTTGATCGTCGTGAATGACGCCAGCCGCACAGTCAACTACAACGGCGCGGTCAAGACCAACGCCGTCGCGCTCACCTACCGCAACGCGCAGAATCAGACCTTCAGCCTCAGCGATACGTCGGAGCCAGCAACGATATATGAGCCGCTGCTGCACATCGGCAAGAGCTACGTCACCGATGACGCCTGTGCAGCCACGCTCCTGCAAGATAACTTCAACAGCGGGTCGATTCTGAACTGGACGGCGAGCGGCGGGGCGTGGACGCCCACCGCCGGTTGGGTGCGCGCGCCAGCGAGCGGCGCGTCGATGCTGACGCGGAATGCGGCGAGCTTGGCGAACTTCAGCTACTCGGCGATTGTTTCGGCGACATCGACTACAGGTTCGATCGGGCTGGTCTTCCGTGTTCAGGATGCCAACAATTACTATCGCTTTGTGTGGACAGGGACTTCGCCGCACTATCGCCTAGAACGCATCAGCGGCGGAACGTCGTCCACTGTCGCCACTGCGGATTCGGCGGCGTTTGTTGCTAACCGCTGGTATCACTTTGAGGTGCGTGCTGTAGGCAACCAGTTTACGATCTTCCGCGACGGGCAGCAGATTTTGAGCGGCAGCGACAGCACATTCGCCAGCGGCAGCGTCGGCTTTTACGTCAGCAACAACAACGCCGCGTTCGATGACGTGCTGGTCACGCGCATGGGCGACGACGGCTGCGTTGTCGATGTAGGCGACCTGATCACTTACACGCTGACGATCTCCAACCAAAATCGGCTCACCGGCTATAACTTGGTGGTCACTGACGTCCTGCCGGCGCACATGACTTACGTCGCTTCATCCTTTGCCAGCAACGACCCGAACGCAACGCTGACCGTCTCGCCCAGCCCAGGCGACACTGGCGTGCTGGTGTGGCAGATGAATCAACTCACGGCGACGACGCCCTTTGACCCGCTGGCGCATGCGTGGGCGGTGATCACGCTGACCGCGCGCGTGCTCGATGATGTCTCGGCAGGCGTACGCCTCACCAATCAGGCGCTTCTCGCCTACGACAGCATGGCGGGGACTGGTCCTGTTGGCGTTGAACGCACCTACAGCGGCGGCAGCCATAGCACGGCCGTGCGCACCGCCGACGCCGCGCTGATCAAGAGCAGCTATCCGTTGGTCTCCACGATTGGCGAAACGTTCCGCTATACACTGACCTTCCCTGGCGCCAGCGGCAGCGGCGGCATTGCGGCGAATCTCTACACCGTGACGCTGACCGACAGTCTGCCTGCCGGGTTCCGCATCGTCGAGCCGGTGAACGTCGAAGTGATCGTCGATCCACCCGCCAACATCGCCCCGGCAGGGATCGACACGTCGCGTTCGACGACGAAGACGCTGCTGGTCGATGTCACCACGGTGCCGTCGTACACACAGGTGACGGCGGTAATCACTGCGGTTGTCGAGAACACGCTGATGAACCAGGATAGCGTCAACTACACCAACACCGCCACGCTTGGCTGGTCCGACGCCGCAGGCAATCCTGTCTCGCCGGTGACCTCCAACGTGGTCACCAACACTGTGGTCGAGCCGCTCTTGATCATCGAGAAGAGCGCGTTCCCAACCAACGTGCGTCCGGGCGATACGGTTTTCTACACGTTGCGCATCTACCATGCGCCGACCTCGACCGTGCCCGCCTACAACGTGCTGATCAGCGATACGCTGAATTCATGGCTCTCCTACATCAGCGGTTCGTGGGAGGCGAATAACGATCCGTACAGTGTGGCGGCGACGGGCAGCTACACCGTGATGTTGCCCAATTTGCAGGCGTACTTCCCAGTGATCGGTACGGCGCAGACCGTCGCCAATCCGCTGATCTTGCGCTACCAGGCAGTGGTCGAGATCGACACGCCGGCGAGCACCATCATCACCAACGTCGCCGACGTGCAGTGGACAAGCCTGCTCACCGACACCTACAGCCAGGGCGAAATCCGCGACGGCAGCGGCGGCGTCAACGACTACTACGCCGAGGACGAGGCGCAGGTCAGCCTCGACCAGTTCACCATCACCAAGGGCGGGCCGCTCACGGTGACGGCTGGCTCGATGGTCACCTATGTGATCCAGGTCAGCAACGGCAGCCCGATCACGGGCACGAACGCGCGTGTGGTTGACACAATCTCCTTCCGTGTGAGTGAAATCACCGGCACGTTCTCTACCGATCTCACTTCTGGTTCGTGTGGCGCCGTCACGGCCGTGGCGCAAGGCAGCCGAATCGAGTGTCAGCTAGGCAACATGCCGCCAAACTCCAGCGGCGTTGTGACGATCACCGGACGCATCGACCCGGAGACGCCAGACGGTGCGTTGATCGATGATTACGCGCAGTTCTTTATCACCGACTCCAACGGTGTGGAGCAGGAACGCACAGACGAGGCAGAGAGCCAGGTTGAAACTTCGACCGATCTGGCAATCCAGAAAGATGGTCCAACCACGGCCAATGCCGGCGAACTGATCACCTACACGCTGGTCGTGACCAACACCGGGCCGAGCACGGCGCGCGGCGTCGATGCCAAGGACATCCTGCCCGCCGGTCTGAGCTTCGTTGCGGGTTCGACGACAGCGGGCGCGTGCACGAGCAGCATCTGTCAGATCGGCGACATGCAGCCGGGCCAGGTCGTGACGATGGTCATCACCGCCAGCGTCGGCAGTAATGTCACCGGCGTGATCACCAACACGGCGCAGGTCTTCTCGGCGACGGACGATCCGAACCAGTCCAACAACCGCGACACGGCGACGACGACGGTCTCGGCGTTCACGACCATCCACGTCGCCAAGGTGGACATGACCGACCCGGTCTACGCCGGCAACACCTACTTCTATCAGGTGACGGTGACCAACACGGGTCCGGCGCAAGCCAACAACGTCGTGATCACCGATATTTTGCCCGCGCATGTGATCTTCGAGGGCGCCAGCCCCGGCTGCACCTACGCCAGTGGGCGCGTCACCTGCGCTGCCGGCGATCTCGTGCCGGGCGAGTGGTTCGGCGTGTTGATCAACGTGCGCGTGCCGACGACGATCACGGATGGCACGCGCGTCACCAACACGGCAACGATCACGACGAGCACCAGCGTCCAGGCTGACAGCGTGCTGACCGCCACCGAGCCGACGCTGCTGCGCCAGGCTGTCAACAACCCGACTGACCTGGCGATCGCCAAGCGCGTCACGCCGGCGTCGGTCACTGCTGGTCTGAGCGGCGGCAACCTGGTCACCTACACGCTCCATGTCACCAATACCGGTGTGGCGACCACCACCGCCGTGCAGGTGACCGACCTCTACCCGCAGAACTTCACGCTGCTGAGCGCCACGACCAGTCTGCCGATCACGCGGGCGCAGTGCAGCAACGGCGGCGTCTGCGCCATCGACGAGCTGGGCATCGGCGCATCGGCGGTGATCACACTGGTCTTCAGCGTGCCTGCCAGCGTAGTGACGGGAACCTACACCAACACTGCGCACGTCAGCAGCGCCAGCGAGGAAATCAATCTCGCCAACAACACAGCCAGCGTCCCGGTCACGGTGCTCAACAGCGTGACGCTGCAGATCGCCAAGAGTGCGGCGCCCAATCCGGCTACGCCCGGCAGCGATCTGTCCTACACGATCCTGGTCACCAACACGGGACCATCGGACGCCACCAACGTAACCCTCTCCGACACGCTCCCGGTAGGCTTCACGCCGGACGTGATCCTGAGCAGTCAGGGCGGCTGTGCCAGCTTCCCGTGCAATCTGGGCACGCTGGCGCCTAATGCTCATGCCTGGGTGACGATCAACGGGCGCATCGCCGCGAGCGTCACCAGCGCCGGGCAGATTTCCAACACGGCGCGCGTCACCTCCACACAGACGCCAGCCGCAGTCACTGCCACGGTCACGCCGACCATCGCGCTGGTCGCCGACGTAGGCGTGACCAAGCAGGCGCCCGCCAACGCGCTGCCCGGTCAGACCATCGTCTACACGCTGACGGTGCGCAATCTTGGCCCAAGCGTCGCCACAAGCACGCGGGTGACCGACACGCTGCCGCTCAGCGTCACCTTTAGCAGCGCCAGTGCGGGCTGCACGCACGCCAGCGGCGTCGTCGGCTGCACGCTGGGCGATCTCAGCGCCGGCGCCGTGCAGACGATCCGCATCACTGCCACCGTCGCCGCCAACGTCTATCCGGGGACGAGCCTGGAGAATACGGCGACGATCACGAGCACAAGCAGCGATCCGAATCTGCTCAACAACGACGCTGTCGCCGATACGACCGTGTTGGCGGCGGCGAATGTGACGATCAACAAGACACAGGTCACCGCCAACCCGATCACAGCGGGCAGTTTGGTGACCTACATCCTCACCATCAACAACACCGGGCCAGGCATGGCGCGCGCGGTGGATGTGAAAGACCAGTTGCCGGCAGGCATGATGTTGGAGCGCATCAGCGCCAGCGACGGTGGCGTCTGCGGCGGGACGGTCTGTCAGTTTG
>CZCA01000537.1_pt1 | contig 60911 bp, 51 predicted proteins | sample 591981 | NCBI WGS metagenome assembly CZCA01 (sample SAMEA3556810, study PRJEB10932) | anaerobic digester metagenome | reverse complement strand
ATTGATGCTCATCGCCGTCTCAAGAAGGCTGCTTGACCTACAAAATACCGGAAAGTAAAGTCTGCCTCAATTCGCTTAATTCGCGCAATTCGCGGCAGGATGTTCGTCAACGCGTTGCGCAGGGTGTCGGGGCGGTGCCGGAGTGCGCCGATGCAGCCCGCCTTAAGCGAACGCGCGGGGTAGCGTTTGCTGAGGTTGTCGACGCGGATGGCGATGTCGGACATGAGGTGTTCAATCCAACAACGCCAGTAGCTCGGCAGGCGTCATGTCAGCGTCTCTAAGGATCTTACGCAATAGCCCGCGTCCGATGTCCTGGCTGCCATGCACCGGCACGGTTACCACTCTCCCGTCGGGGTGTTTCAGACGGACATGGCTGCCTGTCTGGCGCTGCACCTCAAAGCCCGCCTTCTCCAGGGCGCGGATCAGGCGGCGAGCCGTCAACATGGGCAAAACGCTCATCAGGCCAACACCCGCTGGACGCCGACGAACTCCGTAGGGGTGTAATCAGGCTCTTCCGCGAGGCATAGCGCAATGACATCCCGTATGTTGGCCATCAGCTCGTCAATCGTCCGGCCCTGGCTGTAGCAGGCGCGTAACTGGGGGACTTCGCCCACATAGAAGCCGTCCTCATCACGCTCGATGACCACATAAAACTCAGATCGATTGGCCTTCATCACAACACTCTCCTGCAGTCTCACTGCTTACGGCTTTGTCACTCCAGTCTAAGGGAGGCAAGGATGCCGCGAACACGTCCATAGTTTGCCACGACCAGCGCTCCTGTTGAAACAGCATACCCGCCGCTGTCAGCAGGGTGCCGGCCCGGCCGCTGGTTGGCTCGGTGATGCGCGAGGGGATCTACTTGCTTGGCTCCAGAACGTCCTTCTGCGCTTTCGACAACTTCATGCCATACGGCAGCAGGAACGAGGATCCCAGCAGGAAACCTTTTGTGCAACAGATCAAGCTGGCCGATGATGCTCAGACTGATGAGCACAGAGGAATTGGAGACTGCCTTCAAGGTAGCATCTCCAGGGTGGACAGGTCTTCGGCCAATTCTTCGCTGTCGTAAGTACGCGTGACTCCTTCAGCGCCTAACAGCACATGAAACGCCCATTTGCTCATTCCGGCGAGTTCGCGTGCCTTGCCAAGGGAAAGCATTCTTTTCTGATAAAGACGAACAGCAAACTCCTGCCTTAGCCTGCCCTGCTGTTCAGGTGGGGGTACCTGCAGGGCATCTACAACATCAACTGGCATTTCCAGCACTAACGGTCGCATGACTTGCACCTCACGCTCGACTCTCTGGTTAGTCAATGTAGTCCACGGTAGAGCGACACCATTGTACACCGACGACAACTGTGTGCGAAACGCTGCATCTCACCTCTAGCAGTGATCCGGCCCGGCCGCTGGTGGGCTCGGTGATGCGCGAGAGGATCTTGAGCAGCGTCGACTCATCTGCACCTGCCTGCGCCCGGGCTGCGGCAGCCAGGGCGCACGCAGGCGCAAGTGTGCCCGCGCCGTTGCGGCCAATGATGCCCACGACCTCGCCGCGCTTGACCTCGAAGGAGACGTCCTTAAGCGCCCACAGGTTAGTTTCTTCTTGCCACGAATTACTCGAATTTGTCGAATTTTTTCTTCGTGCAATTCATGGCAGAAACCCGTCCACCAGCGCGTCCCGCAGGGGATCATGCCGCCGCTGGGCGCGGCCTATATGATATCCGCAAACATTCGTTCTGTGCTGCGGAAGAAGACCGCTCCACTTACCAACACCAGCAGCGTGATGCCTATCGACACGACGAACAATGCGCCCAGAGACTCAGTCCGCATGACGCTGCCCAACACTGCCCAACGGAAGCCGCTGACAACACTACGCTGGCCACGCCAAAATCTACAAGCCCGCTTAGTACTCCGCTGATCGGAATAACCAGTCGCGGAAAATAGACCTTTGTGATTAGATTGGCGCTCCCGACCAGACTCTGTGAAGAACGCGTCAGCGCCCCTGCAAAGTAGTTCCAGGGAGGCAATCCGGCATAGGCAAAGACGGCGTAAGGGCGCTCATCATTGGTTTCCAATGCAACATCTTTTCGCCGCCCGGTCTAGCTCTTACCGGTCTCTGCTAACATGAGAATGATCCTGCTAACTCAAGCATGGCAAGCCACTCACCTCCCCGGAAGCCCGGAAGATTGGGCGGCAGCTTTTGCCTCACCATTTCGGTAAGGGTTCGTCTCCCTAGCTTTGATCTGTCTTCCATGTCCCCGCGTTCGTCGTGGCGGATGCAGATCTCTTTGAGCAGGGATCGCCTCCTCCAACATACTTACTTCCATACGTACACGCTGCGTCCGCCCCAAAAACTCCAATAGAATCTCCACGCGTTCACTCGGTGTTGTTGGCCCTACAAAGACTGCTTCTAGTCCTGCCAGCGGACCTGCACGCAGCCGCACCGCGTCGCCCGGCTTGAATGAATGCGTTGGCAAACCGCCCGCTGCGTTCACTGCCGCCACGCGCGCCTGCAGCGCCGTCACCACTGCATCTGCCACCACACACGGTGTGGCATCCACCGTCACCACTCGCACCACCCCTGGTTGTGCATCGACTGCGCTGCTCACAAAATGCGCCGGCTCACTCGTGACAAATAGATAGCCCGGAAACAAAGGCGCCAGAGCTGCCCGCCCGCGCCGTCGCTGTCGCACCTGTGGCAGATAGACCTGCAACTCCAGGTGCTGCTCCAGCATCGTTGCCGCCAGCACTTCTCTCCCTGTCTTTACCTGCACCACGTACACAGACATAGAATCTCCTAGTAAGAAGCAGTGAGCAGGCGATAGGCCAGTAGCCCTTCATCTGCTGCCGACCCTCCCGCTCGCGCCCAGGCGCCGCCCTCACCTTCCTGGCTTCCGCCAGTCAGACGCACACTTCCTGGTCTGACGCCCAGCGGACGGAGCAGTGGCTACGACGCCCCGCCAGGGTATTTGTTAACGCCACATCACAACCAGTGCTGCGTAGTGCGCGGGAAGCCACCCGTCGCTATCATTCCCCACGCAACAACGCCAACGCTGCGTCAAACGCCGCTACATCCGCCGGCGTCCCCGTTTCGCCAATCCACCAGCGGCGCCCATCGAGTTGTCCCATACTCAGGTCGAGCGTGCGCCACAGTGCAACCGCCTGCTCTGGCTCGCCGTCCAGTGCATACACCTCACCCAACAACAGGCGCGTCGCCGGGTGATCGGGTTGACGGGTGTAAGCCGCCTCCAGCCACAGCCGCGCTTGCGCCCGGTCGCCACGCGACAAGGCAATCTGCCCTAGACGGCGGTTGGCGGTGACATTGGCAGGATCAAGCGCCAACGCCGCCTGATAGCGCGCAATCGCTGGCGCCAGATCGATCACGGGACTGCGCCGTAGCGCATCTTGAATCGGCCACGCCGGCCATGTGTATAGGAAGAGTTCAGCACGCGTCTGCGCCACCGCGCCCAGATTGGCCTGCCATGCCGCCCGGCTACCCGGCCAGGCAAACAGGATTGCCACAACCGCCAACGGCGCCAACGCTCCCAACAATCGGCGGCTGCGTCCTTCCAGGTCATTGCCGTGCTCTCGGCCGCCTGCCGCCCACGCTACGCCGATCGGCAGGAACAACAAAGGCGCCAATCGCGACGCATACAAACCGGCGTCAACCACCCCGTGCAGCAGCAACGCCGTCAAGGCTGCGGCCACCGTAGCCTGCATTGTCATCGGCAACACCTGGCGACGCCGCGCCTGCACCAACGCTGCCCACGCCGAGATCACCAAAAACCCCCAGGCGAACAGCCCAATCAGCCCTTGCTCCGCCGCCAGCTCCAAATACAAATTGTGGACGTGGCTAATAAAGCCAACATGCAGAATATAGACGTAGGTAGAGAGCGCCATCATCGTGCCGCGCAACCCGACGCCGGTAAAAGGCGCGTCGCCGATCAGCGCCAGCCCAGCACGCCAGAGCGCCACGCGCCCTCCCATCGACAGGGTGGATGGCGTCGGCTGCATCAGCAGCAACAACCAGATCACTATGACGACGACCGCTGCCGTGATCAAGCCAAGATCGACAACAAGGCCAGCAGCGCGCCAACGCTGCATCGCCCAGGGACGCAGCATCCACACTCCCGCCACCAGTGCGGCCACCACCAACCCTGCCCATGCCCCGCGCGAGCCGGTGATGATCAGCGCCAACAGATCACTAAGCCAAAGTGCAGCCCACGCCGCCAGCGCCGCCCACCCTACCCAACGGCGGCGTCTGGCTGGCGCCAGCCAGACGCCGCCCGCTGCACCTAACGCCAGCAATGGCGAAAGCGCTGCTGCCAGCACATTCGGGTTCACTGCCGCACCGCCGCCGTCAGTCGTAAGCCCCCCGTTGCGCACTGTATACACCGTTAACGCGGCTCCGAGAAGTGTGGCGGCTACACCTACCCAACCGAGCAGCTGGGTGCGCGTCTGGCGCGAACGTCCACCCCACGCCAACAACCAGGCGCCGCTCAGCCCGCTCAGCAACAGCGCCCCCACAACAAACGCCGCGCTCACTTCGGGCGCGATAGCTACGGCGACCAATGTAGTAGCGCCAAACAACCATGAGGCCGTCACGCGCACCCCTGTCTCCTCGCTGTTGCGCCGCGCTGCGCCAGGCAAGTCACGTGAATGCTATCAGACGCGCCGCCAGTGACATGGCATGATTGACACAACCACCCCATACTGGTGCTCCATGAATCTTCCTTGCAGATTATCTGGCTGCGTGTTGCGCGTCCTTTATTCATGCAGCGTCTTGTCTTTCACCGCCAAACCATTTGCGCTCAACCATTGCTGTCCAATTATTAATTCCGCGCGCTTTATCAATTCAATGCGCGTAGACGGGGGACTATTCTGACCAATTGACAGGGTAGAAGGATTCTTGTGCTCGCAAAGTGTAATTAAGTATACTTGACGATTTTGTCGCCTTCAAATTCCCGTATCCTTTACGACTACGACAATCATCGGGTAGATCGCCAGGTTCGTAGACAAATCCCAGGAATGTCAGGGGGCATCGCACATGTCGTGACTCATGGAGCGGGGCGACGACAACCTCAAGTCGCCATTGCCTGACCACGCAGCAGAGCAGCACCCTCTCGGCAGTACAACTCTGCTGCGTGGCTTTCCTCTTGTCACCCTTACCGTGTCACGGCTGGCAAGTAGAGGGCAAAGTCCGCCTGAGGTGGCGGCCCAGCATCAGGCGCCGTCTGCACCGTACACGAGCCGCCAAAGACAGTGACAGTCAACCGCACTGAACCATCTACGAGCGCACAGACGCCTGTTGCACCCGTTACAGAATAGCCTGTCGGGCTGTTGACAGTGACAGTGTAAACGCCTACCGGCATCAACAACGTCTGACCGTGATCCACCATCTGGCCGTTAGCGACAAAATTCCACAACTCAGGCGGGGCGTCGTCACTGGGAGCCGCGTAGAAGCTGATGGCGCCCACACCACTGGCATCATAAGCACTCTGGAGATTACAGGTGCCGCCCTCGACGCCTACTGTCATCTGCACGTCATGACTCTCCGTCAGCACGCAAATGCCCGATGCGCCGATCACTGTGTAGCCCGCTGGCCCCTGCACAGTCACTGTGTACAGACCGACCGGCATCAACAGCGCGCCATTGTGCGGCACTACCTGGCCATTGACGATAAAGCTCCACTCGCTCGCCTGCGCCGTACCACCGCCTGGATACATCACGAAACCGACCGGGCCAATGCCGCGTGTGCTGATCAGCCCACACTCGCCGCCTTCTTCGGTGACCGTCAGTTTGATCTGTCCTTTATCCAGAGCGCAGATGCCTGACGCTGCTGTCACCACATAGTCGGGCGGCCCAGACTCAATGACGGTGTAAGTGTTGGTGTCAAGCGTCACCGGTGTGTCAAGCGGCATTGGCTGCCCGTTCACCATCGTCACCCAGTCAGAGGGCTGGGCGTTGCCACCCTGCACGACGCGCTTGAAGGTGACGATGCCTGTCGTGCGTCGATGTACGATGGTGCACAGACCATTGCCTGGCGCCGTCAAGGTGAGTGTCTGTTCCGACGGATCGAACGCACACGCATCGCGTGCTTCCACCAGACGGTAGATCGAGATGTTGCCTTGCACTGTCGGCGTGTAGATGCCTGGCGCCAGCAGCACCGTCCGATTGTGATAGACCAGGATGTCGCCCAGGCGAAGACTCCACGAATATGGACTACGCGTGCCGCCCTCGACGACGTTGACAAACTTGACCACATGGGTCATCGTTACTGCGCACTCGCCGCCTGCCTTTTCCACTGCCAGCTGCACCGTTCCGTTGACCAGTGTGCACACGCCGCTCGCCACGCGCGGAGCAAAACCTGCTGGACCCTCAATGGTGAGGGTGTAGCTCTCCGTGGGCAGGATCAACTGGCCGCCGTCGCCGTTGGCAAACCGACCGGCCGCGCTGTAGGTGAAGTTGCCGGCAACGGCGCCTTCACCCTCAACATTCGTATGGAAGGTGATCGTACCGGTGTCGCGGCGGTTAGTAAGCGTGCATTGGCCTGTGCCGCCCGGCGCAGATGGCACTGTAAGCACTGCCGCCCCATCAACCAGAGCGCAATCGCCGCTGGCGCCCACCAACGTATAACGCTCCGGGCCGTTCTCCACCACCGGGTAGCTGCCCGGCGCTAACAGCAGGCTGGCTGTGGGAGAAATCGTCTGCCCGTTGACCGTGAAACTCCACTGCGCAGGCAGGGCGTCGCCGCCTTCCACCACCTTAGCAAAGGTAACAGGCCAGGTGTTGTGGACAGTGCACGTCCCGCCGCTCTTGGTCACGATGAGTTGGAGTGCACCATTGACCAGATCGCACGTCCCATTTGCCGTGCGCAGCTCATAACCCAGCGGGCTGTGTTCGGTGACGGTGTATAGGCCAGTCTCAAGCGTGATCACCTGACCGTGCGGTACGGTGTATGTCAACACGTCAAAGCTGAAATCGCTAGGCTGCGCCGTCCCACCTTCCACCACCTTGTAGAAGAGAATTTGACCAGTGTCACGGCGATTGGTGATGGTGCACACCCCGGCGCCGCCTGGCCCTGCCGGCACAGTCAGTTGCACGCCCCCACCCTGGATGGCGCAGTCGCCGCTGGCGCTGTAGAGTGTATAGTTCGCCGGGCCGCTCTCACTCACTTCATATGTGCCCGGCGGCAGCACCACCTGGCTACCCGGCGCCAGCGTCTGCCCAGAAATTGTGAAACTCCAGTCGCCCGGCGTCGCTTGGCCGCCGCTCACCTGTTTGACCAGCGTAATCGGCCAGGCATTGTAGACATTACATACTCCCCCAACTTTTGTCACTGTCAACTGGATGGCGCCGTTCACCAGTGCGCAGGCGCCACTGGCTGCACGCAGCACATACCCCGTCGGGCCACTCTCGGTGATCGTGTAAAGCCCGGTTTCGAGCATGACCGTCTGATTGTGATTCACCGTCTGCGTCAACACAGTGAAGGTGAAGTCGGTGGCTTGCGCCGTCCCACCTTCCACCGTCTTGACAAAAGTGATCGCCCCCGTATCGCGAGTAAAAGTGAAAGTGCAGGTGTTGGCGCCCAATGCCGCGTTGAGTGTGATCGCATTGCTGGCGAGACTGCACGCGCCGCCGACACCGGTCAACGTGTAGCCAGATGGTCCGGTGTAAGTTACTGTATAGCTGCCAGGATTGACGCGCAGCGTGGCGTCACCCGCAACCTGTTTGCCACCAGCCGTGAACATCCAGTCGCCCGATTGGCTGGCGCCCCCCACCAGAATGACGTCCATCAACACATCAGACGCCCGCACCAGGGACAGGCGCACCGAGGCGGACGCCGAGGTCGAGCCATTGGACTGCCCACCAGGATATTCGCCATAGGCTTTCACCCACACATTTTGTCCCATCGGCAGCGCCACGTTGGTGATTGTCCAGCCGGTATCCAGCCGTGCACCCTCACCGAGCGCCACAAAATTCAGGTTGTCGGTGGAAGAATAGAAGTGCACGGCGGTCAACTCAGGCCCGGCGCCGGTCTGCGTCCAGGTCACACTGTCGCCGTCGCTCGCCACCGTCAGTGTCTGCGACGCCGACAGGTCACTGCTGAGGCGGGCAATGCGTCCGTGTAGCTGCCCCCCGATTGTTGTAAAGGCGCCGCCCACTAACACCTTGCCGTCGGGCAGCAATGCAACGGCATACACTGTGTCGTTGGCGTTGGCGTCCCAGCTCATATCCAGCCCGCCATCAGCGTCGAAGCGCGCCAGGCGGTTCCGCGTCACCGGCGCCCCGTCCACCGTGACGCTGGTGAAGGCGCCGCCTGCGATTAGGCGGCCGTCGGGTTGTAGCGCCAATGCATAGACTGGCCCGCCTACCGTGGTCGTCGGCGCAAAGGATGTGTCCAGCGCGCCGTTCGCCTCCAGCCGCGCCAGATAAGGACGTGGCTGCCCGTTAATTTGTGTAAATGCGCCCCCCACCACAATCTTGCCGTCCGGTTGGACAAGCACAGCATAGACGTCGCCGCCCGTTGCGCTGGCGCTGAAACCGGCGTCGAACGCGCCAGCACTCGTCAGTCGCGCCAGGCGATTAGCGGGCTGCCCACTTACGCTGGTGAATGCGCCGCCGATGACCAACTTGCCATCGCGTTGCTGCGCCAGTGTGCGCACTGTCGCCGACGGATTAGGCGCAAAAGTGGGGTCGAGCGCCCCTCCGGCATCGAGACGCGCCAGTCGCGCGACAGAGCCGCTGCCAATCTGCGTGAAATTACCAGCCACCAACACGCTGCCGTCAGCTTGCCGCAACAGGCTGTAGACCGGCCCATTGGGATTCGGCGCAAAGGTTGTATCGAGAGCGGCGTTGGGGAGCAGCCGCGCCAGGTTGGCGCGTGCAGAGCCATTCACGGCGTTAAAGGCGCCACCCACTAGTAGTTGGTCGTCGGGCAAAGCGAGCAGACTGTAAACGGCGCCGGTGACGGTGGGCGTAAAGGCGCTATCTACGGTAGCCGTTGGCGTGATGCGGGCGAGTGCGTCACGAGGCTGAGCATCGAGCGTCGTAAAAGCGCCGCCAACGATGATGCGCCCTTCAGGGCGAGCGCTCATGGCATAAACGACGTCGTTGGCAGCACTGGTCATGGATGTCTCCAGATACCCTTGAGGGGAAAGACGCGCGATCCGGTTGCGCGGTTGACCGTTCACTGTCGTGAAATCGCCACCGATCACGAATTGTCCATCAGGCAAGACGGCAAGTGCATGAACATAATTATTAATTGCAAGCGAAGGAAAGGCTGTGTCGTAAGCACCACCAGGGTATAGACGCCATACACCTGGCGTGGCTGATGTACCTACTGCCAGGATGTTTCCATCAGGCAAGACCTCGATCGCGGATGTGTAGTTTGAGCCAGTTGGAGGATGAAACTCTGCAAGTACGCCGCCAGAATCGGTGAATTTCAGCACATTCGCAAAGATGCCTGCATAATTGCTGGAACCACTTCCAACAATATAGCCATCATCAACTACCCGAATATCAAATGCGGGCGCAGTAATGGATGGTGAAAACGTAGCATCAAGCGCTCCATTACTTTGTAAACGCGCCAAATACGGGCGCGACGAGCTATTGATGGTGGTAAATGAACCACCCACCATTAGTCGGCCATCCGATTGTGGCGCAACCTTTCGCACAGGGTTGTTGGTCGTTGCCAGCGTTTGAATGACTTGTCCATTACCGTCGTATCTCCGCACACCAAGAAATAGACCAGCCACAAAATCTCCGCCAGGCAAAGCCGCCAGGCTATATACCGCCGACTGATCGGTGGAGGAGGAGAAACCAGAAACGCTTTGCCCGGTTGGTGTGAAACGCGCCAGATCGTGTTGCTGCTGCCCATTGACAATCCCGAATTCTCCGCCGACCAGAATCTCTGAGTTGTCTAGCAGCAATATCGAATAAACGGTAACGAAGTTGGCCGTTCCTTTTGCCAACGACGGCGTAAAGCTGACGTCCAACCTGCCATCCGGCCATAGTCGCGCCAGGTATGCCTGACCTACACCATTGACCTGAGTGAACGAACCGCCAATCAGTATTTTCCCATCCGCCTGCACTGCAATCGCATAGACAGGCCCATTCACATCCGGCGCGAATGGCAAGTCCGCCGACTGGGCATGAACAGGCAGCGGCGCCAACACCGCACCACACGCCAGCGTCAGCAGGCTCAACAGTAGTGCGCGCACCAGCCATGTGTGGGCGTTGGTGTGCAGGATTCTCAGGCTATCGTGACGGCTCTTCATGGTCGTTCTCCCGTTTTGTGCTTGCAGTAGACACCGGTGGGCGCCGCCCCATGTCAGGACTGCCCCTGCGGTTCATTATAGAAAGACTGACGCGCCCCACTCTAGCGACAAAAGCAAGAGCTGCCTACGCAATATGCTGATTTCTAGATAAATCTGCTACGATCGACGTATTCACACTTGCATCCTCTATCACATCTCCTGCGTCCTTGCGCCACTGTTCATTCCGGCCATGCCTGGTTCCGCACTTTGCTGCATGCCGTTCCGCCGAAAGGCCAGAGTGCGGCGCGCCGTCCTCGATCACGCGTCGGACAATGACATGAGATGAAGGAATTAGGTTTCATCATCTCTTTTCACATCTCCGAAATCTCTTTTTGCATTTCCTTCCCGCCTGTGATATATTTCTATTCTGAAGTTGAGCAGTGTGGCGAAAGTGGGCGACCCCCACTTTTGTTGTTATATGGGGATGCAACAGAGAGAGCATTTATGTCCAAAGCATTGATTGCGGGCATCAACCAGGTCGCAACGGACAAAGGGTTGGACCGCGAAGTCATTTTCGAGGCGATCGAGGCTGCCCTCGTTTCGGCCTATAAACGCAACTATGGCCCGGTCGCCAATGTCACGGCGCAGGTTGACCGCGTCAACGGCGAGATGCGCATCTTTACCGAGCGCGAGGTGGTGGAAGAGATTTTCAACGAGCGCACCGAGATCACCGAGGCCGAGGCGCGGCGCTATGTGCCAACTGCCAAATTGGGCGACGTCATCTCCGTACCCAACACGCCCACCGATTTTGGCCGCATCGCCGCGCAGACCGCCAAACAGGTCATTCTGCAACGCATACGCGAGGCCGAGCGCGACACGGTCTACGAGAACTTCGCCCATCGCGTCGGCGAGGTGATCACGGCGCAGGTGCGCAGCATCGATGCCCAATCTGGCGCTGTCTCATTGCTACTGGACGATAAGTACGAATGCCTGATGATGCGCGAAGATCAGATTCCCACCGAGAAACTGCGGCGCGGGGACTACCTCAAAGTGTATGTGGTGGACGTGCACAAGAGTACGCGCGGCCCCGTCATCAAAATCTCGCGCAGCCATCGCAATCTGCTGCGACGGCTGATGGAGCAGGAGATCCCTGAAGTGCGTGACGGTAAGGTCGAGATCAAATCGATTGCGCGCGAACCGGGACAGCGCAGCAAGGTCGCCGTACAGGCCACGATCCCAGGTCTCGACGCTGTGGGCAGTTGCGTTGGTCTGCGTGGATTGCGCATCCAGAACATCGTCAACGAGCTGGCCGGCGAGAAGATCGATGTGGTGGAATGGGATACCAACCTGGCGCGCTACATCTCCAACGCGCTTAGCCCAGCGAAGGTGCAGGCCGTGCTGCTCGATGAGAGTGGCGCCATCAAGACCGCCACCGTCGTCGTGCCTGACCGCCAGCTGAGTCTCGCCATCGGCAAGGAAGGACAAAATGCTCGTCTTGCCGCCAAGTTGACCGGCTGGCGCATCGACATCAAGAGCGACAGCGAGGCGCGCAACGAAGGACTGGATCGCATCATCGCCGACCGGGCGCAGGAAGCCGCCATCAAAGCAACCGAAGACCTGCTGGCCAAGGCAGAGCGCATCCTGCGCAGCGAGGGCGAGGAGGTGGAGGATCGCCTCTTCCAGGCGGCGCAGGCGCTGCGTTCAGGCGAGACGGTCGAAGCACCCGAAATCCTGCCTGGCGAGTTCAAGAGCTTCGAGGAACTACTGGCCGAAGTGAGCGAGAGCGACCAACCTCGGCACTTCGGCGAAAGCGCCTTTATCGCCGAGGAAATGGGGGGCGGCGTGCCTCTACCCCAACCCGGCGCACCAGAATGGCCGACGATCCTCTCCGAGGAGACCGTTCTGCCCTCCGAAGCGGCTTTCTCTGCGCTGGAGAGCGAGCCAGCAACCCCGCCTGTTACGCCCAAACCGGCGGAAAGCGCGCCAGCTGAGATCGGTCAGGAGCAGTTGCCAGAAGTAATCACGGCGGACATGCTGCGAGCGCGCATGGCGGAACGCAAGAAGTTCGCCTTCAGCGAGGAAGATTTCGAGGTGCCGGCTGAGCTGTTGGCGGGCTACGAAGAAGAGGACGCTGAGGACGAACTCTTCGAAAGCGGCGGCAAGGGCAAGGGCAAGGGCGGCAAAGGTAAGGGCGGCAAAGGCAAGCCCGCTCCCAAAGGCAAAGGCAAAAAACCTGCCGGCAAACGCGGCTGGGGCTTCGAGGACGACGACTTCTAGCCTCGACGGACTTGAACAATTCGGGTGTTGCGTGTTGCGTGTTGTAATCCGCAACGCAACACGCAACACGCAACACGCAACAACATTGATGTTGTGGGTAGGTTGGTTTCGAGCGTTCGGCGGAAGGTAGGCTATAATGGGAAAGACAGCGTCGGTTGGACGCGTCAAGCACACGCCGATCCGAACTTGTATTGGCTGTCGGCAGGCAGAAGGTAAGCGCACTTTTGTACGCATCGTGCGCACACCACAGGGCGTTGTCGTTGACCCTACAGGTAAACAGGCGGGGCGCGGCGCTTACATACATCGCTCACCGGCGTGCTGGGAAGCGGCGCTCAAGGGCAATCGCATCGAGCAGGCGCTGCGCACCAAGCTGACGCCAGAGGAGCGCGCTGCACTCGCTGCATTTGGTGCGGAATTGCTGGAAACGCACGAAGGACAAAACGTGGGATCATGAAAGACCAGGCAACGATGTCCATCAGGGCAGGCGGTCATGACGACCGTTGACACGGTGACCATGCGCCAACAGGAGTGGCCGACGTCGGTTCTCGATGTCGTACAGATACGGCGGCGGTGGAGTAGCGCGAGGATGCGTATGTAACAGAGCACGCACCTGCCTTGCCCAATCATGGGTAACCTCGCCCCTCTTTCCACCTCCACTTCCTGTCTTGCGCATCTCACCAAATCGAGTTGTCAAGTATCTGTTGAGCTTGCAATTGCTCGCCGTAGTGACGGCGTCTTTTGCCGGTTGCACACGCTTGTGAGTCACATCACGTATTGCGCGACATGGGGTGCGCGCATCACGCACTACCCGTTTTCGGGTGAAAGGGACAGCAAAATGACCGTAAAAAGCAAAACACCAACCAAGGGCGGCGCTTCGCACGCCCCTGCGCGCAATGACAAGGGGCGTTCCCATAGCGGCGGGAGTCGGCAAGGGGGGAATGCTGTCAAAGACCGCCCCATGCCGCCCCGCGAGGAGCCGCGTCCGGCTGTCGCCCCGCCTCCCAAAGAGGTCATCGTCGACAATGCGATCACGGTGCGCGATCTAGCTGCGTTGATGCAACGCAGCCCCATCGACCTGATCAAAATCTTGATGCAATACGGCATCATGGCGCCAATCACGCACACTCTCGACCATGACACCGCCGTGATCCTGGGCGAGGAGTTGGGCGTCAAGGTGAGTTGGCCCGCCAAGGTTGCCGAAACCAGCACCGAAGCTGAAGCCACTGCCGACGCCACACCGCAGCCGCCCAAACAACGCACTTTCATCCAGGCCACGATGGCGGGGCAACGCGCCGACCGCATGGTGGAGCGCCCTCCTGTCGTGGCGGTGCTGGGTCATGTCGACCATGGCAAGACGACGCTGCTCGACCGCATCCGCCATACGAATGTGGCGGCTGGCGAGGCAGGCGGCATCACCCAACGCACGGGCGCCTATCAGGTGACCGTCAAGGGCAAGAAGATTACCTTCCTGGACACGCCAGGCCATGAAGCCTTCACCGCCATGCGCGCCCGCGGCGCCCAGGTGACGGACATCGTCGTGCTCGTCGTGGCGGCGGACGACGGCGTGATGCCACAGACCAAGGAAGCGATCAGTCATGCCCGCGCGGCGAATGTGCCGATCATCGTGGCGATCAACAAGATTGACAAGCCGAATGCCAACCCGCAACGGGTGATGGAAGAGTTGGCCAAGGAAGGCTTGCAGCCAGAAGCCTGGGGCGGCGACACGATCATGGTGGAGTTGAGCGCCCTGACCAACCTCGGCATCGACGACCTGCTCGACAACATCCTGGTGTTGGCCGAAGTTGAACAATACAAAGCGGACCCCAAGGGCGATTGCGTCGGCACCGTAATCGAAGGCGAACTTGACAAATTCCGTGGCGTCACGGCCACCCTGCTTGTCCAGAACGGCACCCTCCATCGCGGCGACACACTGGTCGTGGGCAAAACGTGGGGACGCATCAAAGCGATGTTCGATTACGAGGGCAAGCCGATCAAAGAAGCCGGCCCCTCCACGCCCACCATGGTGCTCGGTCTACAGGAAGTGCCAATGGCTGGCGATGTCTTCGAACGGGTTGAGAACGACCGCCAGGCGCGCCAAATCGCCGAGGCGCGGCGCCTGGCGGCTGCCGTGCCCCAGCCAGAGGCGCGCCGTGCGGTCACGCTGGAGGACTTCCTGAAGCGCTTCGAGGGCGATGAGACCAAGACGCTCAACCTCATCGTGCGCGCCGACATGCAGGGTACGTTGGAGCCGATCATCAAGAGTCTCAACGACCTGAGCAATGCGGACGTCGAAATCAAAATTCTGCAAGCCAGCATCGGCGACATCTCCGAATCCGACGTTATGTTAGCTGAAGCCAGCGACGCCGTCATCATCGGCTTCAGTGTCGGCGTCGATAAAGCCGCCGCCGTGCGCGCCGACCAATCTGGCGTGGAAATTCGCAAATACGACATCATCTACAAGATGCTCGAAGACATCGAAGACGCCATGAAGGGCATGTTGGAGCCAGTTTACAAAGAGGTGGTGGTGGGACACGCCACCGTCCTTCAGCTCTTCAAGCTACGCAAAGGCTTTGTCGCCGGCTGCATGGTCAACGACGGCGTTGTCAAGCGCGGTGGATTGGCACGCGTGCTGCGCGGCAACGAGGTCATTGTCACCGGCGCCCGCGTTGAAACGCTGCGTCGCTTTACGGAAGATGTGGCTGAGGTGCGTCAAGGCTACGAATGTGGCATCAATCTCTCCCAGGGCGACGAACTTCTCAAAGAAGGCGACGTCATCGAGATGAGCGAGCGCGTAAGAGTTAGATAGAGATTGAGCGATTGCGAGATTGAGTGATTGAGAGATTTGGGTGAATCTACAACAGGCGCCTAATCTCCCAATCCCTTAATCTCCTAATCTCCCAAACCCTCCAATATCTTTGGAACAATTCCTATGTCTTCAGAAATACGCCAACAACGCGTGGCAGGAATGATTTTTGAGGAGCTGACGATCATGCTGGCCGGTGAGTTGCGCGACCCACGCATCAGCCTGGTCACTGTGACCGATGTGCGCGTAAGCAAGGACTTGCGGAACGTGCGCGTCTTTGTCAGCCACGACGACGAGAGCATATCGCGCCACGACCTGCTGCAGGCGCTGCGCAACGCCACACCCTATGTGCGTACCCAGCTTGCCAAACGGCTGGCGTTGCGCGCAGCGCCAGAGTTGATCTTCAGCTACGACGACGCACCGGAAAAAGCCGCCCGCGTCGCCGAAATCCTGCGCCAGATCGCCGCCGAGCGTCAGGCGCCAGAGTAACTTTTACAGAGCGTCGAATCAGCCGAATCATCGGTCATACCTCCACAATGCTATAACTATGCCAACCCTACCTACCACGCTGGGCGACTTGTCAGCGCCATTGCCTGGCGTCGTCCTGCCACATGAACATATCTTTGTCGATCTGGGGCCGATTGCGGCGCGCAGCTACGCACACGCCGACGTCGATGAAGTCGTACGCGTCATGCTGCCGCACATCCAGGCTGCACAGGCGGCAGGCGTCACGGCGCTGGTCGAGTGCACACCGGTTGGCGTTGGACGGCGCGTCGACATTGTCAAGACCGTGTCAACAGCGGCTGCCTTCCCCGTCGTCGTCGCCACCGGCATCTACCGCGAGCCGTGGGCGCCCGACTGGGCGCACGCTGCCAGCGAAGCCGAACTTGCTGACTGGATGGTGCGTGAATTGACCGTTGGGATCGAGACCACCGGCGTGCGCGCCGCGTGGATCAAACTCAGCGCCGGCGACGATGGCATCACTCCCGTCGAGGCCAAGATTTTGCGCGCTGCGGCCCAGGCCGGACGCATCACCGGCGCCCTCATCGGCAGCCACACGATTCGCGGACGCGTTGTGCGCGACCAGCTTGCCATCATCGAGGCCGCCGGTTATCGCGCCGACCGCTTTTTGTGGATTCATACTCAGGCTGAACCCGACTTTGCCCTTCACCTGGAGATGGCGCAACGCGGCGCCTGGCTGGAATACGATGCCATCGGCAGCCCAGACTTCGCTGACGCCTGGTTTATCGAGCACATTCATCGCCTGCTCAGCGCCGGTTTTGGCAGCCAACTACTGCTTTCACACGATCGCGGCTGGTACGATCCGTCCAAACCGCACGGCGGCATACAGCTGCCCTACACCTACCTCAGCGAGAGCTTCCTGCCCGCCTTGCAAGCGTCTGGCGTCGCCCCGGACACAATCACACAGTTGACCGTTCAGAACCCCTGGCGCGCCTTTGCCCGCTGACCTGAGCTGCCCAGGCGAGCCATACCGCCCCATTCCAGGTTGGAACTACGTATGGCTTACTGATTGTTTTCATGTTTTCAGTGTTGCGTGCTACGTGTCGGAATCCCTTACGCAACACGTAATACGCAACACTGCGCTCATAAAATATCAACCTAGAAATCAGTAGGTCATCATCTCCCGACGCGTCATGGCGCTATGATACGCTGGCAATGATGACCTATAATAGATTATGCACATCCCCCAAACGTGAAGTTGCGCTAGCGCGGTTGTTGGCGCCATCGCTTTGGGTGTAAGCTACAATCCATGCAAATGCATCTTCAGAAGCGGTGCGCTGCCGCATACAAGCAAATCGGGCGGTTTGTCCTACACACGCGATATCTGATGCTTGTCCTGGCGTTACTACTGTCGGGCGCGCCCTCCGCACGTGCTCAGAGTGCCCTGCCGCCTGTCGCCGCCTTCGATCACAGTGTCGCCACCGCCTGGTTTGAACTGCTCAACGAGCTGGTGCGTCAGGCGCCGGGCTTTTCGCCCCCTGTTGCGGCGCGAGCGATGGGCTACGCCGGCGTTACGCTTTACGCTGCACTCCAGCCGGGAATAGCGGACGCCCCCTCTCTTGTGGGCCAGGTCAACGGGCTGACCTGGCTGCCGCCCGCCAACGCCGCCGACGGCTACTACTGGCCGCTGGTCGCTAACAGTGCGCTTGCCAGCATCAACCGTCGCCTGTTTGCACATGCCGGCGACTCCGTGCGCAGCGCCATCGACGCGCTGGAAGCAACACTCCTGACGCGCTATGAACATGCGGCGCCGGAGGATGTCGTGCGTCGCTCGGTGCGGCGCGGGCGGGAAGTAGCCGCCGCAATCTTCGCCTGGTCGCAACAAGATGGTGGCCACGAAGGTTACTTTTTCAATTTCCCATACACCTATCAACCACCACAGGGACCAGGCATGTGGTCGCCGACGCCCCCAGACTTTCTGCGCGCCATGCAGCCAGATTGGGGGCAAAATCGCCCCTTTGTCATGCCAACTTCTGATGCATGCACGCCGCCGCCGCCACCCGCCTACAGCGTCGCTCCAACCTCACCGACTTATATCGAAGCGATGGAAGTCTACACGACGGTGAGGGACTTGACGCCAGCGCAGCGCGACACGGCGCTCTACTGGGCCGACGACCCCACCCTGACCGCCACACCGCCCGGCCATTCGCTCGCCATCGCCACGCAGGTGTTGCGCCAGGAGAACGCATCGTTGGCGCTGACCGCCACCACTTACGCCCGGCTGGGCATGGCGGTGGCCGACGCCTTCATCGCCTGTTGGGAGGCCAAATACACCTACAACCGCATTCGCCCCATCACCTACATCCAGCAAGTGATCGACCCGACGTGGAACGCCACCGCCATCACCGATCCGGTGCTGACGCCGCCTTTCCCGGAGTATCCCTCCGGCCACGCCACCGAGGCTGGGGCTATGGCTACTGTGCTCAGCGCCATCTTTGGGGACAACTACGCCTTCACCGACGCCAGCCAAACGCGACTGGGTTTTACCCCGCGTCGCTACACCTCTTTCTGGCAGGCCGCCGAGGAAGCCGCACTATCGCGCCTCTATGGCGGCATTCACTTCCGCAGCGCCAACGTACAGGGGCTGGCGCAAGGGCGCTGCGTGGCGGGATATGTGAATCAGATCGATCTGGGGGAATAAAGCGTCACACGTCGCCTGGCGCCCCTCAAAAATCACCGGCGCCGACTGACGAGTGGCGTATGATCCCTGACCAAATCAAATCTATCAACCAAGGAGCATTCGTATGCACGGAAAATTCTCATTGGCGGCGGAGATTGCGCGTGAGCAGCTCGACTGGGGCGAGTTAGGATGGGTCAGCCGCCCCGCCAACGGCGCCGCCCAAATCGTCGCCATCGAAGTAACGCTGCTGCCAGGCAAGGGGCACAACTTCCACAAACACCCACAGCAGGAAGAAGTGATCTACGTGCTTGCCGGCGTCGTGGAACAGTGGCTGGATGGCACGCGACAGACCCTGCACGCTGGCGACAGCGTCTTCATCGCGCCTGACGTTGTCCATGCGTCGTTCACAGCAGGCGATGAGCCAGCACGCCTGCTCGCCATCCTCTCGCCCTGCATCGGCGATGGTGGCTATGCATTGGTCGATGTTAGCGGCGACGCGCCGTGGAACACTTTGCGTTGACCCAAGGAGCAAACAATGACGAAAACCGTTGTGATTGTCGGCGCATTGGACACCAAAGGCGCCGAATTTGCCTTCATCAAAGCGCTCATCGAGGCTGCCGGCTTGAAGACACTGGTGGTCGATTTCGGCGTCATGGGCGCCCCTGCTTTCCCGCCTGACATCGACCGCGCTGAAGTCGCCAGAGCAGGCGGCGGCGACCTGGCGCAGCTGGCGAGCGGCGACCACAAGGACGCCGCCATGGAGGTGATGGCAACCGGGCTGGCTGCTGTCGTGCGCCGCCTCTACGACGCCGGTAAGCTGGATGGCATCATCGGCATGGGCGGCAGCGGCGGCACTTCGCTGGCGACGCGCGCCATGCGCACGCTGCCCATCGGCGTCCCCAAAGTGATGGTCTCGACGATGGCAGGCGGCGATGTCAGCGCCTATGCCGGCGCCAAAGACATCACCTTTATCCCCTCGATCGTCGATGTCGCAGGGATCAATCGCATCAGCCGGGCGATCTACACCAACGCCGCTGGCGCCATTGTGGGCATGGTAAAGATGGATGCGCCCCCACCGCAAGCCGAAAAGCCGCTGATTACCGCCTCGATGTTCGGCAACACCACCAAAGCGGTCGATCATGCGCGCAGCATTCTAGAAGCGAACGGCTATGAAGTGCTGGTCTTTCACGCCACCGGCGCCGGCGGTAAGACGATGGAAAGCCTGATCACTGATGGCTACATCGTCGGCTCGCTGGACATTACCACCACAGAACTGGCCGACACGGTCTGCGGCGGCGTTTTCGACGCCGGGCCAGAGCGCTGCCTAGCCGCTTCACGCGCGGGCGTACCGGCGGTGTTGGCGCCCGGCTGCGTGGATATGGCGAATTTCTGGGGCGTGGAGACGATGCCAGAAAAATATCGCCAGCGCAATCTCTACCGCTGGAATCCTAACGTCACTTTGATGCGCACCAACGTCGAGGAGAACACCCGCATCGGCGAGATGCTGGCGGCGGCGGCGAACGCCTCAACCGCGCCGGTGGCCTTTGTGCTGCCGCGCAAGGGCGTCTCGATGCTGGACAGCGAGGGCGGCCAGTTCTGGGACCCGGAGGCGGATGCAGCCTGCTTCGACGCCATCAAGCGCAATCTCAGAGCCGACATCCCGGTGATTGAGCTAGACAACAATATCAATGACCCAGAGTTCTCCGCCACCGTGGCGGAAACGCTGCTGGGGCTTTTGCAAAAAGGAGCTTAACGATATGGCGCTTTCACGACAGGAAATCCTGAAACGGCTGCGCGCCCAGGTTGCAGCGGGCAGACCGATTGTCGGCGCGGGGGCAGGCACAGGCATCTCCGCCAAATTCGCTGAGGCAGGCGGCGCAGACTTAATCATCATCTACAACTCCGGGCGCTACCGCATGGCTGGACGCGGCTCGCTCGCTGGCCTGATGCCCTACGGCGACGCCAACGGCATCGTCGTAGAGATGGCCGCCGAGGTGCTGCCGGTAGTGAAAGATACGCCGGTGCTGGCGGGCGTCTGTGGCACCGATCCCTTCCGCCTGATGCCGGTGTTTCTCAAGCAACTCAAAGAGATCGGCTTCTCCGGCGTCCAGAATTTTCCTACGGTTGGCTTGATCGACGGCAATTTCCGCGCCAATCTGGAAGGGACGGGGATGGGCTACGACAAGGAGATCGAGATGATTCGGCTGGCGCACGACCTCGATCTGTTTACCTCGCCCTATGTCTTCGATGCTGACCAGGCCAAAGCGATGGCCGCTGCTGGCGCCGATCAGCTTGTCGCCCACGTCGGGTTAACGACTGCTGGCAGCATCGGCGCGGCTGTTGCCCTCACGCTAGACGAAGCCATCGACAAGGTGATGACGATCGCCGCCGCTGGCCGTAGCGTCCGTTCAGACATCCTGGTCATCTGTCACGGCGGGCCTTTCGATGAACCGGAAAGCGTCGTTGCCGCCCTGGCGCGCATGCCGGGCATCGACGGCTTCTTCGGGGCCTCGTCGATCGAACGACTCCCCACCGAACGCGCCATCAAGGCGCAAGTGGCGGCGTTCAAGGCGGCGAAGTTGGGGTGACGGACGAAATCACCCCAACAAACTCATCGCATCGTACAAATTGAAGGCATCTACGTACTGCTCGATGGAACGGGCGACCGCCGCGACGATGGAAGCGTGGGGGTCGGGAGCGACCAGAGCCAGGTGTTCGTACAGCGTCCGGCGTGCTTGTTGCACGGCGGGCGCTGTCCACACGTAGCGCGCGCCGGTCTGCGCCAGCCAGCGTCGCCGCGCCGGCGCCAGATCGACGAATCGTTTGCCAACTTCATCCGGTTGCAGCCACTTCTGCCACCGATTGGAGGCGACGACCGCTGCCTCCAACGTCGCCATCATGCGCGAGGTCGGCAGGCGACGGTTGGCGCACAACCGACGCTCGCGCTGTTCCAACTCCTCCAGCGCATCGAATTCCACCGCTGTGAACTCCGGCCCCACGTTGGCGCCGCCCATGCCCGACGCCGGATAGTCGGCGGGATTCTCCACCCAGTCAGTGTAATGTCCTTTGAGCAGCGCGCCGGTCGGACGCACGATCTCGGTCAGGCGTTCGGCGGCGGCAGGGTCGAAGAAGGTCGTGTGCAGATCGGTGCCCACCTGCGCCACGACAAAGGTGGGCCAGGCATGGGACAGATTGCGCGTCGCCAGCGCATCCTTGAGTTGATCGAGAAAAGCCGTGAAGTTGGCAAAATCGACCAGGCCACCGTGCACTTCCTCGGTGCCGACCTCGTACGCGACCGGCGGCAAGTTGCGCTGCTTGCGCACCTGCTCGGCATGTTCGATCAATTCGACGGTGCGCGCCACCACCACCGGCACCTCCGGCGCCTGACCAGGCGGCAAGGAGCGATCCACGGTTGGGTCGATGTGCAGCAGCGCGTAGCCAGCTTCCAGACAGGCGCTCAGGCTGAGCTTGACTTCGTGCATCGCCTGGTCGAGCGGCAACTTCTCCAGCGTGTGACGATCCTTCAGCCAGGGGCCGCCGTGATCCAGGCAGGGGTAGAGCGGGCTGGTGCAACCGTACCGCACCGCGTAGTGACGCATCTCCGCCACAAATTGGGCGGGCGTCCAGCCCGTGTAGCCGCCGTCGCGGTCGACTTGATTGAGCGTGGCGGCAAAGAGCATCGGCGTGTGACAACGCGCCGCCACCTTCACCGCCGCCTCCAACACCGCCGCCGAGTTGGGACAGACCGCCAGCAGCGTGAGATGAACCTGCTCGTGTTCGCGCAAGTCGATCAAGCGCAAAATCGTATGACGTAGCTTAGGCATATTGCAATTCCTTGTGATGATAGCACGCGGATGACGCGGATTCGGCGGATTGACGCAGAATTGTTTGATCTGCGCATATCCGCTCAATCCGCGTCATCCGCGTGCTATTTGAGACTGTTCCAGCAGCGCCATCGCTTCTGCCAGCGTAGGCTGCGATTCGATCCCACCAGCCGCGCGCGTCGAGGCTGAGCCGCAGGCGACGGCAAACGCCAGTGTGTGCGCCAGCGACCAGCCGGCGAGATGACCGTAGACAAAGCCGGCGTTGAAGGAATCGCCGGCGCCGGTGGTGTCGACGACGTGAACCGGAATCGGCGGTGCGGTGATAAGCTCCTCCCCGCGCTGGGCGGCTGCGCCGTCGCCCCCGCGCTTGACGGCGACAATCGGCACACGTGCGGCTAAATGCGCCAGCCCTGCCTGCCACGTCGCGCCACGCCCGATTGCCTTCACCTCGGTTTCGTTGGGCAGAAAGATGTCGACGTTTGCCAGCGCTGCGTCGATGCCGCCATCCCACTGCTCGGTGGGGTCGTAGTTGGTGTCAAGTGAAACGGTGAGACCGTGAGCATGCGCGGTGGCGAAGAGTTGTGGCATGGCTGGCCGCAGTGCGTCGAGCATGTAGTAGCTGCCCAGGTGCAAATGTCGCGCCCGCGCCACGATCGACCAATCGACGTCATCGGCGGCGAGCATGCCCAACGTGCCCAGATAGGTGAGCATCGCCCGGTCAACGCCGCGCGAAAGGATGGTGGTCAGCCCGGTCTTGATCTGCGCGTCGCGACGCACGCCTTCAATATCGATGCTGCGGCTGACCAGCACGTCGAGCAAAAAATCGCCGATTGGGTCGCGCCCGACCTTGCCGATAAATGCCACGCGCAAGCCGAGCCGCGCTGCGCCGCAGGCAAAGATCGAGGTCGAGCCGCCCATCGTCAGCGTGGCATCGTCGATCACCTTCTCGACCTGCCCAAAGACCGGCGTCACATCACCCGCCAGGATCAGGTCGGCGTTGAGGTCGCCGACCGCGATAACATCGAACTCTTTATGCATAGACGGCCAAATCTTCGATTTTTTGATTACCGGTTACACACTCCGAATCAACAACCCACAACCCATCACTTGCAACTCGTCACTTCCTACAAAAACACCACGGCGTCCAGGTTCTCCGGACGATCCGGATTTAGCCCTTTTGCCAGTGAGCGCCCCAACGCCACCATCTGCCCAAAAGGCAGGTAGAGCGCACTGCTGGCAATCTCGTCGAGAGCATCGCCGAACGCCACGTCCACATCATGGCTGCCGATCGTCAGCGAACGCGCGCCGAGCGCCTGCATATCGGCCACGACCGCCATGTCATCGCTGCGACGTTCATCCGAGACCAGCGCCACAACCAGCGCGCTGGGCGTGATCATCGACTTGGGGCCGTGGCGAAATTCCATGCAGTGAAAAGGTTCGCTGTGGCTGAGCGTCATTTCCTTCATTTTCAGGCTCAGTTCGCACGCCAGCCCGTAGCGGATGCCCGATCCCAGAAAGTAGAAGCGGTCGATGCTCAGATCGGCGCCCAGGCGCTCCAACGCGTCGGCATGCTCGCTCAGCAGCGGCGCCAGCACGTCGGGCAGACGATGCAGATCGTTCCATAGCGGGCTGTTGTCATCCGCCCACAGCGCCGCTAACGCCACGGTCGCCAGATAGAGGCCGGAAAAGGCGCGCGTCTGCGCCACGCTCTCCTCACGGATCGACGGGAACACCAGGTTCAGGTCGCCCAATTGCGTCAGCGCCCGGCCCGGATAGCAGCTCAGCGTCACGATGTCGCCGTTTGTCTCAGCGCGGAAGTGCTCACAAGCGCGCAGTGTTTCGGTCGTCTCACCGGAGCGGCTGACAGCCACGAGCAGCGTGCGTCGCGCCGGTGGCAGCGCAGTCGGGTTCAGCCAAACCTCCGAAGCCGGCAGGCCCAGCGCCGGGACGCCCACCACGCGTTGCAGCACCGCCGCCGCCGCCATCGACAGGTAATACGTCGAGCCACAGCCGGTGAAGACGACCTGCTCGTATGCGCCCGATGTCAGGAACGTGCGCAAGCTGTCGACCTCGGCGTCGAGCACGGCAAGCACGCCGCGCCATGCTTCCGGCTGCGAATAAATCTCCTCACGGGTGTGAAAGCCTGCGGTCAATTGAGAGTTGCTCATGGGATGAATCCTTGATGAATGATTGGAGCGCAGTTACCGGTCATGCGATGCGCACATCGATGCCTTTGTCGCGCAATGATTGAACGATTTCCGCCGGTGCAGCCGCGTCAGTCACAAGCACGTCGATGACATCGAGCGGCGCCACAAAGACCGTTGACACCCGCCCCAGTTTGGTATGGTCTGCCACGATGATGATTTCACTGCCGATGCGCAAAATTTCGCGGTCGAGCAGGCTCTCCTCCAATGAGTTGTTGGTCAGCCCCTGTTCCAGGTCAATGGCGCGGATGCCGAAGATCACCTTGAGTGCGCGCAATTCCGCCAGAGAACGTAGCGCCAACGTCCCCACGAGCGAGCTTTCGCTGGCGCGCACGACGCCTCCCAGCAGGATCACTTCGATGCCTGGCGCGCCCGCCAGCTCATTGACCACCAGCAGCGAATTGGTAAAAACGGTCAGGTGACGGCGCTCACGTAGCAGATGCGCCACTTCCATCACTGTCGTGCCACTGCTCAGGAAGATTGTCTCCCCGTCGGCGACTAACGCTGCAGCGACCGCCGCGATCCGTTTCTTCTCATCGGCCTGTTCGAGCGCACGTTGCAAGACCGGCGGCTCCGGCGGCGCCCGGCGCACGGCGATGGCGCCGCCATGCACGCGCCGCACCTTGCCCTCCGCCGCCAACGCCTCCAGGTCGCGCCGCGCCGTCGCCGGGCTGATGGCAAAGCGCGCTGTGATCTCCGGCACACTGACGCGCTGGCGTTGCTCGATCCAGGTCAAGAGCAGGCGCTGCCGCTCGATGGCCGGTTCGGTGGCAGACGCAAGCAGAACTTCCACTTCAGCTGATGGCTGCATACTACCACGCAGACTTAATCACAAAACAATCATAGTCAATCATAATATACTTGCAAATGCGCACAATGTCAATCGCTGCTTCACCCCCCCCACACAGCTATTTCAAGTTGTATTTACCCCAGCAATCCGCAACGTTTTTTGCAGATTGCTGGCGTAGAAACGAAAAGCATCCGGCAAATAACGCCACCCCTCATGATGGAGTTGCGACTCAGACTGAAATTGACCCGTTTTGATGGAAAGAAAGTTAAGCACCCGCCAGCTTCTGCGCGCAGAAGGTGATTGAGTGACGCCGTTCAAATTCGATCGGACTCAGGTAGCCAAGAGCCGAACGGCGACGACGCAGATTGTAGAAGCCTTCGATGCAGAGGAAAATGTCGTCACGCGCCGCACCACCGGCGAGTCCTCCGCCTGGCGCTATGAGGGGGTGATCGAAAACAGTGGTGGCGTGACGGCCTTCATTGGCGCGCCCATCAAAACCACACTCGGCGAAGACGACGCTGTGTGGGACACAATTGTGGTCGCCAACGACGGGGGTGATGCATTGCAAATCACAGATTTGTCCAACCAGAGCAGCGACGAAGTCCGCTTTGTGGCGACGGTGCGCACGGTGGAGGTGGCCTGGTAGATGAGGCCGCTAGCCCGATCCTCCTGAAACGGTGCGGCAGCTGGATGACCTCTGGTTCGGCGACCTACTCCACAGCGAGGAACCGCCCGGGCGTTGATCGCATTGAGGCCCAAACCGTTCAGAGCGCACGGCCAATCGCCAGTCCCGACAACGCCGCGCCTTCGACGCGCGGTGCGCCGAACGCATCGCCGCCGATGAGCAATGGTGCGTGCGCCGCGACGCGCAGCAGCCGCTCCGGGTGCAGCACGGTCGGCGCGGCGTAACGCCAGCGTTTGATCTGCTCCTCGGCGATCCACGCGTCCGCCGCCAGCCAGGGACGCAGGGCGCACTCGAACGCTTCACTGAGTTCGGCATCGGGGGCGTCGTAGCGCGCCGCGCTCCAGTCGCCGCTGGCGTGCACGGTGATCACGGTTGCATCCGGGGAGATGCCTTTGCGCCGGTTGTCGGCGATCCAGGTAAAGTCGGCGTCGGGACGCTGCACCGCGCCGGGCGCGGGCAGGTGCACCTCGCCCTCCACCACGTACAGCCCACAGAGCGCCGGTGCGTAGCGGATGCGTTCCAGGCAGGCGCGGTCCTCTGCCGTGAGCGGCGTGGCGCCGGCGTCGAGCATCGCCAACGTCTGCGGTGCAGGGGCGGTCATGATCAAGGCGCTGGCGATAAAGTTGCGGCCGTCGTCGCCGATCAGTCGCCAGCCGTCGCCGTGCGGCGTCACCGCCGTCACGCGCACGTCGGTAAGGATTTCCGCGCCCTGCGCCTCGACCTGTGCGGCAAGGTGCTTGGCGAGTCGATTCATGCCGCCCTGCACGGCGTAGCGGGGATGGCCATCCGGCGGCGCATCCGCCAGGCTGCCGTCGCTCCAGCCGTGCGACCAGACATAGACCAACCCCTCGTCGCGCCAGCGTTCCACCCATGCGCCAAACTCAGGATCGCGCACGGTGAAGAACTGCGCACCGTGGTCGGCCCGCCCCGCGCCGATACGCCGCGTCGCCAGCCGCCCGCCGACGGAACGCCCCTTGTCCAGCAGTGTGACGCGCCGTCCAGCCGCAACCAGCACACTGGCCGCCATCAACCCGCTCATGCCGGCGCCGATGATGAGCACGTCGCTGTGGTGGGTGTCGCTCATAGATTTTGTTCTCCTTTGTCAGGTTTTGGATGGACAATCATGCAGTTGCGCACCATGTTGACGACAGGAAAATGCGGTTACGAACCGCATCTACGATTGACCGACCTTCTCCGTAGGTGCGGTTCTCAACCGCACGTGCTCGATCGACAGGAAAATGCGGTTACGAACCGCATCTACGATTGACCGACCTTCTCCGTAGGTGCGGTTCTCAACCGCACGTGCTGGATCAACAGGAAAATGCGGTTGCGAACCGCATCTACGATTGGCTGATGTCTCCCGAACCTGCCGCATCCTCTTTTGCCAGCAGCGCGTGGATCAGGTCGAACTTGAAGAGAAAGAGACCTTGAACCAGGATGCCGGCGCCGTGCCCGCGCTGCGTCTCGTCGTCACGGCGGAAGAGCGCCAGCCCGCCGAGCATGTACAACACATCCAACCCGGCGTTGAACCAGAGGATGCGGCGCAGGTTGCGCAGGTCTTTGGCAGCCTCCGTTGGCGGATAGCCGCGCTGAACCTTCTGCTCCAGCCCGCGGCGACCGAAGATCGCCAGCGCGGCGTCGATAGCGCCCCAGCCGATCGCCTGCTGCCCAAAGGCGCGCCAGAAGGGTGAGCGCGCCGCTTGCAGCAGCGCGCCGCCGCCGATGCTGAGGACGCTCCACAGCAGCAGGCGGTTGCTGACAGAACGCTGAAATTGCTCCGAATTTGTCATAGAATTTCCTCCAGGTTGCCGCCCAGCTCCAGCCCGGCGTGCCGTCCGCTTCCGGCGAAGATTTCGGTCACACGTCCGCCAATTTCGACGTGCAGCGCCACATCCACCGACGCCGTCAGACTTTCGAGCACGCGTTGCAGCATGGCGGTGCGCATCGGCGCGTGCAGCAGATCGACGCCTTCCTCGTCGCGGTGGGCGACCAGGGTGAGGCGGGCCTGGCGGCGCACACCGGCATGGACGACCGGGCCGCGCATCGCCCACAAGACCTGATGCTCGGTCACCTCCAGCCGCTCAATGACGGCGCCGGTGTAGGAGGCAAAGCGATAGAGTGCGCCGTCGCACAGCAAGCCGACGATGAAGCCGCGAAAGGCCGTCCCCAGCCACGGGATGCGCGCCACCGACGCCGTGAGCGAGACGCCGGTGCGCCCGAAATGGTTGGTCTGCATCCAAATCCAGGCGCGCGGAAAGGCCTCGCCCCAATCCTTCTCGATGTAGCCGCGCCCGCCGTGGAAATCGACTGCAGCGCCGTCGATGACCAGCTGCCCGCGCAGCGCGTGATCCAGGCTCAAGACGCCGTGGTAGCACTCCATGAAGGGCACAAAGCTGTACCAGTCCATGATGCCGGGGGAGCGCCAGGTTACGGGCCAGGGCGTCACGCCGTCGAACGCCAGCCGTCCGATCAGTCGTTGTTCGGGCCGGTCGATGTTCAGCTCGATGCCGTGCGCAGTGAAGCGGTTTGGGCCGATGCGAATATCAAACGCGGCTGGCGCAGCAGTGAACGCCTCCAGCGGATAGCGATGATAGCGCGTAACGCCGTTGGCGCCGTCGAGCGTCTGCACGAAGCTGTGCGAATCGACGCCGTCCTTGCCGAGAAAGATGCCGGGGATGATGGCGTAACGGCGCTGCTCGGTCGCATCGACGATCTTGAAGTACCAGCCCTCGAAGTAACTCGTGTGGTGACCAAAGCCGTGATAGGCGGCCGGCTGCCAGATCGTTTTCAGGCGCGTGAGCGCAGTCTCGGCGAAAAGCATGACTATCGTCCGCAGGCGTGTTGTGTCGGCGTCGGCTCAGGTGGCGCCGGCACGGGCGTCCAGAAGGCGCGCAGCTTGAAAGGGAAACCGATGTCACCGCCGGGAATCTCGCGGTCGCCGACGACGAGCGTGTAGCGCCCGACCTGTCCGGCCTCATTCCACACGGCGACCCAATATTCGCCGTCGGCGGGCAGCACGAAGCGATCTTCCTGGCGCTCCCAGTAGCGGGTGCGGCTGAATGGCTCGAAGAAGCTGGTCGGTTCGCCCGGCGCGGCGCGCAGGATGCTGGCGCCTGTGTCTGGCGGCGCTGCGACGCGGGCGGGCAGGCGTGTTGCCGGCAGCCCTGGCCCGATCAGGGCAAAGGTGGGCGTGAAGCTCTCCTGCCCTTCGATCTGCGGAATGGTCAGCCCGATCAGGATCGACTGCCCCGCGCGCCCGGTGAAGCGCACGTAATCGACATCGTTGCGGCGATCCAGCGTGGCGTAGAGCGCGGTCGAGACGGTCGGGTCTGTGACGCGGTAGGCTTTGACGGGCGTCCAGTCTTCATCCTCGAAGTAGGGCTGATGCGCCTCCGCCGGGCGCGGCGAGAGCAACAAGAGCACACTTGCCAACAGCATGATGAAGAGGGCCTGCAGCTGTCTCATCAACATCCCCTTTCTTCTATGCTCTCGTCGTAACCCTCTAGGTTCAGTTGTCACTGCGCCAGTGCACGTAATGCCGCTTCGTCGATGACTGGCACGCCGAGCTGGCGCGCCTTGTCAAGCTTGCTGCCCGCAGCCTCTCCGGCCACGACGTAACTGGTCTTGCTACTGACGCTGCCCGCCACCTTGCCGCCATGCGCCTTGATGAAGGCGTGCGCCTCGTCGCGGCTAAATGTAGGCAGGGCGCCGGTGACGACAAAAGTTAGTCCGGCCAGTGGTTGCGCGCCAACTGGAGCGGACGGCGATTCCTCCGCCACGCGCACGCCCAACCGGGCGAACTTGTCGATCAAAGCGAGATTGGTTGGTACAGAGAAGTATTCATGAATGCTGGCGGCAATCTTCGGTCCGATTCCTTCGATAGCGCTCAGCTGCTCCGGCGTGGCGCGGGCAAGCTCGAGCAGACTGTGGTAGTGTTGTGTGATCGTCTCGGCCACGACAGCGCCGACAAAGCGGATGCCCAGCGCCGTCAATAGCCGGTGGATCGGACGTGTCTTGCTGGCTTCAACGGCGGCCTGCAACTTTTCCACGCGCTTGTCCCCGTAGCCGTCGAGCTTGCGAATCTGCTCCCATGGCAGCTGGTAGATGTCGGCCAGGTCATGAATAAACCCCAACTCTACAAACAACTCGGCCTGCTTGATGCCAAAGCCGGCGATGTCCATTGCCTCGCGCCCCACAAAATACTCGACGGCGCGCACAAGCTGCGCCGGGCAGGCATTGTTGACGCAGTAGGTGGCAGCCTCACCTTCAGGACGCACCAACGGGGCGCCACAGACCGGACACGCAGCGGGCATCGTCCAGACGCGTTCACTGCCAGTGCGCAAGTCCGGCAAGGGATGCAGCACCTTGGGGATCACTTCGCCGGCGCGCTTGATCACGACCTTGTCGCCGATGCGGATGTCCAGGTCGCGGATATAGTCTTCGTTGTGAAGGGTGGCGCTCTTGACGATGACGCCGCTTACTGGCACTGGCTCCAGTACAGCGTTGGGCGTGACAGCGCCTGTGCGCCCTACGTTGACGACGATATCGAGCAGGGTGGTGACGGCTTCCTCGCCTGCGTATTTATATGCCAGCGCCCAACGCGGGTCTTTGCCGGTGAAGCCTAGTTCTTCCTGCATGAACAACGAATCCACCTTGATCACCAGCCCGTCCACCTCGTAGGGCAGGTTATGCCGGCGCTCGCCAAACGCTTCGACATAGGCAGCGAGCTGGTCGAACTCGGCGTCGGTGAAGCGGCGCATATCCTGACAAACTGGCAGCCCCAAGGTGCGCAGATAGGCGAGCGCCTCCCAGTGGCTGGCGGGTTGCGGCGCGCCCTCCACGATCAGCGCCTGGTAGACCCACAACTTGAGCGGGCGCGTGGCGGTGATGCTGGAATCGAGCTGGCGCAGGCTGCCGGCGGCGAAGTTGCGCGGATTGGCGTAGGCGCGTTCGCCCGCCGCCATCTGTTTTTGATTGAAGCGCTCGAAGTCGGCTTTGTCGACATACGCCTCGCCGCGCACCACCAGACGCGTCGGCGCGGAAAGGTCAGAAGCGGGATCAGCCGGAATTTGCAGCGGCAAGACGCGCACCGTGCGCAGATTCGCCGTGATCGTCTCGCCATATTCGCCGTCGCCACGCGTGGCGCCCAACGTGAAACGACCATCCGTGTAGTGAAGCACGACCGTCAGCCCATCGAACTTTGGCTCGACGACATAAGCCAGGCGCATGCGTTCTTCTTCACTGAGCAGGCGCTGTATGCGTTCGCGCCAGGCGTACAATTCGCCGGGGCTGAAGGCGTTCGCCAGGCTGAGCATCGGCGTGGGATGACGGGTCTTCTCAAAGCGCTCGGCGATCACGCCGCCCACACGTTGCGTGGGGCTGTCCGGCGTGCGCAGTTCAGGATGTTCCGCCTCCAATGTGCGTAGTTCATTAAACAAGGCGTCGAACGCCTGGTCGCTGATCTCCGGATCGTCGAGCATATAATAACGGTATTGATGATAGCGGATGCGCTCCGCCAGATATGCCGCGCGCGCGGCCAGATCGTCAGCCTTGACGTCTGCGGTTGGGTTGGATGCTGTGGGCATGAACACTCCCTTATGAACGGACGCACTTCAGGGTAGGGCATCTGCCGTAGGTCAGCGCCTCCGGCACGACATGATAGCTCGTCACGCCGGAGGCGCTGACCTACAAAAGCAACACTGCCCCAATGTAAAATAGCCCCCTTCGGTCACCATGTTGGTTGGATCGAATGTACACATCATGCTATAGTGGGAGAAACACTTTGGCAAGTCTATAGCGACAAGGAACGCTCCATGCTGAACAGCCCGAACAATGCCCAATGGCAGCAACTCTATACAATCGCCGACCGCATCAAGGGACTGGCGCCGTGGAAGAATCTCTACGAAGACGAGCTGTTTGGCGTGCGCGACCCGGTTACGGGTCAAGACTGCTTCATCAGTGTGATGGGACAGGGCGGCAATCATTACGCAATCGGCGTCTATATTGGCGCCCTGGCGCTCTATCAATTCTGGGCGGTTCACGAGGTCGACAATGATGAGATGGCGTTGCAAATGCTGTTGTCGACTCGCCAACTACAACTTTCCTTCGAAGACCGTGAGGCCCTGGAGAACTTCGATCGCGCCATCATCAAGCAATTAGGGCACAAGTACCGTGGACGGGCGGCCTGGCCGATGTTTCGCTCCTTCAGGCCCGGTTACCTGCCCTGGCGAATCGATGCCGCTGAAGCCGACTTGCTGATCCGCACGCTGGAACAGGCCGCCGAGGTGCTGAAGCGCATTGCTGCTGGCGAAAGCCTGCCAGAACCGGTGGATGAAGAGAGCTACCTGATGCGTATCCCCGACATGCAAGCCGGCAGCCTCATTTGGCGTGAAGAGATGGTGCGTATTCCGCCGCCCCCCTTACCTGAGCTGAACATCCAGTTGGAAGTGGCAAAGGTAGAAGCTGCCCGCCAATTGCCAAAACAGCGCACGATCGAGCTGGACATTGCAATGCTGCCAGAGCCGGTGGTAGATGAGGAGGGGCGTCCCTATCTGGCGGCAATGTTGCTGATCGTCGACAACCAATCGGGGATGGTGCTCGTCAGCGAACTTCTCCCCAATGGCGAGACGCCGATGCACACCGTCGCCAACGCCCTGTATGTGCTGCTTGATAAATTTAACCATTGGGGCTGGACGCCAGGCGCCATCCATGTTCGCCACAAAGTGGCAAAAGAGTTGTTGACGCCATTGACGCAAATGCTGGGGATCAAGCTCAAAACCAAGTCCCAACTTCCCATGTTGGACGAAGCGCTAGAATTTCTGATGGCGCGCTTTGACAGTACATGGGCGGAAGATTTCGACAGCGATGAGGATGATGAAGCGCCGCCGCCTGTTCGTCATCGTGGTGCGCGCTAGCAAGACAACGATTCAGACGCCATCTGGGATTCAGACGCCATCTGGCATAGCCCGTCGGCTGCGCCACCAGATGCCAGGCAACATACGCAGCTTGCGTCCGGTCGGCACGAAGGCGCGGCGCCCAAAGTTGTCGTAGTCATTTCGCTCGATCTCATCCAAAATGCCGCGATACAACTCTGCCGCTGCGCCAATCGCAAACCGGCCGTCTGGATTGAGCAGCCCAATCCCTGGCATTGCTTCGTCATATAAACGCCGGTTGCGCTCAATCTGGAATTGCATGAACGCCCGCCACCGCGACGTGACGACGCCCGCCGCTAGATCGCCATCGCTCACGCCGAAGCGCGCCATCTCTTCGCGCGGCAGGTAGACGCGACCAGCGCGCCAATCCTCGCCCACGTCGCGCAGGATGTTCGTCATCTGCAGCGCCACCCCTAGCTTGATCGCATACGGAATGGCCGCCTGCCCCGCAAAACCGATGATATGCATGCTCATCAACCCTACCGTGGAGGCGACGCCATAACAATAGGCAGCCAATTCCTCGAACGTTGCATAGTGCACTGGCTGGAAATCGCGCGCCACGCCGTCGATCAACTGCTCGACATAGCGGAGCGGCACATTGAACCGTAGCCGTGCGTCTGCCCAGGCGATCGCAACCAGATCACCCTGCGGTGGGTGCGCAGCAGTCGCACGCCGGCGCCAGGTTGCCAGCTGTTCCTGCGCATCACCTTGTGCACGATCCACGATATCATCACTCACGCGACAGAAGGCATATAAAGCTCGCGCTGCCCTGCGCTTTTCAGGGGGCAACAGCTGCGAAGCCAGATGAAATGAGCGGCTGTTGATAGCCGTGATAGCCTCACATTGTTGATAAGCCTGCTCCAGCAACAGTTGATCAAAGGCGACCTCGTTTGCCGGCAGCTCGTTGTGGGCAGCTTCGTGGGCAAGGTCCAGCAGAGTCCGTTCCCAGGCATGTTGCAGTTGCATTGCGATCTTGTCCTCTCTATCACGCATGTGGTTGATCTGTACTGCGCTGAGTATGGACGTGAAGTTAACACACCTGGCATCAAATGTCAAGGAGTATACACCACATTTGTCCAGAAAAAATCCAGAATAAAACTAGAAAAAGGTTATGCAAATGATTGACAAGCAGAAAAACCTGTGCTATCGTTTAGACAGTGCAAACGTATGACGAGAGTTCATATCAATTTAGCAGGTTGGTGTAATGACACATAGCGATAAAACGCCTATCTATAACTTGAAGGCTGTAGTCCAGGAGACCGGGTTGAAAGCCGACACCTTGCGTGCGTGGGAGCGTCGCTACGGGGTGCCGACGCCGCAACGCACGGACAGCGGTCACCGCCTTTACAGCCAGTACGACATCGACATCCTGAAATGGCTGATCGAACGCCAGGATGAAGGTATGAGCATCAGTCGCGCCATCGAGCTGCTCCATCGTCTTGAGGAAGAGGGCAAGAATCCTTTCGACGCTGCCAGCATTCTAGGCGCACCGCGCAGCGACGGACGTACGCATGATGCGCGCGTATCTTCCATACTGCTGGAATCACCACGGCTCGGTGAGACAGGCACTGTAGCGCAGATGCGCGACGCCTGGGTGAAAGCCTGCCTCAACTTCGAGGAAGCCCAAGCCGAGCAACTCCTGGCGCAAGCCTTTGCCCTCTTCCCAGCAGAAGTCGTCTGCCTGGACTTGATCCAGAAGGGACTGCATGAGATCGGCGTCGGTTGGTATGCGGGGCAGGTGACCGTACAACAAGAGCACTTTGCCTCAGCGTTGGCGATCCGCCGCATGGAGGCGCTGCTTGCGTCGACGCCAGCGCCGACGCGACCCGGTCGCATTCTGGTCAGCTGCCCGCCCGAAGAAGAACACACCTTTGTCCCATTACTCATTTCGCTTCTGCTGCGCCGGCGTGGGTGGGATGTGATCTACCTGGGCGCCAATGTACCGTTGCGCAGCCTGGAAGCCACGCTGACTTCCGTGCGCCCCAACCTGGTCATTCTGACAGCGCAACAACTTTACACCGCCGCCGGGCTGATGGAGATGGCCGAGGTGTTGCTGCGGGTGCGCATTCCGGTGGCCTTTGGCGGCCTGATCTTTGCCGAAACGCCTGGCCTGCCTGAAGCGATTCCTGGCTACTACCTGGGCGACAAACTAGAGCATGTGGTGGGCGAGGTCGAGCATATCATGAGCAACCTGCGGCCAATGCCTGCGCAACGCCAGGTGAGCTACGACTACAAAGAAGCGCTCGATCACTTTCGTTCACGCCAGGCCTTGATCGAGGCAGAGGTGTGGCAACAGTTGCCCGAAGCCATGCCACAGCGCTTGCTGGCGATGGCGAATCTCAGCTTCGGTCGCGCCATCAGTGCGGCGTTGACGCTTGGACGCATGGACTACCTGAACCCTGACATCGATTGGATTGAGGGGTTGCTGGTCAATCACCATCAAATGCCGCCTGAGGCGCTCGAAGGCTACCTGGCCGCCTACTACGAAGCCACGCTCCGACATCTGGATCAGCGCGGTTACGTCGTGGTGGAATGGCTGTCACGTCTATTAGGCCGACCGCTGCCCAATGAATTTCAGCAACACACCGAGCGGATAAGCAACGTCCGGCGTCAGGCATAATCTGTCAAACATTTGCAAGGAGGGGAGATAAGATGCGCATCATCATTACAGGGGGAACCGGCTTGATCGGGCGGCCATTGAGTCAGGCGTTGGCGGCAAAGGGACATGAGGTGATCGTTCTCTCACGCCAGCCAGAAAAAGTGAAGAACATTCCAGCTGGCGTCAAGGTGCAAAAATGGGATGGCAAAAGTGCTGAAGGGTGGGGGGAGTTGGCCGACGGCGCTGGCGCCATCGTCAATCTGGCGGGCGCCGGCATCGCCGATGAGCGCTGGTCGGCGGCGCGCAAACAACTGATTCGCCAAAGCCGCATCGACGCCGGCAAGGCTGTCATGGAAGCCATTACCGCCGCCAGCACCAAACCCGGCGTACTCATCCAGGCTTCGGCAGTCGGCTACTATGGCGTACAACATGGCGACGCTCAGATCACTGAAAGCGCGTCGCCGGGTGGAGACTTTTTGTCCAAGGTCTGCTTCGACTGGGAAGCCTCGACTGCGGCTGCCACCAGGCAAGGCGTGCGTCGGGTTGTCATCCGCACCGGCGTCGTGCTCAGCAACGAAGGCGGCGCTTTCCCCAAACAAATGATGCCCTTCAAATTCTTTGCGGGCGGACCGGTGGGCAGCGGCAAGCAATGGTATCCGTGGATTCACATCGATGATGAGGTGCGCGCCATTCAGTTTTTGATCGACAACGAACAAGCCCAAGGCCCCTTCAATCTTGCGGCGCCCAATCCAGTCACCAACAAAGAGTTTGGCAGGCTGATCGGCGAAGTGCTGGGGCGTCCAAGTTTCATGCCGGCGCCCGGTTTTGCCATGCAGATCGTCTTTGGCGAAATGGCGGTCGTGCTGCTCGAAGGGCAACGCGCCGTGCCGCAGCGGCTACTCGCGCTGGGCTTCCAATTCAAGTACGAAACTGCACTGGCGGCGCTGAAAAATTTGCTTGGCGCCCCCACAACGACCGGCGGGGCAGCGCCTGCGTCCAAGCCAGCCGAAGAAAAGCAGCCCGAACCGGTTGCTGCAGGCAAGGAGTAATCCACTTGCGCTACCATCATCGTTTTATCGTTCATGCCCCCCTGGCTGATGTGGCTGAATTTCACAGCCAGTCCGCCAGTATGGGCGCCATCACGCCGCCACCGATTATTGTGCGCGTGCATGCGGCGCCAGCGACATTGGGCGAAGGCGACCGCATGGAGTTCACGATGTGGCTTGGCCCACTGCCCGTGCGCTGGCTGGCGCAGATCGAACAGGTCACGCCTACCAGCTTTGTCGACCGTCAACTGCGCGGACCCTTTGCGGCGTGGGCGCATAAACACACCTTCGAACCCATCGACGCCGAGAGAACCGCAGTGCTTGATGAGGTGAACGCCACCCTGCACACCAACTGGTTTTGGAAGCTGGTCGGTGTGGGCATGTGGCTAGGGCTGCCGATCCTCTTCGCCTATCGCGGCTGGAAGACACGGCGGGTGCTTGAACAGTCGCGCAGGCATGAATTGCGGAAAGCAACACCTTACTGACCGCTGAGTTGACAGTCTATCTACTCGGAGTCCCAGGAACTGAAAGGATGCTGTTGATCAGGCGACGCTCACTAGAAAGTCTCGACACATGGCTGAAGTTGAACCGATCATTGTTATCGGCGCCGGTGTGGGCGGCTTGACCACCGCCGCCCTGTTGGCGCAAGCCGGTCTGGATGTCACCGTGCTCGAAGCGCATGTCTATCCAGGCGGCTGCGCGGGCACATTCTTTCACAAGAACTATCACTTCGAGGCTGGCGCCACGCTTGCCGGCGGCTTCTATCCCGGCGGGCCGATGGACATTCTCGCGCGCGCCGTTGGCATCGACGCCTGGCCCGCCCATCCCAGCGAGCCGGCGATGACCGTACATCTGCCCGAGGGTCAGGCAATTACCCGCTATGGCGACGAACGGCGTTTCGATGAGCACCATCGCGCTTTTGGCAAAGCCGCCGACGCCTTCTGGCGCTGGCAAGAAAGTCGCGCCGACGCCTTGTGGGACCTGGCGCTGCGCACGCCGACCTGGCCCCCGCAGAGTCTGTCCGATGCCGGGGCATTAGTCGTCGATGGCGTGCAATGGCTTACGGATGACCTGCCCAAACGGCTGAATCCGCAGTTGGTCGCTGACGCTTTCCGCCCTGTCGCCGCCCATCTGCGCGAGGCGCCCAAGTCGCTGCGCCTGTTCGTCGATGCACAGTTGCTGATCGCAGCGCAGACCACAAGCGCACACGCCAACGCACTCTACGGCGCATCGGCGCTAGACCTGCCCCGGCGCGGCGTTGTTCATTTGGAAGGCGGCATTGGCGCCATTGCCGAAACGCTGGCGGCGGCGGTGCGGCGGCATGGCGGCAAAGTGCTGCACCGTCAGGAAGTTGAGCGCATCGTCTACGAACGGGGCCGCCCCGTCGCAGTTGAGACAAAGCGGGGCCAACGCTTCCCGGCGCGCACGGTGATCGCCAACCTGCCGCCCTGGAACATCGCCAGGCTGACGGGAGAACACGCACCCGCATCGTTGCAGCACCTGCCCCAAAACCCGGAGCCGGGCTGGGGCGCCTTCATGGTCTACGTCGGCTTCGACGCGCAGATCGCCGATCCGGAGCTGGTGCTCCACCATCAAGTGATCGAACGTGAGCCGCTGGGCGAAGGCAACAGCGTCTTTCTCTCACTTAGCCCGGTGTGGGATGCAGGGCGCGCGCCAGCCGGTCGCCGCGCCCTGACGATCAGCACACATACGGCGCTTGCCCCGTGGTGGAAGCTCTTTCAGTACGATCGCAGCCGCTACGAACAGCGCAAACAGCATTATGTCGAACGCATGTTGCGCGCCGCCGAGCGCGTCCTGCCCGGCTTACGCGCCCACGCCGACCTGGTCATGCCGGGCACGCCGGTCACTTTTCAGCGTTTCACTCGCCGTGCGCAGGGCTGGGTGGGCGGTTTCCCTCAGACCAATCTCTTCCAGGCCTGGGGGCCGCGGCTGGACAAGCACCTGTGGATGGTGGGCGACAGCATCTTCCCTGGACAATCGACGGCGGCGGTGGCGTTAGGCGGATTGCGCGTGGCGCGTGCTATACTCCAGGAAGCTGATGCACGCCAACCGGCGCCACGTCGCCACGTTTCCCCACCGCATCCGGCAGCATCCAAAGTTACATAGCGCAGAAAAGTCTCATCAAGAAGAGGGGATATCATGCAACTTCGCGGGAAAATAGGCATCGTTGGCAGCGGTTTCGTCGGCTCAGCGGCTGCCTATGCCATGGTGATGCGCGGCGTCGGACGCGAGATCGTGCTTGTCGACCTGAACAGCAAGCGCGCACAGGCGGAGGCAAACGACATCTTCCATGCGGTGCCCTTCGCACATCCAATGTATATCCGCGCTGGCGACTATCAAGAGCTGGCGGGGTGCAGAGTCGTGGTGATCACGGCTGGCGTCAACCAGAAGCCCGGAGAGACGCGTCTACAACTACTCGAACGCAACGCTGTTGTCTTCCGCCAGATCGTGCCGGCGATTCTGGAACACGCACCCCAGGCGCGGCTGATCGTCGCCACCAATCCGGTCGACATCACCACGCACCTGACCGCTCACATCGCGCGTGAATTGGGTGCTCCGGTGCAGGGCATTTTCGGGTCGGGCACAACCCTGGATACAGCGCGCTTCCGCGCCTTGCTGGGAGAAAAGATGGGCGTCGACCCGCAACACATTCACGCTCATGTCGTCGGTGAGCATGGCGATTCGGAAGTGCTGGTTTGGTCGCAGGTTACCATTGGCGGCACGCCCTTGAACGACTTCTGCCGGTTGCGCGGCATCGCTCTGACCGACGCCGACCGCGCTGAAATCGACGAGCAGGTGCGCCGCGCCGCTTACCACATCATCGACGGCAAGGGCGCCACCTATTATGGCATCGGCAGTGCGCTGGCGCGCATCGTCGAAAGCGTGATCGAGGACCAGCGTTCGATCCTGACCGTCTGTGCGCCGACCGAGGAGGTGGCGGGCGTGCGCGATGTCACCGTGGCGCTGCCGCGGCTCGTTGGCGGCGACGGCATCCTCGCCACTTTCCCACAGCCGCTCAGCGCCGACGAAGCCGCTGCCCTCAACCGCAGCGCCACCATCGTGCGCGCAGCGATCTCCAGCCTAGGTCTATAACCGCTCGACAGCGATTTTCCAGTGTGTACGGACGGGCACGATATTTCGATCGCATGTCCGTCCGGTTTGATCTGTAGTCCGTTGCAACCGTATCACAGACTGAGGAGGAAACTATGAGCAGCGCAGTCACACCCGCGACTGACCGCAGTCAAACGGCGCACACCAACGCACGTCGCCAGGATATGCTGATTCTCTGGGCTGGCATCGTGTTCAGCATCGCTTTCACTGCGCTGATCTGGGCGCTGGGACCACGGCTGGAAGTCTTCCCGCATCTGCCCGACCAGGGCGCCACCTGGTATTACTGGAAGCTGCCCGCGCCCGACACCTGGGCGCGCATCACGGCGTGGGGATTCTACCTGGTGCATAACGCCGCCATCTGGGCGATCCTGTTCATGGCGCAGCGCCATCGCACCAAATATGGCGTCACCTTGAGCCGCTTCAACATTGCTGCGCTGGCGGTCAACGCCGTGTTCGTTGTGCTCCATCTCTTCCAGAGCCACATCTGGTACGACGGCCTGGCGCAGGATGTGCATATCTTCACGTCGCAATGGTCGGTGATTCTGATGCTGGTTGTAATTGTGATGATGGAGAACCCGCGGCGGGGCATGTTCTTTGGCAAGAAGGCGCCGCTGCCACAGCGAACCGTGCAATTTGCACGCAAATATCACGGCTATCTCTTCTCGTGGGCGGTGATCTACACCTTCTGGTATCACCCAATGGAGACGACGCCGGGGCACTTGCTCGGCTTTCTGTACACCTTTTTGCTGCTATTACAGGGAAGCCTGTTCTTCACACGCGTCCATCTCAACAAGTGGTGGGGCTTTACGCTGGAGACGATGGTGCTTGTGCACGGCACGATCGTAGCCATCATTGCCGCCAACGGGTTGTGGCAGATGTTCTTCTTTGGCTTTGCAGGCATCGTGGTGGCGACCACAATGTACGGGCTTGGCCTGCCACGTTGGGTGCGGCTGACCATCATTGGCGTATACATAGTGTTTGCCCTGGCCATCTACAGTCAGGTCGGCATCACCAAGATTCATCAAGTCACGTGGATTCCGCTGACCTACTACGCCACGGTGTTCGTGTTGGCGTTCTTGATCGGCGGCGGCATCTGGTTGGCGCAAAAGCTCGGCGCACGTTCGCAACCATCCGCTCCAGCATAGGGAAACATGCAATGCGCACCGCAGTATGGTGGATCCGCCGCGACTTGCGGCTAACCGACAATCAGGCGCTGACAGCCGCTCTGAAGCACGCCGAGAGGGTGATTCCACTCTTCGTGCTCGACCCAGGCTTGCTGCAATCGCGTTACGTTGGCGAAAAACGGCTGGCGTTCATGTTGGGTGGTCTGCGCAGCCTCGCTACTGAGATCGCCGCGCGGGGCGGCAGGTTGATCGTGCGCAGCGGTTCACCTGTCCAGGCGGTGGCGGATGTGTGTGCTGCGTGCAAGGCCGAGGCGGTCTATGCCGAACGCGACTTCTCTCCCTATGCGGTGACGCGCGACGCCAACGTTGCCGCTGCGTTGTCGGCGCCACTGGTGCTGACCGCAGGCGTCACAATTCGCCCGCCCGATCAGGTGCGTAAGGATGACGGGACGCCCTACACAGTCTACACACCCTACAGTCGCCGCTGGCGGGCGTTGCCCCCTATCGTGCGTAGCGAGATTCTTCCGGCGCCGCGTGAATTGTGCGATGAGCCGCATCTGCCCAGTGCGCCGCTGCCGGTGCAGCCAAGTCAGCCGAAGTCGACGCCCTTCCCCTCAGGTGAGGGGGAAGCCAAAGCACGCCTGAGCGCGTTTATCAAGGGTGAAAACGCCCCCATCTACACCTACAGCGAGCAGCGTAACCGCCCTGACCTGGAAGGCACCTCCGGGCTGTCGCCCTATCTGCGCTTCGGTATGATATCGCCCCGGCTGGCAGCCCTGGCGGCGTACACGGCGATCGAGAACGCCCCCAATGCCGCCGCCCGCGCCAGCGCCGACACCTGGTTGAGCGAGCTGATCTGGCGCGATTTCTATTTCGCCATCCTGCACCACTTCCCACATGTGCGACGTGGCGCGTTCCGCAGCGAATTCGATGCAGTCGCCTGGGACAAAGATGAAACCCTGTACACTACGTGGTGCGCCGGCCAGACAGGCTACCCCTTCATCGACGCCGCCATGCGCCAGCTAATCGCCATTGGTTGGATGCACAACCGGGCGCGCATGGCGGTCGCGTCATTCCTGGTCAAGGACTTGCTGATCGATTGGCGCTGGGGCGAGCGTTGGTTCATGCAGATGCTGATCGACGGCGACCCGGCAGCTAACAACGGCGGCTGGCAGTGGTCGGCGGGCACCGGCACTGACGCCGCGCCCTATTTCCGCATCTTCAACCCGGTGGCGCAGGGGCAAAAGTTCGACCCCACCGGCGCCTACGTGCGGCGCTGGGTGCCGGAACTGCGCACCGTGCCGGATAACTTCATCCACGAACCCTGGCGCATGGCGCGCAGCGACCAACTGCGCGCTGGCTGCATCATTGGCCGCGATTACCCCGCCCCGATTGTCGATCACGCCCAGGCGCGTGCGCGTGTCCTCGCAGCGTACAAGGCCGTCAAGGTATAACACCCCCTGCGATCATGACTGATTGACGCACTCATGCTACACTCCACGCCTATGCGAATGATTGCCCCATCGCTTCTGGCAGGCATATCCGCCATATGTAAGCGCAAAGTAGGGATTTCCCTGACCGCGCTCATGTTGCTGCTGATGAGTTGTGCGCCTGGCGCGGCGCCCGCCAGGGGTCAAATTCAATTACGCAATGCGATCTTGCTCTGGCACAACCTGCCGGAGCCAGAAGCAGCAGCCTTCGCCAATGTCATCGACCGCTACCGACGCGCCAATCCAGACGTCGATATCGTCGTGCAGCCGCAAGGTCCGATGATGGAAGATGAATTTATCCGCGCCGTGCGTTCTGGCCTGGGACCGGATGTGCTGCTCACCAACAGCGCCAACCTGGCGTTGCTGGCCAGCACCAACGCTCTACTGCCGATCGATGATCAGGTCGGCGCAGAGCAGCGCCAACGCTATCTCTCGATCGCCTTGCAGACATTGCGCTACGGCGACGCCCTCTATGGCCTGCCGGTCGGGATCAACACGCAGGTGCTCTACTACAACCGCGCCCTGGTCGAACGCCCACCAACGACGGTCGATCAGTTGCTCCAGGCAGCCAGCGGCGGTCAACGCGTCTTGATGAATAGCCAGTTCATTGACGCAGTCTGGAGTGCACGCGCCTTTGGCGTCGATCTCTTCGACAGCGCCGGCAAACCGCAGGACGCCACCGCTGGCATCGCCAACTGGCTGACCTGGATGGAACAGGTGCGCGACACGCCCGGCTTCATCACCGACGACAACACCGAAGCGCTACGCAACCGCTTTCTGGAAGGCGACATCCCCTACTATATCGGCCATGCCCACGAACTGAATCTGCTGAACGGCGCACTTGGCGCCGCCCTGGGTGTGGCGCAGCTACCTGCCGGGCCTGCAGGCAGCGCCGGCCCTCTACTGACAACAACCGCCCTGCTGTTCAACGCCATGTCATCGCCCAATCAGCAGACGCTGGCGCTCGACCTGGCGCGTTTCATCACCAGCAGCGACCAACAGGCCGCGATGATGCGCGAAGCCAACGTCGTACCAGCCAACGTGCGCACGCGCATTTCCGAGGGACTTTACCCTGAAGTAGCGACCGTCGAGGCGCAAGCGCGTACGGCGATTCCCTGGTACAACGACAATCATATTCAAGCCGCCTACACAGCGCTGGCCAATGCCTATAATCAGACGATGATCGGTCTGGTAAGCGCCACGGAGGCCGCCGCCACTTTGCAGACAACGTTGGTGACCGAGCATGGTTTCCCGGGCGCGCCGATGGTGTCGCTCTGCATTGCCAGCGGCGATCTGACGATTCTCACCGGTGATGGCGCCAACTATGCCGCTATCCTCGGCACCCTGATCGACGCATTCAGCGAAGTCTGCCCTAACCTCCGCGTGACCGTGACGCGCGTCGCCCAGGACGAGATCGGCGTCGAGGTCGCCAACCGCGCGCGGCAGGCCGATCTCTTCTTTTTCCCACATGGCGAAATGCGCAGGTTGACAGAAACCGGCGGCGTGCGCCCAATCACCGACTTGATCGACTCGGCGCTGGTGCAGCAGATGCGACCTGTCGCGCTTGAAGCCGTGCGCGTCGATGGTGAGCTATATGCTGCGCCGCTCTTTATCGACTTGCAGACGCTCTTCTACAACAAGGCGCGCGTACCTGATCCGGCGGGCACCCTGGCTGATCTGCGCGCCCAGGCCCAAGCCGGCGTGCCCATCGTGCTGGATGGGGACTTCGAGTGGGCGTTCTGGGGCATCGGCGCCTTTGGCGGGCGACTCTATGATGACAATGGTCAGTTCGCCCTGACGCCACAGGCGTTGATCGACTGGCTCACCTGGCTGCAAGAATCGCAGAAGAGCTTCGGCATCCGCACGACTACTGCACGCGACAGTCTGCAGGCCGATTTCGCGGCTGGCGTCACAGCCTATCTGGTGACGCCAGCCGAGCGGGAAAACGAGCTGCTGCTCAACATCCCCAGAACCGACTTGAGCGTTGCGTTGATGCCGGAAGGGCCGGCTGGTCCTGGCCGTCCCTTCGTCTGGATCGACGGATTGATGGTCAACGCCACGATTGACGATACACAACTCGAGCTGGCGGCGCGCTTTCTCAACTTCGCCGCCGGCATCGATGCACAGGCGGAACTGTTGGCCCGGCATTTGCTGCTGCCCGCCAACAGCGCTGTCTTGATCGATCGGTATCCGAATGTGATGCGGATGGCCGAGCAGCTCCAGTCTGCACAACTGATCCAGGCGCAGCCCTGGCTGCCACTGGTCTTCCGGCTGGGAGACGCTGCCTACCGTCAAGTGCTGATCGATGGCATTGCGCCAGCCGAGGCAGTGGCTGCCATGTACGCCGCCCTGGCTCGTGATGGCGCCCAATACGGCATGGCTGTGCCCACGCCACTGCCCGCCGCTGTCGTCACCGAAACGCCTACATTTGTGCCCACGCCGCCAGGGGAGGAAAGCAACTTACCGCCCGGCGCAGAGTAGGCCGTGTTGCGTAGACCGTGTTGCGTAGACCGTGTTGCGCAGACCGTGTTGCGCAGACCGTGTTGCGCAGACCGGACTATCGCACTACAGGAGGACACCGTGATCGTTGATTTCACAATTTTCATCCAACGCCTCGGCGAACAGCTGCGTCTCATGCTGATCATGCTGGAACGCGAAGCAGTGCAGCGACAGATGGCTGTGCTCCTGCTGATTTTGCTGATGGCATGGCTGGCGCCCAGGCTGATCGACATGGCGCTCAAACGGTGGGAGCATCGGCCGCCTGACGCACCGCCGGCGCCTCCCACGCTGCGCACCCGCGTGATCCGTTGGCTGCGAGCGGTAGACTTCGTGCTCTTTCCGATGCTCTTTTTGTTGCTCGCCCAACGCGCCATCTATCGCTTTGCCGACAATGGCTGGCCCTATGGTCTCATCGATGCGCTCACGCCGATCTTCTGGCTGTTGTTGGGGTATCGCCTCATCGTGGGCATCGTGCTAGCTGCACTGCCCGAACGACAGTCGCAGCGCTTTGCCAGCGACGTGGTGCAGCCGATCCTGTGGATTTTGATCTTGTTGATTGCACGCAGCATCCTCTTCTCCACCCTCGGCATCGGCGAAATCGCACTGTTGACCTTTTCCGATGTCACCATCAATCTGGGCGACCTGCTCAATGCTGCGATCGCCGTGTTGGTGGCGCTGTTGGCGGGTTGGGTGGCGCGCAACGCCGTGAACAACCTGATGGTGCGCAACCATGCCGAGCTTGACGTCGCCAACACAGTGAGCAATGTCACGCGCTATGCAGTTTTCAGCCTGGGCGCGTTGATTGCGCTCGGCATTCTGGGCGTCGATCTGGGTGCACTGGCCTGGATCGGCGGCGGCCTCTCCGTCGGGCTTGGCTTTGGGTTGCAGGAGCTTTTTGGCAACTTTGTCAGCGGCATCGTGCTTGTCTTCGAGCGCATCGTGCGCCCCGGCGATGTCATCGAGGTGCAGGGGCTACGCGGCGCTGTCACACGCGTCGCCATGCGCGCCACCGTCCTCAAGACCGCCGACAACAGCGAAATCTTTGTGCCCAACAAAGAGCTGATGACCAAACCCGTGCAGGCGATGACCTATTCCGATCGCACGGCGCGTGTGGCGCTCAATATTGGCGTTGCCTACGACAGCGATTTGCCGCTGGCAGAAAAGGTCTTGCTGGACACAGTGCAGCGCCACCCACTCATCATGGCCGAACCGGCGCCGGGTGTGCTGATTACCAGCCTCGACCCCTACAGCGTCCACTTACTGGCTTTCGGCTACGTACGCGAATTTGGCGATTCGTTCCGCGTCAAGAGTGAACTGTATCAGATGGTGCGCGATGCCTTTGCGCTGCACAAGATCGTGATTCCATTCCCGCGCCAGGATATCACCGTCATCATGCCCGCGGAGTCGCCATCCGGCAGAACCAACCTGCTGACGCGGCAAAGTGCCGCGCCGGGTGGCTAAACGCCAACCCGTTGCATCGTCCTTACATAATTTGCACACTCTCGATATTTGGCGAACCTATCGGGCTTTGCTAAACTCGACCGTTGTGTCCAGAGTGGGCCACGCTGTGAAGCCGAGCCTGCGCGACGACAACACATTCGCAGTAAGGTGTTTTGTGCTGCTCCACCATTGTGGAAGTCAGCCGGAGTATGAAAGTGAGAAAATCTTATGATCAAACGCGCAAAAGAAGGTGAAGATAAGGTCAAAGTGACCTTCGTGTTGCCTTATGAACAAGGTCAGCCGGCCATCTCCGTCGTAGGCGATTTTAACAACTGGGATGCCACCGCTAACAAGCTGGTCAAGCGCGCCAACGGTACGTGCAGCGTTGCGGTGACATTGGACGCTGGCAAGACCTATCGCTTCCGCTACTACAACGCCGATGGCGTGTGGAGCAACGACAGTGAAGCCGACGGCTACGAGGCCAGCGAGCACGGTTCGGAAAACTGCTTGCTCAAGTTGTAACAGCAATAAAAAAGAGCACAGGGGCGCAGAACTATCCCCTGTGCTCTTTTTCATTGTCGTCTATTACGCTCAACCTGCCTTAAGCGCCTGCGCCGCCACATATTGCCAGGCAGACAGCCCAGCCTTGGCGCCCTCGCCAATCGACACCGGCACCTGCTCGGCGTAGACGATTGTCACATCGCCCGCCGCAAAGAGACCCGGTGTGCTGGTGGCGCAATTCTCATCAATCACGATGTGCCCGTTGTGATCCAGCTCCACCAGACCACGCACGGCGCTGTTATTGGGCAACAGTCCAAACTGCACAAAAACACCCTCTTCGGGCAGCGTGCGCACCTCGCCATTGATGCCAACCAGGTCGATGCCTGTGACAAATTCGTCGCCAACCACTTGCTGCACTTCCCATCCGCGGAAAACGCTCACGCGCGGATGACTCAGGATGGCGTCAACCTGCGCACGATCCGCCACCGGCTGTGGCCGCGCTTCGATGTAGTCGATATGGCTGGCGAGCGGGATCAAAATTTGCAGCGCGGCGATCGAGCGTTCGCCGCCGCCTAACACGGCCACGTTGCGCCCGGCAAAGAGCGGTGCGTGCGAGATTGCCGAATAGCTCAGCCCTTTGCCCCAATACTCCGCCTCACCTGCCACGAAGAGGCGCTGGGCGCGCACGCCGGTGCATACGACCACTGCCGTGCTCTCGATCGTATCGCCGCCAGTCAATACCAGTTGAAAGGCGCCGTCATCCAAACGTTGTACATGCTCGACCGTGTCGCGCACGTGATGCTGCAGCCCAGCAGCAACGCGCTGCGCCAGCTCATGCACAAGGCCGGCGCCCCACACGGTGTCCTGATTGGGCACATCGCGCAGCGCAAAGGGATACGTGACCTTCCCACCCAGGTCTGGACTGACCAGGGCGACATTCAGGCGGGCATAGAGCAGGTAGGCGGCAGCAGCCAACCCTGCCGGGCCGCCGCCCAAAACAACTGCATCGAAGCGTTCGGTCATGGCGTCTACTCACTCATCGTCTTGACCCGGCGAAGCGCAGCCAGCAGGCGTTCTGGCGGGTCGGCTTTGCTGACAAAGGCGCTGGCCCCGGCCGCCAACGCATGACGATTGGCTTCCGGCCGGCCACTGAGCACAATGATGTGCAGGCTTGGGCAACTGGCGTACAGAGAGTTTATCACAGGACGCGCACTTCCCGTAGTGTGCAAACCCGGCAATTCCCAATCCAGCAGAAGCAAATCAGGTTGATGCTTAACCGCACATGCCAGCAGACCGGCCACATCGCTCGCTTCTGCGACAATCACTACATCTGGCTCATGCTCCAATAGAAACCGCACCGCCGACCGCAAGGTTGGCTGGTCGTCGGCCACTAACACACGCATCTACACTCCTTTGCCCGGCAATTGCTGGAGAAAAGCTCCCCCGGCACGAGTGTACACGGGTTTTCGGCAGGAACAGCCGGGCAGCGGGGCAGACTTATACCTGCCGCGTGTGCAGTCCATTTCCTGGTCAGTTGACCAGGAAATACTTCTTCCGCCGCGTCTCATAGATAGCACAATCAAACATCGTACTACTTCACGATTGGGGAAAGCATTTGCATCAGGCGCCCCCTAGCTTAAACTACACGCCGCCAAAGACAGGGAATCTTCACTTTCAGATCGCTTACGACGTGTGTTCGCCAGGGAAGTCCACCAGATTCTGCTGCAACGCATAGGCGACGGCCTCGGTGCGCGTGGTGGCCTGCAATTTCGAGAGAATGTTGCTAACGTGATACTTGATCGTGGAGCGGCTCACAACCAGCTTGTCAGCGATCTCACTGTTGTTCATGCCTGTCACCATCAGCGCCAGCACATCGCGCTCGCGCTCGGTGAGATCGTGACCCAGCGGCTGCTGCCGCGCATGTGTAGCGCTGTGGATCAACGCGCGCGTTGCTTCCGGCGCCAACGTCGGACGCCCGACGTGCGCCGAACGGATCGCGTTGACCAGCTCATCTGCGGACACATTCTTGAGCAAGTAACCAATGGCGCCGGCGGCCAACACGCCTTGCACCAAATCGTCTTCTTTGAAGCTCGTCAGTGCAATCACCTGGATGTTGGGATACTTTTCGCGCAGCAGCCGGGTGGCGGTGGCGCCATCCATTTCCGGCATCATCAAATCCATCAACACGACATCGGGACGACAACGTTCGACCGCCGCTAACGCCTCCACCCCATTGGCCGCCTCGCCAACCAGTTCCAGATCATCATAGGCCAGCAAAAAAGTGGCCAAGCCGCCGCGCACGACTGCGTGATCGTCCACTACCAGGACGCGGATAGGGGGGTGCATCGAAGTCTCGTTTTCTGCCATCGCCACTCTACCTGTCAAGTTGTTCTGCGATCCGGTTTTGCTGCCAACGCAAGGTCACGACGGCGCCGGCGCCGGGGGCGCTCTCGATCACGAGCGTGGCGCCGATCGACTCCGCTCGCTCACGCATGATCGCTAGGCCCAGGTGTTCGGGCGTGACGGTCGTCAGGTCGAAACCCTGGCCGTTATCGTGGATGGTCAGCACTGCGTGCGTTGCGTCAGCATCTAACAGCACCACCACGCGCCCGGCGCGCGCATGTTTAGTCACATTGTTGAGCGCCTCCTGCGCCACGTAGTAGAAGGCAACCTTGACCGCCGGCGGCAGTTGCGCCGTCCCCTGCACCAAGAGTTCAATCGGGATGCGGGCGCGCCCGCGCGCGGCTTCAGTCAACTGGCGCAATAATTCCTCGATGCTGACTTCCATCAAGGTCGCTGGGCGCAATTCGAGCAACAGCGTCCGCATCTCCGCCAGCGCGCCGCGCGTCAACTGACGCAGTTCTTCGAGACGGCGCATACTCTCGTCAGGATGACGTTGCACCAGGCGCGGCAAGACTTCAGCAATCAGGCTGGCAGAAAAAAGCGTCTGCGTCACAGAATCATGCAGATCGCGGGCAATGCGGTTGCGTTCGGCGGCGACGGCGACGCGCTCCGTCTGGACGCGCAATCGCGCATTCTCGATCGCCAGCGCCGCCTGGTCGCCAAACATGACGGCCAGCTCGATCTCTTCGGCGGAAAATCTGCGCGGCTCATGATAGTAGAGCATCAGCCCGCCGTAAAGTTCGTCCTTGAGCTTGAGCGGCACCGCCAGTTGCGCACAATAGTCAAGGCCATCAACGCTCAGGAGCGGCGCATCATGTGCACCGTTATTGAGCACGGCGCCGACCGCCTGGTGTGGCGAAGCGATTGTGGGATCGGTCTGCGCGGCATAAATCGCAGTGAGTTGCGCAGGTGAGATGCCAACGCCGGCCTGAAAGCTGAGCGGTTGAGCATCTTCGTGCAGTTGGTAGATGGCGCTGGCGTCAGCGCGCAGCAATTCCCGCGCCTGCGCCACGATGATGTCCAGTATCTCCTGCAGCGGGCGATTAGAGTTCAGCACGCGCAAGATATCGCGCAGGCTGTCGGCGACGCGCCGCCGGCGCTCGATCTCGCGCGTGCGCTCCTCGACGCGGCGCTCCAGAAGTTCTTCGGTCTGTTTGCGGCGCGTAATGTCGGTAATCGAACCCAGCACGATCAACAGGTCGCCGCTGCGAAAGTAACTCAGCCCCACCTCGACGGGGAACTCGCTGCCATCACTGCGACGTCCCGCCAGATCTAGCCCTGACCCCATCGGGCGCGTATGCGGGTTTTCGGCAAAGAGGCTGCGATAGATGCGATGGTCGCTGCGGTAACGTTCGGGAATGAGGAGTTCGATCGATTTGCCCATCACATCGCCGACCTGGTACTGGAACATGTCGGCCAGCTTCTGATTGGCGTAGAGGATGACGCCAGCCTGATCGACTGCCACGACCGCCACCGGCGACGCCTCGATGAGGCGCCACAGAAAACGGCTCAGGCGATCATCGGTTGGCGCTGATAGTGGGGCAGGCAATTCCGGCATGAGCGATGTGCGTCCGTCTCCGAATCGATTTCAGCATCGACTTCAGCATCGATTTCAGCGCATCAGTATACTACAAGACGAGAAGCGAGGTCGAAAATCGGTGCGCGCGTCACGAGGGAACTTCCCAACGCAGCGGCAGGTGTTTGGGGCCGCGCACGATTGGGTTTGTCTGCCAACGAAGCTCGCTGTGCGGAATCGCCAACTGCACAGCGGGCAGCCGGTCGAGCAATATGTCGAGCGCCACACGCGCCTCCAGCCGCGCCAGCGGTGCTCCCAAACAGTAATGAGCGCCCAACCCAAAACCCAGGTGGCGGGCGCCGACACGCGCCAGGTCGAAGGCATCGGGCTGCGGAAAGGCGCGCGCATCGCGATGCGCCGACGCCAGCACCAGACTGACCGCATCGCCGCGCTGAATCGTTGCGCCATGCAGCTCGATCTCCTCGGCGGCGAAACGCATCGTCGCCCGCTCGACAGGACCATCGTAGCGGATCACCTCTTCGATGACAGGGGTGATCAAACTGCGGTCGTTGCGCACGGCTGCCAGCACTGTCGGATGCGTAAGCAAGGTCAGCGTCTGGTTGGCAAGTAGAAAGACGGACGTTTCGTGCCCGACGACCGTCAGCAGCAGGATCATGCTGTATAGTTCCTCGGTGCTCAAGCGGTCGCCCGCCTCTTCGGCTTCGAGCAGGCTAGTGATCAGGTCCGGCTGAGGTGCGCGCCGGCGCGCGGCAAAGATGCCCTGCAAGTAGTCGACAAAATCCTGCATCACCTGGGCAAGCCGGGCGGTCTTGCGTTCGTTGCGATCAGCGTCAACGGAGGGCGCCACCAGGATGTGCGACCAGGCGCGGAAGCGATGGCGGTCTCGACTGGGGATGCCCAGTAGTTCGGCAATCACGGCGATCGAGAAGGGCAGGGCAAAATCGTCCACATAATCCATCATCCCGCGCGGAACAAGGCGATCAAGTAGATCGTGAGCGATCGTGCGCAGGCGCAGTTCCATCTGTTCGACCTGGCGCGCGCTGAACGCCTTGTTGACGAGGGCGCGCAGCCGGGCATGGGCGTCGCCGTCGGTGTTGAGCATGTGGTGAGTGAGCAGCCGATAGAGTGGCGGCGCTGGCGGGCGGGCAAGCAACTCCGCCGGGCCGAGGGTGACATCGGCGTCCTTGACAAAACGGCGATCGTCGCGCAGTGCTGCAGCGACATCAGCGTAACGGGTAAGAAACCACATCCGCGCAGCGCCATCGCGACTCACCCGGCAATAGACCGGCGCCTCTGCGCGCAGCCGGGCATACGTCGGGTGCGGATCAGCCTTGAACGCAGCGCCAGAAAGCAGCAGTGTCCGTGCGTCGGTCATGCCCTTTACCCGTGTTGCAGGGTGGCGGTGACGATTGGCGGCGCTGTAGGCCCGGCGCTGCCGCTGGCTGGCTCCGGGGTGACGCCCATGCCGTCAAAGTCATCTAGCGAGCCGCCTGGTGTGAAGACCAGTGTGCCGCGCCCATTGCCATCGACGGTGAAAATGCCGCCGCTGGTGCGAACGCCATCCTTGATCAGCCAAAACTGATAGACCATGTCCGGCGGCAACGGTGGGAAGTTGTCTGCGCGCAACACGCCGATGCCAGCCTGGTCAAGCCAGGCGACGGTGGCAAAGGCCGCGCTGCCGCCTTGTGCGGGCGTCATGGTGTAGTTTTCACCAGCGGCGGCCACGACTTGCGCCAGCAAATCGTTCTGGCCGGCTACAGTGCCGGCGAGCACAGCTTCCTGATCGCGCAACATCTCCAGCTGCGCGCGCTGTGTATCGATCTGCTGTTGTTGCGCGGCAAGTTGCGTCTGCTGGACGGCCACCGCCGTCGCCTGCGCCGTGACCTGACTTTGCAGCTGTGTATTTTCTGCGCGCAATCCTGTCATCTCGCGGAACCACCACAAATTTAACACTAGCAGCACCGCCGCCGCCGCCGCCGTCACAATTGTCGCCAGGCGCGGCCAGTGCCAGCTGCGCCCGGTGTAAGACGACGGTGACGAAAGCGGCGCCGCTAGCCGGCGTCCCTCCCCGGATGCATCCGCCAGCGCCGCGCGCAGACGCGCTTCCAACGCTGGCGGCGGTGCGACTGGCGGCGCAGCAAAATGCAACGCCTCGACCAGGCGACCATAGGCAGCAAGCTCATCCTCGGCGCCATGCACGTCCATCAAATGAAGACGCACAAATGTGGCTTCCTCTGGGTCGGCGGCGCCCAGCACAAAGGCTGGGAGCAGCGCCAACAGCTGCGCGTCGGTCGGTGGCGTCAGGCTTTCATCCGGGGAGCGCGCCCCGGCAGGTGGCAAATCGTTCATCTCATCATAAATAACGTTGCAACGATGACATTTGGATGCTCATCACCGATCCGTTGTGTACACAGCGGCTTCCCACAATGCGCGCAGCCGCTGCATGCCAGCGCGGAGACGCGTCTTGACCGTGCCTAGTGGGATGCCCAGACCTTCCGCAAGCTCGCTGTGGGTGTAGCCGCGATAGAAGGCCAGTTCGATCAACTCGCGCTGTTCCGCCGGCAACTGTTGCAGCAGATCGCGCAGCAGTTGTCCGTCAGTCCAGGCGCCCGTGTCCAGCGTCGCCATGTTCGCTTCGACCTCGCCGTATGGCTGCCAGTCGTCGATGGAGTGACGCGCCTCTCGCCGCAAGCGGTCAATCGCCGCATTGCGTGTGATGGTGACCAACCAACTGCTCAATTGTCCCAGCGCCGGATTCCACCGTTCGGGTTGCTGCCAGAGCTTGAGAAAGACATCCTGGGTCACTTCTTCGGCCAACCCCGGACGGCGCAACGTGCGCAGCGCAAGGCCATACACCAGCCCGCCGTAGCGCTGATAGAGCGCCAACAGCGCGGCCTGATTATGTTCTGTCAGTTGGCTCAATAATGCGATGTCGGTTGGCTCAGTCATGATCATGGCGCGATGATGCGGTTGTTGGTGCTGCATTGTGTGCGGATGTTGCCCGATTGTCAACTGCGCACGTGTCTGCTACACTGCACGATATGGCAAAGAAGAAATTGCAAGGACAGGTGGCGATCATTACGGGGGGCGGGCGCGGCATCGGTGCAGCGGCGGCGGCGCGCCTGGCGGCAGCGGGCGCCAAGCTCGTGTTGGCGGCGCGCAGCGAGGACGAGGTCGAGAACGTGGCGGCGACGCTGCGGCGTCAAGGGGCGCAGGCGCTGGCCGTGCCCGGCGACGTGAGCGACCCCGAAGCGGTGGAGGAGATCGTCGAGACTGCGCTCGAACAATTCGACCGCGTTGATATTCTCATCAACAATGCCGCTGTAATCTGGCCGCTAGAAGAAGTGGTCTACGCCGACCCCGACGAGTGGGCGTATAACATCAACACGAATTTGATTGCACCGTTCCTCCTGACGCGGAATGTGTTGCCGGTCATGCTGGAACAGCGCTATGGACGGATTCTCAATATCAGCAGCGATGCAGCCTCCACGCCTGTCTTTGGCGGCAGCGCCTACTGCGCGGCAAAAGCCGGGCTGGAGATGTTTGCGCGCGTGCTGGCGCTGGAGCTGGCTGGTAGCGACGTATCGATTAACACCTTGAACCCTGGTCATGTCGACACCGCCATGCAAGAGGACATCCGCAGCATCGATACGACCGGCACGCGCCTGGACACCAGCTGGTTCCACGACATCCATGCGCGCGGCGAACTTGCCACCCCGGCCAGCATTGCTGATTTGATCTATTGGCTGGTCGGACCATGGAGTCGCGCCCACAACGGCGCGTTCTTCAACGCCGAAGACACAACCTGGGTGGCGCAAGTTCACCGCGACCTGGCCTGACGCCTCACCTTGTTTGGCATGGACGCCGGAGATGTGGATCGCACAACTGGCGGCTGACGCCGCCGATATGCTGCCAGCGGCGCCCGGAAGCTACACGCTCATCTTGCGCGCCGAGCACGCTGCGACGATCACCGTAGGGCGGCTGGGCGACGTGCGCGTCCTCCCTGGCTGGTATTTGTACACAGGCAGCGCCCTGGGGGCGGGCGGAGTGCGCGGGCGTGTGCGCCACCACCTGCGTCCGGTGACGCGCCCGCACTGGCACATCGATTATCTGCGCCAGGCGTGCACGGTGCTTGAAGTCTGGTATCGAGTCGATGTGCGCCGCTGGGAACACCTCTGGGCGACCGCCTTGGGGCAGTCAGCCACTCCTCTCCCTGGCTTTGGTGCGTCCGACTGTCACTGCCAGGCGCACGCCTTCCATCAAACGCATCAACCGACGCTCACCTGGTTTGTGGCGGAGATGGAGCGTCTTAAACTGGCCACCGCAGCAACCGACGCAATGCATCTTGGCAGACGTTGATGAAGGCGCAGTAGATGTTCACGCTGGAGATACCCGAGATGCACGCTGGCGTGCATGGTGCAATGCCTGAGCAATCGTTTCCGCCAAATCCTTGATCGGCGGTGGTTTGAGAAGCCACGCGCTCAATCCCTGCGACTTGAGTTCATCCAGATCGACGCCGAGCGAGTAACCGGTCAGCAAGATCAGCGGGATGGCGCTTCTACGCTGGCGCATCTCCTGCAACAGTCCCACCCCGCCCAGCTTTGGCATCACCACATCACTCACCACCAGATCGATGGCGCCTGCCTCCTCGTCCAATATCTGGAGCGCGTCAACGCCATTGCTGGCCTCACAGGTGCGATAGTGCAAGACTTCGAGTAACTCCACCACCGCGCGACGCATCACCTCTTCATCCTCCACCACCAGCACGCGTTCGCCATGCCCTTGCGGCAGGTTCGCTACAATCGTGGGTGCATAGGTAACGCTGCTGCCATCCAGAACCTCGACAGCCGGGAAATAGACAGAGAAGGTCGCGCCTGCGCCTGGTGCACTGTCCACCACAATGTGCCCCTCATGCTGAGCGACGATGCCATGCACTTGCGCCAACCCTAATCCGGTGCCCTTGCCCGGCGCCTTCGTGGTAAAAAATGGCTCAAAGATGTGGGCCATCACCTCTGGCGTCATGCCCACGCCCGTATCACTGACGCGCAGACGCAGCCAATCGCCGGGGAGCATGGTGGGAAGGGGCACCTCCGCCGCGTTCAGATGCACCCGGCACAGTTCGATGCGCAACAGGCCGCCATTCGGCATAGCATCGCGCGCGTTGACGGCAAGATTGACCAACAATTGCTGAATCCGCGTCGGGTCGGCGCGGATGATGTGCTCGGCCTGATCATAGTGCAGTTGAAGCTCGATATTCTCCGGCAGGGTCTGCTTTAGCAACTTGTATTGCTCTTTGATCAAAGGCAGCAGCTCAAAGGTGCTGCGTTCCATCACAGAACGTCGGCTGAAATCGAGAATTTGTCGGATCATCTGCGCGGCGCGTTGCCCTTGCTCACGGATGGCGCCGATGCGGTTGCGTTCGTATTCCCCTAGCCCCGGCGCCTCTGCAAGCAATTGGGCATAGGTGATGATGACCGACATGATATTGTTGAAATCGTGAGCGATGCCTGCCGCCAACTCGCCCACCGCCGCCATGCGCTCCTGGCGCTGTAACTGACGTTGCAGCGCGCGCTGTTCGGTCACATTGCGTATGACCAACACCCAGCCGGCAGCCAGCGGGCCAGCAGCAACAGGCTGCGCCGCCAGTTCAAACTCTTCTTTCTGTGTGCGCACCAAATGCCAACCACCCGGCGGCGGGGGCGCCAAAATCTCATCCAGCAAGCGATCCCCCACCTTCGTGAGCACCGCCGTGAACGGGCCTGCGTGGTTGGCAGGCAGCAAGCTATGCAAATAGGCCTCAGCTTGTGGATTCGCCTGCACGATGGCATGTGTAGCGTCCAAGAGCACCACGCCTTCAGGCACACTATGCATGATCTGCATCAGTTGGTCCGCCTGCGCCTGCACTTGCGCCAACAAACGGTTGCGCTCTTCCTCCTCGCGCACACGTGCAGAGACATCTTGTTTGATGCCGATGAAATGGGTGATCACACCGGCCTGATTGCGCACCGGCGTGATCGTCTGCTCTTCATAGTACAGACTGCCATCCTTGCGGCGGTTGATCAGCTCACCGTGCCAGGTGTCGCCGGCCAGAATCGTGTCCCACATGCGTTTGTAGAAAGACTCACTGTGCAAACCGGAGCGCACCAGTTCACGCGGGTTTTTGCCGATCGCTTCCTCAGGGGAGTAGCCGGTCAACGTGGCAAAGGCTGGATTCACCCACTCGATGCAACCGTCGCGATCGGTGATCACAATACCATTGGCAGCAGCCTCCAGCGCCGCAATGCGCAAACGCTGCTGTTGTTCGCTGACCATGTTCTCGGTCACATCGCGGTTAATGCCAATCAATCGCTGCGGTTTCCCCTCCGCGTCACAGATGACCTCGGCGTCCGATTCGATCCAGCGCACCTCGCCGTCCGGTCGCACAATTCGAAAGTGCTGATGCAGGCGCGTCCCGCTTTCCATCTCGGTGCGCTCCGCCTCCAGCAGCCGAGGCAGGTCATTGGGATGGACAAGCGCGCGCCAGGCCGCTTGCGACGGTGTGAAGCTCTGGCGCGAGACGCCATACATCGCGTACATCGTGTCATCCCATGTTTCGCTGCCGTTGGTCAGGTCTGTCTCCCATACTCCTAATCCTGCCGCGCGCGTCGAGATGGTCAGCCGGCGGACACTGGCCGCCAGTTCCGCCTCGACGCGTTTGCGTTCAGTGATGTCTTGAATGATGCCGGAAAGTCGCACAAGCTGACCATTGGCATCGACTTCGCGATCCCCCATCTGCGCCCACACCACGCGCACTTGGCCATCGGCGCCGATGACGCGATATTCGGTGGCCACTGGTCTGGCATCATGGATAGCGGCCACATTGAGTTCCCGCACACGCGCACGGTCATCGGGATCAATGGCGCGTGCAATCATGGCATTGAGGTCGCCATGAAACTGCGCCGGGTCCACCCCCAAAATACGTTTCATCTCATCTGAGCATGTTACGGTATTGGTGCGAATGTCCCATGTCCAATGACCAACATGCGCAATCGCTTGCGAGCGACGCAATGCGTCCTCGCTCTCGCGCAAAGCCTGTTCTGCCAGCACGCGCTGTGTGATATTTTCGTGGGTGATGATCACGCGTTTCGGTCCGTCGCCAGGAAAGCGGGTAATGCGCAATGTACACCAACTTGGCGCATCGGCGTGAGAGCAGGTGCATTCCAGCTCCGCCGCATCACTTGCACCAGCCAGTACGGTGCGCAGCGCAGCGCCGCAGTGCGCCAACTCGCCGGCGCCCATGCGTTCACAGATATCTAGAAAGTGAACGCCTTCCAGGGCATTGGTCAACGCGCACGAACTGGTGGTGGCGAACGCGCGCCACGCCTTATTGATGGCAATGATGACGCCCGTTTCGTCCAAAATGGCAATGTGCGCGGCAAGACCATCCAGGGCATTGCTGAGAAATTGCTCACGTTCGCGCAACTGTTGATTGGCAGCCTCTAGCTCGCGCACCTTTGCTTCGAGTTGCTGCACCAGTCCGGCGTTGCGCGCCAGATTGTCAATTTCGTGATCGCCTTTGACCCGATTCGCCATCATGGCTCATTCCTCCACACTCCAACCTTGTCAATGCGCTGCACGTCTGCATCAATCCATTATGGCTGCAACAGCACCTTGCCTTTGGTCTGCCGACCTTCGATGTACGCGTGCGCTGCGGCGACATCAGCCAGAGGGAAGATACGATCGATGCGTACATCTAGCGCTCCCGACTGAACCCAGGCGAAGAGAGCGCTGGCGCGCTCCAGGAGTTCAGCGCGTGTGGCGATGTACGCGCCCAGGCTGGGACGCGTCAGATAGAGCGACCCTTTCTGGTTTAGAATCTGCGGGTCAATCGGCGCCACCGGCCCGCTTGCCTGGCCCCACAGCACCATCATCCCGCGCGGCTTCAGACAATCAAGCCCGCCGGCAAAGGTGCTCTGTCCTACTGAATCATAGACGACATCGACGCCAGCGCCGTTTGTCAGCCGCTTGACCTCGCTCACAAAATCCTCTTGCGTATAGATAATCACGGCGTCGGCGCCAGCGCTGCGCGCCAGCTCCGCCTTCTCCGCCGTGCCCGCCGTCGCCAGGACGCGCGCCCCGGTGCGTTTGGCGACTTGCACCAACAACCTCCCCGTCCCACCGGCCGCAGCATGGATCAACGTCGTGTGTTGGCGCGCCAGCGGAAAGGTGCTAAAGGCCAGGTAGTGCGCCGTCATGCCTTGCACCATCAGCGCGGTCGCCACATCCAACCCGATGCCCGGCGGCACAGGCGCCACGCTTGCAGCGGGCACGACGGCGTATTGTGCGTAGGCGCCATTGACCATGCAATAGGCCACGCGGTCGCCCACGTTTACCTCGGTCACGTCAGGGCCGATAGCATCCACAACGCCGCCGGCCTCTAGCCCCGGCGTAAAGGGCAGAGGCAGCTTGTATTGTCCCAGTCGCTGATAGATGTCGATAAAGTTCAACCCGGCATACGCTACTTTGACCCGCACCTGACCGGGGCCAGGCTCCGGAATCGGGATAGTCTCCAGTTGTAGAACCTCGCGCCCGCCGGTAGCGTAAATCCGAATTGCCTGCATCGTGCTTGTCATGATGGCATTCCTTCGCAAATGAAACATGAAAAATCAGACCCACATTTCCAGGGTGCTACACATCGGTCTCCAGGGGCAGCCAGCGCTTTGCAAGTTTGCAGATCACAGTATAAGCCGGGTCAAAAACATTGCCGATTTCGTAATCGACCGCCTGCCCAAGCAGTGTCTGTGCATGAATCGGCGTCAGGCCATATTCCTCCTGCAGCCAGCGCGCCATCTCGGTGGTGGCGTGCTGGAGCGCCTGATCCAGTGGCCGCGCATTGCCAGCGGTAAAGATGTGCGTTGCCGTCTCCCCGCGCGGCCAGTTGAGCCGGCGTCGCTTTTGGAGATCGAGCGTGAACTGGACATCACACGAAATCTCGACGCCTGTGCCGGCGATTTCGCCTGCACCTTGTAGCGCGTGCCCATCGCCCAGGAAAAAGAGCGCGCCGGGCACAAACACGGGGAAATAGACGGTCACGCCAGCCGTAAAGCCCCGGTAATCCATGTTGCCACCCTGAGGTCCCGAAGTCGCCGTTGAGATCGCCTCACCGCCGGCGGGAGCAACGCCGAAACAACCCAGCATTGGCGCCAATGGCAACACCATTCCACCCGGCACTTCTGGCTCGACTAGGGTCGCCGCACCCGCCGCCACATCGACATGCCAGTGACTGCGCCGACGTTCACCGGGCGGCGGCCACGGCAGCTCGCGCACGAACTCCGGATCGACGACATTGGGCGCCAGCATCGTGTTGCCCCAGCCATAGGTGCGATTGGGCACGATGGCGTCGAGGTGCACAACCAACGTGTCGCCTGGCTCAGCGCCCTCGACAAAGAATGGACCGGTCATCGGGTTGCCGGGCGGCGTCACCTGCCGGCGGATTGCGTCAAACCCGTGTGCATCGACGGTCGTTGTTCGCACTGTGTCGCCGGGCGCCAGCGTTAACACAGGCGGCGCCACCGCCAGCACGCTGAAATAATGGGTCGGAGTAAAGGTATGAATTGTCATGGGCGCTCCCTTGCATCGGCATCAGTTCAATTTAGGTACAACTTTACCACAAAAAAGGCTGCACCGCTGATTGCGATGCAGCCTAAACCGATTGTGGATTGCCCGGTGCGCAGGCGTCCCGCAAGGTCGGTGCGAACGTCGCCGCCTGACACGGGAGCGCCTGCGCACCATTTACCGCTGCGCCCTATCGTCGGTGAAGTGCGGTTCACCGGCGACGCCGACGCTGACCTATGCCGCCGCCGCCAAAGCAGCCTCCATCTCTGGCGCTGCTGTGATCACGAGCGCCGACGCTTTGGGTTCCAGCACGATGGGTAGACCATGCTGCCCGCGCACCAGTCGATCAATCTCGGCAGCCAGGTCAGGATTTTCAGCCAGAAAACTCTTGGCATTCTCACGTCCCTGCCCCAGGCGGATGTCACCGTAGCTGTAGAAGGCGCCGCGCTTCACGACAATCTCCTCGCTCACCGCCAGGTCGAGCAGGTCGCCGGCGGCGCTGATGCCTTCGTTGTACATGATGTCGAACTCGGCGGTGCGGAAGGGTGGCGCCACCTTGTTCTTCTTCACTGTGACACGCGTCCGGTTGCCCACCACTTCGTCGCCTTGCTTGATGCTCTCGATGCGGCGCACGTCCAG
>CZCA01000217.1_pt1 | contig 61189 bp, 40 predicted proteins | sample 591981 | NCBI WGS metagenome assembly CZCA01 (sample SAMEA3556810, study PRJEB10932) | anaerobic digester metagenome | reverse complement strand
CAGTGATGACGAAGCGCCACAGGAGCCGAACGAGCCGCCGACAACGATGAACCTGATTACGATCAGCGCGGGCGGCGTCGCCAAGCGCACGCCGCGTCACTTCTATGGGCGACAGCGACGCGGCGGCATGGGCGTTTTTGACCTCGACGCGCCGGAAAATGACGCGCCGGCTTTCCTCGTGTTGGCCGAGGCGGACGCCGGACTGATTGTGCTCACGAACCAGGGGCGCGCCTTCCGCGTGCCTGTCGCCGATATTGTTGAGCGAGAGGTGCGCGGCCGGGGGGAGGCGCTGACGGCGCGCTTCCCACTGCGCGCCGAGGAACAGTTGGCCGTTGTTACGCCCGATGCCAACGGCGCCTTCCTTGTCCTTGTCACGGTGCGCGGCCACGTGCGGCGGATTGCACGTCAATATCTGGGTGGAGGGTTGCAGCCTGGCACGGTGCTGAGCGACCCGCGCGAGGGGGGCGCACCGGCAGCAGCATGCTGGAGCAGCGGCAGCGACGAGCTATTCATTATCACTCACAGAGGTCAGGCGATCCGCTTTGCCGAGCGACTGGTGCCGGTGCGGGGCTGTCTTGGGCTGCGCGTGGAGCCGGGAGACCGCGTGGTCGGTGTGGCAGCTGCGCCGACTACTGGCGGCGTCTTCATTTTGGGTCAAGATGGCAAAGGGACGGTGCGTTTGCTGAGCGGGTTTGCCGCCAATAAGGCGCCGGGCGCGGGCGGTAAGGTCGCCATGAAGGCGGATGCCATTGTCGGGGTCGTTGCTGTCGACGACCGCAGCGACATCTTTGCCATCTCGCGACTTGGCAAGATCATTCGTTTCGCCGCACATGAAGTGCCGGCGAAAGAGGGAGTCGTGCAGGGCGTGAACTGCATGAATCTGCGCGCCGATGAGTGCGTGGCCGTGACCGCCGTCTCTATCCCAGTCCCCACTCCCCCGACCGCCTGACAGGCGCACATTCACTGGTTCAGGGCAAAGTGCGCCTTGCAGGGTATTGCCTCCAGCGTGATAAGCCGGCGTATCACGCTGGGGAGCGATGACTTGTGGACTTGCGTCTTCACCTTGCAACGCCTAGCGGCCTGACTGACCTCAAGGTTAGCTGTTCATCTTCCCGGAAGCTCCAAGGCTTCCAGGAAGATTGTGAACAAACAGTGTGACGTTACAACCCAGAAATCAATAACGCCCCATAACTACTTTTTGTATATTTTACACTATGGGTTCGATGGAACCTCTGCTATACTAAAATAGTTTGTTGTTCTGGCAAACGGAGATCGAATGGATAGATGGTCGCGATTGCCAAAAGGAGAAAGCGATGCCTGAGACACAAGGCGTAAATTACGATTCACTAGAAAAATACCGCCGCAATGTCGGCAAAGCACAAGTCGCCGACTTGATGGCGAAGATGACCGGCGCCAACGTTGACCTTGTGAGTTACGACGAGGTCGCAAAGCGTATCAGAGCGCGCCAGCAGATTGAGATGGGCACACAAATGGTGCCACTGAGTAAAATTGTCGGAAGTGTGGGGCGCTATCGTGATTTCACGCGCACTTTTCTGCCACGCGCGGGCGTGAACCCGGAGCGGTGGGCGCGTATCGACGCCGTGATGCACTCGATGGAGGGCTTTCCACCAATTGAGGTGTACAAAATTGGCGACGTCTATTTCGTGCGCGATGGCAATCACCGCGTCAGCGTGGCGCGCGCCAATGGCCTGACCCACATCGAAGCCTATGTCACGGAGATACCGACCGACGTGCCGTTGCACATGGAGGACTTCGAGCGCGATCAATGGCTGATCAAGATTGAACGCACGGAGTTTCTGAAAGAGACGCAACTTGATGTCATTCGTCCCGGTCACGGCATCGAACTGACTGAACCTGGTCGTTACCAGATTTTGCTGCGCCACATCCAGGTGCATCAATACCTGCGCAATCTCGATCTGGAGCGCGAGGGCAGCGATCATCGGCTGACTTGGGAAGAAGCAGTAGCAAGCTGGTACGACAACGTCTATCTGCCGATGGTCGAGGCCATCCGCAGCCACGATCTAATGAGCAGCTTTCCCAAACGTACAGAGGCCGACCTCTATCTCTGGATTGCATTCCACCGCGAGCAGCTTGCCACAAGTTATGGGCTGGCGCCGCTCTCACCGGACGCCGCCGTTGCCACCTTCGCCGAGGTGCATAGCGAGCGCCCTTGGGAGCAGGCAGTGCGCACGCTCAAATTCGAGTGGCATCGCGTTTTGGGCGACCTGGACAAACCGCTTGGCATGTCGGAGGAGGAGTTCATCGAATCGCGCGCACGCCACGCGGCAGGGGAGCGCACGCTGGCCGAAGCCGAAAACGAAGAGCAGGTGCAACAAGAGCAATTCGGGCTGGCGGTTGAGGAGCGCGAACTGGCGCCGGTCGATTCCGCTACGGACCTATTCAACATCGCTGCCTGACGCTACCCCTGCGCGCGACGCGCTTTGGCAGTCATAGCGATAGCTGACAGGGAATGGCCTCGACGGTGTGTTGACCTTCGCATCTCGCGCCTGTCATCAGTGCAGGCGCTTCGTCTGCTGCTGGACATCCCCCTTCCGTCCAGGCAGCCTGCGCACGCTTTTTTTGACCTTCTCGATTCAAGCTGTGTGTGGTAGCATTACGCCAAAATCCATCGGACAAGTAAGGAATTATTAGCCAATGTTGCGTGTCAAAATTGTCTGTACGATTGGCCCGGCCAGTCGCGAGCTCCCGATTCTGCGCAGGATCGCTGCCGCCGGCATGAATGTGGCGCGGCTCAACATGAGCCACGGCACACATGAATATCACGCTGAAACGATCGAGCGCATCCGTATCGTTTCGGAACAGCTGCAGAAACCGATTGCCATTCTCGCCGACTTGCAAGGGCCGAAATTGCGCACCGGTAAGATGCGCGAGGGAGGAGTGCCGTTGGTCAAGGACGAAGAATTGATCCTGACCACCGACGACATCATCGGCGAGCCGGGGCGCGTGCCCATTCAGTACAAAGACCTGCCCAAAGCCGTCAAGCCGGGCGAACGCATCCTGCTCGACGACGGCATGTTGGAGCTAGAGGTCATCGAGACTAGCGCCACCGAGATTCGCACGCGCGTCGTCCTCACAGGCGTGCTACAAAGCAACAAGGGCATGAACCTGCCCGATGCTTCCCTGGACATTCCAGCGCTGACCCCGAAAGATATCGAGGATGTCAAATTTGCCCTTGACCATCAGGTCGATTGGGTGGCGCTCAGCTTTGTACGCAAGGCGCATGAAGTGCTGGAGTTAAAGGCGATCATCCAGAATCATGCAGCGTTTGGTCGCGTCACCCCGGTCATTGCCAAGATCGAAAAACCCGACGCGGTGAAAAACATCGACGCCATCATTGAGGCTGCCGACGGCATCATGGTGGCGCGCGGCGATCTGGGCATCGAGACCAACCCGGAGACGGTGCCCGGCGTCCAAAAAGTGCTGATCAACAAATGCTTGATGGCGGCAAAGCCAGTCATCACAGCCACGCAGATGCTGGATTCGATGATTCGCAACCCGCGCCCGACGCGCGCCGAAGCCAGCGACGTGGCCAACGCCGTGCTCGACGGCACTGATGCGATCATGCTTTCCGGTGAAACCGCGTCCGGGCAGTTCCCGGTCGAGGCGGTGGCGACGATGGCGAAGATCGCCGAGGAGGCTGAACGGCTACGCGTGAGTCTCGGTCAAAAGATCAAATATAGTGAGCCGCGCGTCTTCTCCGCGTCGGGCGCCATTTGCCACGCGGCAGTTTACACGGCAGCCGAGACCAAGGCCAAGGCGATCATTGCACCGACGGTCAGCGGCGCGACGGCCAAGCTGATGGCGAGTTTTCGTCCTGAGGTGCCGCTCATCGCCGTTACACCCAGCCCGATGGTGCAGCGCCAGCTTGCGCTCTATTGGGGCACCTATCCACTCTTGACCAAACGGCTCAGCAACACCGACGAAGTTGTCACCGACGCGATCAACCTGGCGCACGCCAAAGGCTACATCGGTGAAGGCGACACAGTGGTGCTGACAGCGGGCGTCGTCGGCAATGTGCGCAGCGCCACCAATCTGATGATGGTGCGGCGCATCGATCGCGTGTTGGTGCGCGGCACGGGCATCGGCGGTCGCGAAGTGGCCGGCACCTTGATGACGATCAAGCCGCCCATTCAGAACCCGGAAGAGATCATTGTTGGCCCGCAGCACATCATCTTCGCCGAACGCATCGACCGCTCATGCATCAACCTCTTGCGGCGCAGCGGCGGCCTTGTCACCACGCAAGGTGGGATGGACAGTCCTGGCGCCGTTGCGGCCATCGAGTTGGGCATTCCGGCCATCATCGGCGCCGAAGGCAATCTCAATGAGCTGGTGGATGGCATCCACGTCATCCTCGACGCCAACACCGGGCAATTGAGCGAATGGAGTAAATAGCAGGCGCGAGGGAGAGGCTGCATGCACGGCTGACGTTTCCCACTTCAAACCGGAAAGAGCGTCCGCCTCATCGCCTCTCCCACACCTTCTCAATTTTGCTACACCTTGTCTGGCGCCTCGTTGCCCGCTTCTACAATGGCGCGACGCACATCGACCAACGGCAGCAAAATCAAGCCGGCGACGAAGAAGACGCCCACCGCCAGCACCGCAGCGCGATAGCTGCCCGTGAACTGGATCGCCAGCCCAAAGAAGAGCGGCCCTAGCCAGCTGGTGCCGCGCTCGCTGATCTCGTAGAGGCTGAAGTACTCCGTTTCCTGACCTTTGGGGATCATCTGCGAAAAGAGCGAGCGGCTCAACGCCTGGCTCCCACCCAACACCATCGCAATGACGGCGCCAAGCAGGAAGAACTGGCGTCCTGTCTCCAGTAAGGGCGAATAGGCATAGATGGTGACGCCTGTCCAAATCAGCAAACTCACAATGATCGCGCGCTTGGCGCCAATCCAGCGCGCCAGATAGCCGAAGAACAGGGCGCCAAAAAAGGCGACAAACTGCACCATCAGGAAGAGCGGCGGCAATTCGTCGGCGCCCATGCCCAACTCTTCGCTGCCAAATTGTGCGCTCAGCGCAATGATCGTCTGAATGCCATCGTTGTAGAGCAGATATGCCACCAGGAACAGCAGTGTTTGCGAGTAGCGCGGCAACCTGCGCAACGTCTGACTCAGTTGCTTGAAGCCAATCGTCAGATAGCGTTCACCCGCCGGCAACCGGCGCTGTGGTTGCCGACTTTGCAAACGCGCCAGAGGAAACAGCGTGAACAGCGCCCACCACAGACCCGCCGACGCCAGGCTAATGCGCACCGCCGTGGTTGTATCGACGCCAAAGCGATCGTGCAGGGCGAAGAAGACCAGATTCAACGCCAGCAGCAACCCGCCGCCCAGGTAACCCATCGCCCAGCCGACGGATGACACCTTGTCGCGTTCATTGGGATCGGCGATTTCGGGCAGAAAAGCATTGTAACAAACCATCGCCGCGCCAAAACTCAGGTTGGCGATGAGGAAGAGGATGCCACCTAACAGGTAATTGTCGCCATTCAAGAAGTAAAGGCCGATGGTGGCAAAAGCGCCGGTGTAGGCAAAGATCGCCATCAGCCGCTTCTTCAGATGGGTGTAGTCGACAATTGCCCCCATGATCGGCAGGAAGAAGACCTGTAACAGCACCGATAGCGACACCATGTAGGGGAAAAAAGCATCGGCGCGCACGGTGATGCCCAATGGATAGACGAAGCCCTCGCTATCCGCCGCCGCACGCGTCACCGATGTCAGATACGGCCCGAGAAAGACCGAAACCACCGTTGTCGAAAAGGCCGAATTTGCCCAATCGTAGAAATACCAGCCGACTTGCTCGCGCGTGCCAAACCAGGAACGGCGCGGTTGCGATGTTGTTGTGGCAGCCATACCTTATGCTTTTCTGGTTGATCATGGCTGGAAGCGCAGGTGACTGACTTTCGGTGGAAGGGTATTGCAAGCCTGCGCTTCCGGCTGGCGAGATTTGGTGCGGGACAGGTTGATTGCGCTATGCAGGCACCGGGAAGGCGCTCATCATCGCCATGACATCCATCTGCACTTGTTCCTGCAGGTCCATATTGGTTGGATCTTTGGCGATCATTGCGATCCAGCGCCCCACCTGTGCAAATTCCGCTGCGCCAAGGCCGCGTGTCGTGCCGGCTGGTGTGCCGAGACGAATGCCGCTCGTCGTCAATGCTGGCTTCTTGTCGAAGGGGATCATGTTCTTGTTGCAGTGGATGCCAGCGTGGTCGAGCGCCTTCTCCACCAGTTTGCCCGTGATCTCATTGCCGTGACGGTCGGCGCCCAACACGCTGAGATCGACCAGCATCAGGTGATTGTCGGTGCCGCCGCTGACAATGCGCAGCCCCTCGGCTTGCAACGTCTGCGCCAACACTTGTGCGTTGTCGAGCACGCGCTGCTGATAGGCGACGAAATCTGGGCGCAGCGCCTCGCCAAAGGCCACCGCTTTTGAGGCGATGACGTGCATCAGCGGGCCGCCTTGCGTGCCGGGAAAGACCGCCTTGTCGATCTCCTTTGCCAGCTCGGCGCGGCAAAGGATCAAACCGCCGCGCGGCCCGCGCAATGTCTTATGCGTTGTAGTCGTCACGACATCGCAGTAGGGCACGGGGTCGGGATGCAGTTTCGCCGCCACCAACCCGGCGATGTGCGCCATGTCCATCATCAAGCGCGCACCCACCTTGTCGGCAATCGCGCGCAGGCGGGCGAAGTCCCAGAAACGCGGATAGGCGCTGGCGCCAGCGACGAGCAACTTCGGCTGGTGCACTAACGCCAGCTGCTCCACTTCGTCATAGTCGATGCGTTCGGTCTGTGGATCGACGCCGTAGTGCTGAAAGTTGTACAGTTTGCCTGAACTGTTGAGATGGAAGCCATGCGTCAGGTGGCCGCCGTGATCGAGCTTCAAGCCCAGCACCGCATCACCCGGCTTGAGCAGCGCGTAGTAGACGGCTTCATTCGCCTGTGCGCCAGAGTGCGGCTGGACGTTGGCATGGTCGGCGCCAAAGAGTTGCTTCGCCCGCGCAATCGCCAGGTTCTCGGCGATATCCACCGCATCGCAGCCGCCGTAGTAGCGTTTTCCAGGGTAGCCTTCAGCATATTTGTTGGTCAGGACGCTGCCCAATGCCGCCAACACCGCTGCTGAAACATAGTTCTCGCTGGCAATCAGTTCGATGCCGTTCGCCTGGCGTTGGCGCTCCATCTCGATGGCGGCGTACAGCTCCGGATCAGCGTGCGCCAGTTGTGTGCGCGGGTCGGGCATATCGACCCAGTCGGGCAGGGTGGCGACCGGGGAAGGTGACAAAATACTCATCGTAATGACTCCTCAAGCAAGAATGCACAGTTGACAGACAAGACGCCTGTGCGTGTTGTCCGATAATTACCTAGCGAGGGCGGGGGCAACATAACACGCTTTCAGCGATTCGTCAACGCGTAGAGTGGATTGCCAACAGCCTGTCCGCCATCCACCATGATCGTGGCGCCGGTGGTGAAGCTCGCCGCCGGTGAGGCCAGATAGAGCGCAATGCCTGCGATCTCTTCCGGTTCGGCCATCCGCTGTTGCGGGATGCCCGCCAGCACCGCCGCATTCATCGCTGCATTTGACCAGATCGCAGCACTGAACTTGGTCTTGACAAAACCGGGCGCAATGGCGTTGACCTGGATGTTGAGCGGCGCCAGCTCCGCTGCCAGCACCTCGGTCAGCATGATGACACCGGCTTTGGTGACGCAGTAGACGCCCATGCCTGGCTGCGGAATCTTGCCTGCAATCGACGCCAGGTTGATCACCTTGCCGCCGCCCCGCGCCTGCATGACTGGCACGCAGGCCTTGATCATGCGCAGATAGCCCTTGACGTTGACGTCGAATGTTTTGTCCCAGTGGCTCTCTTCCGCCGTCAACAGCGGGCCGAAGTGTGGGTTTGTCGCTGCGTTGTTGACAAGAATATCGACGCCGCCGTAGGTGGCGACGGAGGTTTCCACCAGCGCCGCCACTGCCGCCGCGTCGCCTGTATGCGCCGCCACCGCCAGCGCGGCGCCGCCCTGTGCTTGAATCTGCGCGGCCACTGCGTCCACATTCTCCTGCTTGCGGCTGGCAAGCACGACGCGCGCGCCTGCTTCTGCCAGCGCCACTGCGATCGCTGCGCCGATCCCACGCGATGCTCCCGTCACAATCGCAACCTTGCCAGTCAAATCAAACCGTGAAGTCAAGCGAAGACTCCTTTCTCACACCCAATCGCCAATCTCCACGCCGAAACTGGAGATTATTCGCCTCGAAACACCGGCGCTCGTTTCTGCAAGAAGGCCATCACGCCTTCCTTGTGATCTTGCGTGGCGATGGCGTGCGCCTGGAGTTCAGCCTCATAGTCGATGGCGGCATCGAGTGAGCTGTGCATAGACGCATTGAGCGCCTGTTTGGTCCAGCCCAACGCCTTGCTGGGACGACTCGCCAGCGCTTGCGCTCGCTCCAGCGTTTTGTGCATCAAGAATGAGGCGGTCACTACTTCATTACACAGGCCCAGCTGCAAACAATCGGGCGCGGAGATGCGTTCCGCCTCGATGCAGAATTGCAGGGCGCGGCTGTACCCCACCATGCGCGCCATGAACCAGGTGGAGCCGGCGTCTGGCACCAGCCCGATGTTGGAGAACGCCTGCAAGAGATAGCCATCATCGGCCATGATGCGCAGGTCGCACGCCAGCGCCAGCGACGCGCCGGCCCCGGCGGCGCCGCCGTTAATGGCGCCGATAATGATCTTGGGCATCGTCACCATGCGCAGGATCAGCGGCTTGTAGTAAGTCTTGATCGCTTCACGCACGTTGGCGGCGTCGACGGCGCCCGTGAAGATGCTGAGGTCTTGACCGGCGCTGAAGGTCGGGCCTTCTCCTGTCAGCACGATGGCGCGCACCGATGCGTCCTCTTCGGCATGGCGAAAGGCGTCGTTCAACTCCGTCAACATCTCCGGTGTGAAGGCGTTGCGCCGTTCGACCCGATTCATGCGGATTACGGCGACAGCGCCCTCCGTTGCATACAGTACAGTGTTGTAGGTAGTCATTATTCCTCGCAAATGTCGTCAAAATCTCTTTACGGCGCCCCAATGCTGCCCCTGATCAGGCTAGATGGGTTGATTGTAGGGATGTCATTGATTGCGTATTCTCTCTTTGTCGCTCCTGCTGCTGCACGATGCGTAAAGGTTGTCTCATTATAGCAGCACTGCGAGTTATACAATGTTCATTGCGCCGTGTGTTTGCTCAAGAGAGCCATCGATGTCGGTCAACCGCCGCGATTGCACAACACCCGCAGTAGTTGACCGACATCGATGATTGCTCAGTTGAACACACTGGGCGATGTCAATATCGCCCAGTGTTGAAGAAAGACTTGGCGCTACCGCGTCACAACTGGGAGGTAGAGGCTGCGCGCTACTGGCGTCTCGTTCGCAATCACGATCCCCCCCTGGTTGAGCGCATCGGCGACGTCAGCGTAGACGAAAGTTCCGGCGGTGTCCAACCTGACCTTGAAGCGCTCGCCGGTTGCCAGCAAGCCGCTGTCCCACGCGCTGGGGTGACGTGCGCCGTGTTCTGTCAGGTCGAGGTTGACAAACTCCACAACGCTGCCGGGCGGCACGACCAGCGTCGCCGGTTCGAAGCCACTGGCGGTCATGTAGACCGTATGTGTGGCGGCGTCGGCCACCAATGGCGCCAGCGCAACATCCATTGCCAGTGCCCCTGTCGCAACGTCGATGTCGGCGGTGCGATAGGGCTGGTAGCCATTCTGCACCACATTGAGACGGTAGGCGCCGGCAGGCGCCACAAAGCTGTAGCTGCCATCGGCGCCTGTGGCCGTCGGGTTTGGTTGGCCAAGTACAGCCGGCGCCACCAGTTCGTATATTCTCTGCGCTCCGTCCGCCAGTTGCGCCGCCAATGCCGTCACGACTGCACTTGCCAGCGGTTGCATGGTTGTCTGACTGCGCACGACGGCCGTCGGCAGCGGTTGCACACTGACGCCGTAACGCTGCTGTGTGGCGCCCGCACCGGTGACCAGTTGCAGCTCCGCAATTGCGTCGGCATTCGCGGTCGTCACCCCTGGGTTGTAGGTGAAACTGCCCGTGTAACGCCCGTCGCCGTCGGGGTCGGTCAGGGAAGAGATTAGAATTTCCTCGGAGGTGATCTTGTAGAATTGATTGAGTGCACCGCCACAGCTATCCACACCGACAGTGTAGGTCTCACCACTGCGCAGGAACGCACCAGTCTGCGTGGCGCCAAAGGAGTAACCCAGCGTTGGCATAGCGATCGTGCGCCCCTGACTGTCGGTGAAGGTGACGCTCATCGGGTCGTAGGGCAGCGATGTGTCGACCAGGATCCCGGTCGCCTGCCCAGAAGCCACATCACGTGGGGAGACGATCTCAACCTGCGCCGCATTCACACCGGGTTGTGCATAGCGGGCGCTGACCCGGTGCAGGCCATTGGGCAGCGTCACTGTGTAGCTGAAGTCGCCATTGGCGTCGCTGGTGACCGTGGCTACCTGTTGCAAACCGATGAGAATGGCGATGATGCGGTTTGGCTCGGCGCGGCCGTGCAGAGTTTGCTCGGCGCGGCAGGTGGCGGCGCGCCCGGTGATGACGCGATCCATCACTGCGTCGTCGGTGTAGTCCATGAATGCGCCGATGATGGGCGAGCTAAGCAGACCGCGTGCAACGGCGCTGCTCTGGTTGTTGCTTGTATCGACGTCGCCGCTCATCTGTGCGGTGACGGTGGCTGGGGAATCCAAAGCGGCGCCGGCGGCGCTCACGGTGCAGGTGATGCAGCCATACCAACCGAGGACAATGGCGCCGCCCTGGCCGGGCGCCAGTGGGTCAAGCGTAAATTGTAGTTTATCGAAGTTGAACGAAATGCTCTCACTGCGGATGCTTGGCGCCTGGAGCATCGCAAGCTCGGCTCCGCGCAACTGCTGAGGAATCTGGAACTCCAGCAGTGCGTTCTGCGCTGTCGTCGCGCCGCGATTGCTGTACTCGATCTTGAACAACTGTATCTCGAAGTTGCCGAGTTGATCGACGGTTGCCCCTTGCACAAGCCCGACCTGTGCAACGCTCCGCTCCGTGCGTGCGCTCAACGCCACTTCCAGATCAGGCCCGGCGCCCGCCGCGCCTGCTGGCCAGTAGAGATAGTCCTCCGTCTCGCCGGTGCGGAAGGGCTGCGGATAGCCGCGACCATCGCCGTAGCTCAGCGCGCCTGCGGTCAGCGTCTTGTTCGACGGGCGTTCGCTCAAGGTGATGCGCACCCACATCGACTGATCGGTGATCGGCGGTGGGATCAACCCGGTGGGGACGTTGAGGGTGTGCAACCCAGCGCCGAGGCCCACCACATTCACCGGAGCGTCGATGACGATGTGCTCCACCGCCGGTTGCCCGGCGCACTGCGTGGCATCTTCCCAGTCGCCGTCACGGTTGCTGTCCAGCCAGATGTTGATGTAGCCAGGCGTCCCCAGTTGCTGGAAGTAGACCACCGCCGCCGGGCTGATGAAGACCTGCACGGGCAGGTTCGTCATCGCACAACCGCTCAAGTTCCAGAGCGCCAGGTTCGTCCCGTCGTCAGCGCGATCGTTGTCTGGATCGGCGGCGAGGGGCACGATGTTGTTGAGTGGGTCTTGATCCGGGCCAAGATCGGCTTCTGCTTCCAGGCTGACGCGCTTGCCCAGATGGAAGGGGCGCGGGGCGCGGTGTAGCGGACCTTCGGGCAGCCCGGTCGTCGGGTCGAAGACGGTGGGATAGCGCGCCGCTACGCCGCCAAACGCCGCCATCGCTACGCCAGCATGGTTGCTGCTGTCGGGCGCGTCGCCAAGGTCGTTGGTGCGCAGCGGCAGCGGGATCGGCGGCAGCTCACCGTGCAGTTGCGGGTATAGCTGTGCGTCCGGGCAGACGTCGTTGGCGTCGGGCAGCATGCAGAAGGAAAGGCGCGCTTCGTTGTGCAGGTCGTCAGCCAGGGTGAGGCCGGCGTCTTGCGCCAGGTTTAGCTCGAAAGCGGCGGGCGTGACGGCATTCGGCGGCAGCGTCACACGCCCCAAGAAGCGCGGCGCACTGGCGGTGGCGCCTGTCACTGCGCCAGTGGGTGGCAGTTGGAAGACGCCCAGTGCAACTGTAAACGGGTGACTGTTGGTGATTGTGTAGCGCACCGTTGCGTGTGTCAGTTCGTCCAGGTCAACCGCGTCGGTGATTGGCTCCGGCTCGAAGTCGAGATGATTTTCGTCGTAGTTGATGCACTTCGCGGTGAAGTCGTCTGTTGCCGTCAAAATAGCGCCATCGCCCTGCTTGCGCGCCTGCGCCGTGTTGGTGAAAGTCATCGTCTGTTGATTGGCCGCGCATAGTGCCAGCACGCGCACCTGGAAGGTCAACACCACTTCGGCGTCAGGAGCGATGGCGCCGGCCCATTTCACGATCTGTTGCGGCGGGTTGCCGCCTTGCGGGGGGCGCACGTCCAGCGCCGCTTGCAGTGGCATCGCCCCATTGGTCGGGCTTTCGACCCTGACGTATTCAATGTTGCCATTCAGAATTGTTGGATAGACGATCAGCGGATACGGCAGCTCATCGCGAATCTGCGCCTGAACGGGCTGACTGCCGCCGATGTGTTTCAGCCGAATTTCGTAGGTCACGTAGTCAATCCACTCGGTTGGCTCCACCGTCGTGATGACGCGCTTCTGCAACTGCAACGTCCCATCCTCGCCAGCAGGCGCCGGTTTCTGATAGATGTCTTCGGTTTCACCGAATTGATAGCCGCTTGGTGCATCGGCGGGGTGCGGGCCGCGACCGTCGGGCAGGCCGGGGCCGTCACCGGTGAAGGGAGGCTGAACCGCAGGCGCCTCACTCAGCGTAAAGCGCATCCAGTGTGGCAAACCTTCAGCCGTGTTGAGGAGTTTCTCGGTGTTGATCAGGAAATCGCGCGACCCGCCAGCGGTAATGGCGGTCATGTCCACCACATAGTTCTGCACGATCCACTCGTAGCCAGCTTGCGCCGGTTCGGTTTCCGTCGCCTGGCAAGGATGGATGTCAGCCCAGTCGCCATCGCGGTTGCCATCCAACCAGACGTTCAGATACATGAAGTTGCGCGTGGCGGCGGCGGCTTTGCTGATGCGCACTTCGAGCGTGGTGCGCTGGCAATCGAAGAACTTGACTTGACGGTTGCGCCACCCATCGTCGCCGCGATCTTTGTCGGCAACATCGCCGATCACGCCGCTGGCGTTGCGCAAGATGTTGTTCGGCCCATCCTGATCTGGTCCTTGATCGGCCTCCACCTCGCGCGACAGCGCCTCACCCAGCCAGCCTTCCAGCGTCTGATTGGCATGGCGCGGACCGGCAACCTGACCCGTTGGTACATCCCACACCGTTGGGAAGTTGCCCGGTACGGTTCCAGCCAGATACGCTGTGTTGCTGACGCCATGATGGTTGCTACTGTCGGGGGCGTCGCCCAGGTCAGGGCGCGGCCCTTCTTCGGCTGGGAGCGTGTAGGTGACGACCAGGCGCGGAGCGATGGCGCCTTCGCGCGTATCCGCACGCACGCCACCCGTTCCTGTCGTCACCCCGCGCAGGGCAATGCCGTAGTTGGGCTGCGCGCCCGCAAGCCATGCCTGCACCTGTGCGGTGATCACCCAGTCGACATCGCCAACGGCGGGTGCATTCTGCGTGAAGGGAGCGCCGCCCCACGTGATGGCAGGTTTGTTATTCCAGGTGAGCGTTCCTTCATCCCAGACGCCTTCGACGCGTCCTAACTCAATGTCGAGCGGATTAGCGGAGGCGTTGACATGCAAGCGCAGAAGGGCGCTGTTGATCACCGCATCAGCCGGGATTGCCGCCAGATCGAACAGCACTAGGTTGTGATCGAAACTGCCGCCAGGTCGGGAGTTGAGTACAAAATAGGGCGTACCGCCGCCGGTGAAGGTGGGAACGCTCTGTACGGCGCCCGCGTCTTCGACGGCGAGCAATTCCACCGTGACCGCCAGCGGCGCGGCAGGTGCAGCGCGTGCGGGAAGGGCCGATGTCATGAGCGCCAGCGAGATGCACAGCATCAGGACGATGCAGAGCAGCCGCGTTTGTCCGGCGGCGCTGCGATGCAGCGAACGTGCAAGCTGTGTTGACGCCTTGCATTGTTCTGCTGCCAAAAACAGATGTTGAGAATGCGTGGACATGGTTTTCTCCTCTGTGGTCAATTATCGAACGACACGGCGATGCTCGTCAGCCGGAGCGAGGTGGTCGGATGCCACCAGTATGAGCCGACAGCGAGGTCATGCGCTTGCTATGGCTGGCGATGAACGCGTCACAATTGCGTCACGATAGGTTCGCATTGCATCCATTGCCTGACCAGGGGAGATTGCTGTTGCTGCTTGCTTGCGCGATCCGCCTGCGCATGGCATTCTGCACAGATACAGCGATCTGCATCCTGCCGAAGCACTATCCGTCTTACTGGCGATTCTGTTTACTGGCGATTCTGTACGCCCAATCCATCTGAAAGTCCAGTCATGTCATCGAATCCAAGTGTAGAGATCAGCGACGTAGCCGCAACGGCCCGCCGCCTGCGTGAGCAAATCGACCGTGTGATCGTCGGCAAGGACGCCGTCATTGAATTACTGCTGGTTGCCCTCTTTTGTGATGGTCATGTGTTGTTGGAGGATGTGCCGGGCATCGGCAAGACAATGCTGGCGAAGACGCTGGCGCGGTCGCTAGGCTGCACCTTCAGCCGCATCCAGTTCACGCCCGATCTGCTGCCCTCCGACATCACCGGCGTCAACGTGTTCAATCAAAAGCTGGGCGACTTCGAATATCGCGGCGGCCCGATCCTGGCCGAAGTGGTGCTGGCCGATGAGATCAACCGCGCCGGCCCGCGCACGCAGTCCGCCTTGCTCGAAGCGATGGAAGAACGTCAGGTCACCGTCGACGGTGTGACGCGCCCGCTTGCCTATCCGTTCCTGGTGTTGGCGACGCAGAACCCGGTGGAGCTGGAGGGCACCTTTCCGCTGCCCGAAGCACAGCTTGACCGCTTTCTGCTGCGCGTGGCGATGGGCTATCCCAGCCGCGAAGATGAGCGCATGATCCTTCGTCGCTTCCGCACCAGCAATCCGCTGTGGGAAATAGAGCCGCTGATCGGCGCCGCCGAGGTGCGCCAACTCTCCGCCCGTTGCCGCCAGGTTGCCTGTCATGCGGTGGTGGAAGATTACCTGCTCGACTTGGTGCACGCCTCGCGCATCGACCCGGCAGTCGAGCTGGGCGTCAGCCCGCGCGGGGCGCTAGCCTGGCTGCGCGCAGCACAGGCGCTGGCGGCCATACGAGGGCGTGAGTTTGTCACCCCCGACGATTTGCAGACGTTGGCGCAGCCCGTGCTGGCGCATCGTCTCATTCTCAGCCCGGAGAGCCGGCTACGCGGCCAGAAGGCCGATAACGTGATCAAGCGCTTGCTCGACCAGACGCCGGTGCCGGTCGAAGAGACCTGGAGCGTGCGCGCGTGAAGCCCTGGGCATGGGCGCTGTTGGGGCTGGCGCTGCTGGCTGTAGTATTGCGCAGCGCGCCTTTACTGCTGCTGACGCTTCTGCTGGCCTTGATCGCTGGCGCTGCGCTGCTCTGGTGGCGTGTGTGTCTGGTCGGTGTGAGCTATCGCCGTCGTTTCTCCCAACTGCGCCTTTTTCATGGTGACGAGGCAACGCTCGATATTGAGCTGATCAATGCCAAGCCGCTGCCGCTGGCCTGGCTGCGCGCTGAGGACGAACTGCCCAGAGCGCTGACCATCCAACCGGCGCGACTCTCTCACAGCCACCGCCCAGGCCGAGTGCGACTGATCAACCTGGTCTCGTTGCGCTGGTATGAACGCGTCACCCGTCACTATCGCGTGCAGGGGGTGCAGCGCGGGGCATGGGCCTTTGGCCCAGCGCGGCTGCTCTCCGGCGATATGTTCGGCTTTGCGGTGCGCGAAGTCGAGGTTGCGGCGATCGACACGTTGCTCGTCTATCCACGCGTCGTGCCGCTAACCGCGCTGGGGCTGCCAGCGGATCGCCCCTTCGGCGAGTTCCGCGCCATGCGCCAGCTTGCGGAAGACCCGCTGCGGCTCAACGGTGCGCGTGATTATGTCTCTGGCGACAGCATGCGCTATGTTCACTGGAAGGCAACGGCGCGGCGCGGCAGCTTGCAAACCAAGACCTTCGACGCGTCGGCCAATCGCCCCCTGGCGCTCTTTCTCAATATCAACACGCATGAACATGCCTGGGAAGGCTACGATCCTGACTTGCAGGAATATGCCATCACGACGTCGGCGTCGCTGGCGCACTGGGCGTGGGAGCAGGGGCAGGCGGTTGGACTATTTGCCAACACCATCACGCAACCCGGCGCGCAGGTCGTCCGGATTCGTCCGGCGGGACATCGCGACCAGTTGACGCTGATCTTCGAGGCGCTGGCGCGCCTGGTGCCCTTTGGCCGCTGGCCGCTGGAGGAGACGCTGCGTTACGAAGGGGTGCATCTTCCCTACGGCACGACAATCGTCGTGGTGACGGCGTTGCTGACCGAGTCGCTGCGCCGCACGCTGCTGTATCTACATGACCGGGGCTTTGCGCTGGCGTTGATTACACTGGGGGCAGCGTGCGACGCGCCGCCAATTCCAGGCGTGCGCACCTATCCCGTTGGCGGGCATGCGGCCTGGGCAAACATTGCCGCCATCACTTTGACCGGAAGTGAGAGAAATTGACGCCTTATTGGCCTGACTCTGCCATCGAGCGCCGGCGGCTCATAGCCGCCGCTACTGGTAGGGGTTTACGTGGAGTGGTTGAGTCAACGGCAGCGCCGTTGACTCAACCACAGAGTCGTTATTTTTTCGCCGCTTCGCGGACACCGGCCAGGTCTTGCAGCAGCCGCCAGTTAGCAAGCCGCTCCGCTTTGGCCGCCAGCAACATGGGGCTGGGGTTGCCTGCAGCGTCGAAGTGCTTGGCGAAGCGCCCCTCCCCGCGCGCAAAGTCGATGAAGGTGAAGGGTTCCTTCGTCTTTGGATTGACGTACCAGTCTTCCTGCACGGCCGGGTTGCCCTTCAGATCAAGCCGTTCGCGGAAGGTGTCGCCCTTGCGCGGGTCATAGATCAGCAGCGGAAAGGCGCGACTATCGACGGCGGCGCGGGCGCGTTGGCTGGCCTCGTGGTCGCCGACGCCATGTTCCGGCTGGCAGGTGGTGTAGACGCTGACCAGCGCCGGGCCAGGATAAGCATTCGCTTCCAGAACGGCGCGGTAGAAGTGATTCATATGGGCGGCGGTTGTCTGCGCCACGTAGACGTTGGGGTGCATCATGGCGATGTTGGCGATCTCTTTGCGCGCCTCACTTTTGCCCATCTCCGCCTTGCCGAACGGACTCATCTTGGTGCCCTGGCCCTGGAAGGTGCCAGTGGAGGATTGACCACCGGTGTTGGAATAAACCTGGGTGTCCAGCACCAGCACCTTGATGTTCATGCCGCTCGCCAACATGCGGCTGAGGCTGGCGAAGCCGATGTCAAGCATGGCGCCGTCACCGCCGATGACCCACAATTTTTTGTCCTCCCAGCCCATCTGATCCCAACGCGCGCGCACGCCCATGGCGTCGGTCGGCCCGTTCTCAAAGAGCGAGTTGGTCCACGACACGGCCCACGGGTTGTAGGGATAGGTGCTGGCGTAGACGGTCGAACAACCGGTCGAATTGACAATGCCGATGTTCTCGCGACCAACTGCAAACGCGGTGGCGGCCATCCACATGCGCAGCGCGGTGGCCTCACCGCAGCCCGCACACGAACCGGCGCCGCCGACGTAGAGCAGGCTGCGATCCGCCAGCATCATATCGACCAGCACGCGGTCCGAGATGAAGCGATCGGGCGTGGGCGGCAGCTTGCGGAAGAAGTCGAAGGCGTGGCGATACTTGGGGATGGTGTCTTCTTCCTTTTCGATCATCCGCAGCGCGTTGTAGCCAAGGTCAGCGCAGACCTGCACGCACTCGGCGCAGCCTTTGCACTTGGTCGGATCGATAAAGATGCCGAACTTGCCGCCCGAACCGGGTTCCTTCTTCTCCGGCACGTTGTAAAACTTGGTGGTGATGGCCCACTGCTGGGAGAGCCACGCGCGTTCATCTTCCGGCGTTTCGGCGAGCGCCAGCTCCAGCACATCAGGCATGACGACCTTGCCCAGGATGGCGGTGTCCGGGCACTCGGTGACGCATGTCATGCAGCCCACACATTTGGCCTGATCATACTCGGGAATCTGCGGCGCGATGTAGGAGAAGTCGCGCAACACGCCCGTGCCCGCCGGCACCAGCGAACGCGCCACGCCGATATCGGCGGGCAGATCGTCATCCGCCCCGGCGTTGTAAGCGCCGATGACCCGCTCGTTGAAATCTTCGACGTAACCTTCCAGATCGATCTCGAAGATCGTGTTTTCGATGCCAACGGCGTGCGTTTCCTTGCTGGCGCCGGCCTCCTTGATCAAGACCCCCAGGCCTTCGGCGTCACCGGCGCGCGAGTGAATTTTGGGCGGGGGCGCAGCGAACTCTTCATCGATGAGAAAGAGGGGAGATAGTGTAGACATAATCGATTTCTCCTTTGGTTGAATACGCAGTCAACTGCGGATGGGGAGTTGCGCCAGATCGGTGACCGACAGGATGCCGACGGGGCGGCTGTGGCCATTTTCGGGCTGCACCACAACCAGCCGATGGATGCGGTTTTCGATCAGCTTGTTGACGGCGTCGGCCAGTGGCTCGGTGGGGGTCGTTGTGATCACGTTGCGCGTCATGATGTGTTCGGGCAGGATATCGGGCAGCGTTGTGAACTCGCGGTTGCTGGCTTCCGCTTTGACCAGGTCGGTGGCGCTGACCAGCCCCTCCAGGTAGCCTTGTTTGTCCACGACGACGACGGCGCTGATCTGTTGGTCAGCCATCGCCTTGACCACTCTGGGGAGGGGCGTATCGGCGTGGCAGGCGACGACGCCGCTGTGCATGACATCGCGCACCAGGCGGCCATTGGTCTCGACCGTGATCTTTTCTTCCTGTTCGATGATGGCGCGCGGGATTTCCTGCACTTCGCTGTAACCGCGACGCACCGCCATCAGGTTGTCCTGCACGACCTGTTCGCTGCGCTTACCAAAGTACTTGCGCAGACTCTTTTCCACGCCCGCCATCAACTCTTCCTGGCTTAGGTGGCGCGCCTGGAGGAAGGGCGTTGCCTTGAGGAAGACGCCGAGCAGCACAATACCTTGCATGCGCACCTGCAGGTCAGGCTCCGAAGCGACTTCACGCGCAATCGCCGCCGCGTCGAGATAGAGCACGCGAATGTTGTTGCGTCGGATGATGCGCCGCGCGTATTCGGGAATGTTCGCCCACACTTCGCGTGGGTCGCGCTGCCGCGCCTGGACAAAGGTGACGCCGCCTGGCTGCAAGCCCTTGAGCGGGTTGCCCAGGTTGAAGGCGTTGACATCATTGAGCGGCACAAAGTCAACGTAGTTTAGTTCGCAGTGGGTGCGAATCGGTTCGGCGGCGGCAGTGAGATAGTACGTTGTGGGCAGTCCCTTCTTTTCCGAGCCATATTTTGGATATGCCTGGACGTAGAGGTCGAACAGGTCGCCAACGATCGTGGCGATGATCTTGTTCGTCGTGACTGAACCGTAGCCGCCGACCGAGTGCCCGCGCATCGAGAAGGCTGTCTTGGGGCGTACATCGGGGTCGAAGTCGCTTGTCAATGCCAGTTCATGCTTGATGCCCAACACGAAGTAGCGTCGCCCGCCGTCCACCATGTTCTTCGCAACGGCAATGAAATCTCCTGGTCGCACATCGCGACTGCCCAGCCCCGCCGAACCCGAATAGATGACCGGCAGGCGGTGGACGCGCGGATAGCCCGGAGCGTCGTTGAGCGCATCGGCAAACGCCGCTTTGATCTCGGCGGTGAGCGGATTGCTCTGGCCCATCGGATTGTCCATGCGCTCGATCACGGTGAAGGCGCGCAGATGTTTGAGCGCTTCCACCAGTTCGGCGCTAGGGAAAGGTCGGAACACGGTGACATGCAGCACGCCGATCTTCAAGCCGGTCTGTTCACGAAGATAGTCGCAGGTGACAGCGGCGGTCTCTGCCATGCTGCCCATGCAGACGATGGCGTACTCGGCGTCCTCCATGCGGTACGGCTCAACCATGCCGTAACGTCGTCCGGTCAGCCGTGCATACTCATCCATCGCATGTTGGAGCGCCGGCTTGACGCGGTCGTAGAAGTAGCGCTGCGCAATCTTGCCCTTCATGTAGCTGTCCTGGTTCTGCACGACGCCGGACATGACGGGCTGGTGCGGGTCCATCAAGTTGCGTAGCTTCAATTTTGGATCGCCGATATATTCCTTCATCAGCTCCGGTTCGGGCAGCAAGACATTCTCGATCGTGTGCGTCGTTAGAAAGCCGTCCTGGGCATTCAAGAAGGGCGTTTCGCTATCCTCGGCGGCGCGTCGGCAGATCAGCGCCAGGTCGGCGGCGCCTTGAGCGTTGCGCGCCATCACCATGCCCCAGCCTGTGTCGGCAACGCCCATGATGTCGTCGTGGCCTGCGTGCACGTTGAGGCTGTGGCTGGTCAGCGCCCGCGCACCGATATGAAAGACGACAGGTAGCCGTTTGCCAGAGATGACATAAAGCACCTCTTTCATCAAGATCAGCCCCTGCCCGGAGGTGAAATTGGTCACGCGCCCGCCAGCCAAGGCGAAGCCCTCCGCCGCCGATGCCGAAGAGTGTTCGCTTTCCGGCTCCATGAAGACGAGATGATCGCCCCATAGATTGGTCTGACCGTTTGCAACGGCTTGGGCATAATTGCCGCCCATCACCGTAGAGGAGGTGATGGGGTACGCACACGCGCCCTGTGTGATGTGAGTTTCCACCCAGCTTACCGCGCCGCTGCCATCCGTGGTCGTCGGTATGCCAGGATAAGGCGCCGGTTTGGCTCCTTCTCCATTTTGCTTCATTGTTTGGTTCCTCCGATACTGCTACACCTATCCAAAGTTACATTGTTGGCGGGGGGGAGGACGCCGCAGCGAGTTGTCGGCGTATGACACGGTATAAACCACAGGTTCGCTCCGTGGGGAGTATTTGTTGCGCAGGACAACCGCGCTGCGCATTATACAGCATTGTTCTGCAGTTGTGTAACGATGAAAAAAGCGCGCGGGGTCTGCTATTGGTCGTCTGTTCGACCATCCAAGCCGTGCATCCCGACCTGTCCCGATGTTGGCATGAAAGCATACATGCGATTACACTGGCGACATCATCAGCTTGCCTGGAAAGGAGTTCGTCTTGACTGCTGCCCCTGCTGCGTCGGCGCGGCTGACCTGGCTATTGGCTGTGCTGCTGGCGACAATGCGCGTGGCATGGTTGTGGCCGTGGCTACTGGCGCTCGGTGCATGGATGGCGCCTTCCTACTTGCTGCCCGTGTTGCCAATGTGGTCGCTCCTGGCTCTGCTCCTCGGCGGGCGCGTGGTGGCGCGGCTTGCGGCCGCGCATGCCCCAAACCTCCGCCAGGCGCGGATATGGATCGCCGTACTCAGTCCGCCGATCCTCCTGTTGCTCATCTGGTGGCAGTACGGCCAGCCGCTGGCGATCTGGGATGTGCGCTGGCTGCAAGTTGCTACGGGAACCCCCGCACTCTGGGCGCGTGAGATGGCGCCTGCGGTGCTGGCCTTCTTTGTCGCGGCGTGGCTCTGGCTGCGCGGGGTGCTGGACGCGGGCAAGCCCACCGACCATGAGATGATCACCGGTGCGTTTGTCACCGGCAGCGTTGCCTTTGCCGCGCTGCTGGTGGGCAGCCGGCTGGCAAACGCACCGGTGGCGCCAGGCGCGCAGTGGTGGCTGATCGCATTTGTAGCGACGGGGATGGCGGGGCTGGCGCTGGCCAGTGTGGAGCGCTCGCTCTATGCTGGGGGTGCAGGCGCCAGCGTGCGGTTGCGGCTGAATCGTTACTGGCTGGTCAGCGTGGCCTTTGTGATAGCCGGCGTGATCTTGCTGGCGCTGGTGGCGAGCGCTCTGATTGCACCGGAAACGGTGGCGCAACTTCTAGGTTTGTTGTCGCCGGTTGTTGATATACTGTCGCAAGTGCTCCTGGCTGTGCTGTACGCCGCTGTATATGTGCTCTTCTGGGTGCTCTCCCCGCTAATCGAGTGGTTGCGCCGTCTGATTGCCAGCCTGCAAGCGCCCGAAGCTTTTACGCAAAGCGCTGAGTTTCAGCCACTCTCGCCATTGTTCCTGGATCAGGCTTCGGGGCCATCCGCTGACTTGGTGGAGCCGCTGCGTTGGGGCGTGATCGTGGCGGTGATCGTGGCGGCGGCGATTATCTTTGCGCTGGCGTTGCGTCTGTTCAACCTGGCGGCGACGCCGGAGGTGGATGAGACGCGCGAGTCGATCTTGTCGCGTGCGCTGCTCAACGCGCAACTGCGGGCGCTATGGGCGCGACTGAGGCAGTCGCCGCGCTCTGCTGCTGGTGCAACTTTCCTGCCGCTTGATGATGAAGCCCCAGCGCGACGGCGGATTCGAGCGCACTATCAAAACTTCCTTGCCGCTATGGCTGCGCGCAGGCAGCCGCGTCCCCCGGGCGCCACCCCGCAAGCGTATGCAGCAGAGCTTACCGAACTCACAGCAGAGCAGGAACTGGCGCTGCACGCACTGACCACCGCCTATGTTGCTGTGCGCTACGGTGACGCATTGCCAGATGCCGCAATGCTCGCACAGGCTCAAGTAGAATGGAGCATCAAGGATGAGACAACTGGTGGATAACAGCATTCTCACATGCGGGCGCGATGTGGCTTCGACTAGACTTTTTCCGTCGCATCCTCATCTTGTCCCCGGTGCGCTTCGTCCTCGAACGGTGGAATATCCAACATCTTGCGCCAGATGTAGATGCTGAACAATTTGATCGTCGCCAGCAGCGGTGGCGCCAGGATCGCGCCCAGCACGCCAGCGAAGGAGATGCCCATCAGCACGCCCAGCAGGATCAACACTGGATGCAACGCCAGCGTACGGCCATGAATGCGAGGCAGAATGACAGTGCCTTGAATCTGCTGAATGCCAAAGAGCACACCGGCCACCAGCAGTGTGTAGAGCCAGGGTTGTAGACCTGCCGCCGGTTCGGGTTGAAAGAAAACCAATGCCACGATGATCACCATCGAAAGATACTGACCAAGCACCGGCGCCAGTTCGAGTACACCCGCTAGAATGCCCAGCGCCAACGGATTGTCGACGCGCAGCGCAAAAAGGGCTGCACTCACCAGCACACCCATGATCAACGCCAGCAGCACCTGGCCGCGAAAGTAAGTGTTCCAGGTGTTCTGAAAATCCTCAATCAGAATGGCGGCGTCGGCGCCGTAGCCGCTTTGTTGCGCTGTCTTCTGCAAGAAGGTAAAGACGCGTGGGCCATCCAGCAACAGGTAAATCGAGAGCACTACCGTGACGATGCCGCGTGTTAGCGTCACCAGTGCAGTCTGCGCCACGCCTGTCACCAGAGAGCTGCCCTGGCCGATGAATTCGCTCGCCTGGCTGACCAACGACTCATAGAATTGTGGGAGCACTTGGCTGGCCTGAACTGGGGGAAGTTGCAGGCGAAAGCGCCCTAACTGGAGGGTGGTGTTGGTGAGTCTGGCAAGGAGTTGCTCGACAAACACGGTGATGCCGCGCACCGTCTCCAGGACGTTGTTGATCAAACCGCCTATCTGCGTCTGCACCAGCGCACCGACCAACAGCCCCACAACGCCAATGACCAGTATGAAGAAGATGTAGGTCAAGAGTACGGCAACGCCGCGTGGCAGCCGCACCCAACGTTGCAAAAACGCCAGGATTGGATGCAGGATGAAGGCCAGCAAGGCCGCCAGCACGAACATCTGGACGAACTCGAAAAAGCGCCAGAATGCCAGCGCTCCCAACACCAGGAACGCCACGGCGGCAATCGTCTTGACCGTGCGCGGCCAGGGCGGTGACGTCAAGGCAGCGGCTGGCGCGTGTTCACTCAGTGATTGTTCACTCAGTGGTTGCTCGCTCATTTGGACGCCCCTAGAGTTTCTTGAGATTTGCCAGCGAGACCAGCAACTTCTTGATGCCGACGCCGGGGAAGGCGACCGTCACCTGTTCGTCGCCATCGCGCGTGGCTTCGCTCTCGATGACGGTGCCGATGCCAAAGGTGGCGTGCTGCACGCTGTCACGGCGTTTGAATTTGAGCGCACCGCCGGACGCAACCGGTTTGTTGGCGGGTCGCGCCTTGGCGCCTGGCGACCAGTACGTCGAACCAGATGGCGACGACGCCTTAGCGCGGGATTGGTCAGACGCCGAGGGTGTTGGCGAAGGTGTTGGCGGCGCTGACTTTGAGCGGCCTGTCCAGTAGCCACCGGTTTGGCTGCGACTTTGCCCGCGTGCGTTGTCGCCATCCCAACTGGTGACGCGCTGGTAACTGCCCTCGCGGCGGCGCTGGCGATCGACCATCCCCGCCAGCAAATCGGGCGGAATGTCATCGAGGAAGCGGCTGGGTTGTTGCACAGCGCTGTCACCCCACAGACTGCGGCGGAAGCAGTGCACCAGGTAGAGGCGTTTCTTGGCGCGCGTCACCCCGACATAAGTCAGGCGCCGCTCCTCGGCCATGTCTTCCGGGTCGCCGCTTTCCAGGCTGCGGCTGTGCGGCAGGATGCCCTCCTCCATGCCGACGATGAAGACGACAGGGTATTCCAGCCCTTTGGCTGTGTGCAGCGTGAGCAGCGTCACCGCGCCCGCGTTTTCGTCGATCTGGTCGCTGTCGCTCACCAGGCTGACTTCTTCCAGGAAGAGGCCGAGTGGACTCTGGCCCGGCTCCAGCGCAGGCATTCCTTGGGTGTACTGGGCGGCGACGCTGCGCAATTCCTGCAGGTTGGCAAAGCGGTCTTCGCCCTCGTCCGTGCCATCACGCAGGGTGGCGATGTAGCCCGCCTCCGCCAACACCGCGTCGAGCAGGTCGGCGACGCTGGCGTATTGACCGTTGCGCTCGGCTGCTCTCCAACTGTCGAGCAGGCTGGCAAACTCGATCAGCGCGTTCTGGGCGCGGGCGTTGAGCGGGGGGGCTTTGTACGCGGCCGGTGAAAGCGTGTGTCCAAGCTGTAATGCCATGCGTTGCGGGCCGTGATGCAATATCTGCAACGCCTCGCTTGAGGTGACGCCGACTTCAGCCGCCCAGAGCCGCAGCGCTTCCATTGTCTTGGCGCCGATGCCGCGTGGCGGCTCGTTGATAATGCGCTCCAGTGAGACAGTGTCCGCCGGGTTATGCAACACACGCAGATAGGCGAGCGCATCCTTGATCTCTTTGCGTTCGTAGAAGCGCGTGGCGCCGATCAGTTTGTACTTGATCTGACGCATCACAAAGGCTTCTTCGAGCGCGCGGCTCTGGGCGTTGGTGCGATAGGTGACGGCGAAATCGCCCGGCTGGAAGGCTTTGGTCGCCAACAACTTCTCAATCTCGTCGGCGACGAACGCGGCTTCCTCGACCTCGTTGTACGCTTCGTAGACCATGACCGGCACGCCCTGGCCGTTTTGGGTGTGCAGGCGCTTGGGGGTGCGGTTGGGGTTCTGGCTGATCAGGGCATTGGCGACATCCAGGATGGTTTGGGTGCTGCGATAGTTTTGCTCCAGCAGAATCTCGATGTGGTCGGGGTAATCTCGGCGGAAGAGCTGCACGTTGCGATAATCGGCGCCGCGGAAGCGATAGATCGACTGATCTTCATCGCCCACGACAAAGAGGTTGCGCTGATTGGTTGGCGCGCCTGCCAGCAGTCGCAATAGCTCGTATTGCGCCGAGTTGGTGTCCTGGAATTCATCAACCAGCAGATAGGGCCACTTGCGTTGATACTTGACGCGCACGTCGAGGTTGTCGCGCAGCAAAAGCACCGTGTGCAGCAATAGATCATCGAAGTCCAGTGCATTATTGGCGCGCAGGGCTTCCTGATAGCTGCGATAGACGCGCCCAGCGATCTCCTCAAAATAGGAGGCGCTGCGATACTCTTCGGGCGCCACCAGGTCGTTCTTGCTCTTGCTGATATGGGCGTGGATCGCCTTGGGTGGATAGCGTTTTTCGTCCAGATTCAGATCGCGCATCACGGCGCGCACCAGCGCCACCTGATCGGCGCTGTCGTAGATGACCCAATTGGGCTGGAAACCGAACGCCGCCGTCTCCACGCGCAGGATGCGGGCGCAGATGCTGTGAAAGGTGCCGATCGTCAACCCCCCCAGTCGGGTGGATTGACCGGCGGGCGGCGCACCGTACAACTCCTGCAGGATCAGCGCCACCCGCTCACGCATCTCGCCAGCAGCCTTGTTGGTGAACGTGACTGCCGCGATGGTCCACGGCGCAATGCCCTTCTCTTCGATCATGTAGGCAATGCGCCGCGTCAGCACACGCGTCTTGCCAGAGCCAGGTCCCGCCAGCACCAGCACCGGTCCTGTCACCGTTTCGACAGCACGCTTCTGTGGTTCGTTGAGGTTGTCAGTAATCTTGGACATAGTGTGCTTCTGGAGAGATTCAGGGATGAAGCGATTGGTCGTCACTGCAAACAAAATCGCTCAATCCCCCAATCGCTCAATCCCCCAATCGCTCAATCTCTATTCTTCCCCGCGCAACAGGCGCAAATAGCTATCATACCGCGCTTCGGCGATCTCGCCACGTGCGACCGCCGCGCGCACGGCGCACTCCGGTTCATGGTCGTGGGTGCAGCCGGGATAGCGACAGTCATGTAGATAAGCCGTCATTTCGCGAAAGTAAAAAGACAGATTGGCGGCGTCGATCTCGTACAGCCCCAGCTCGCGGATGCCCGGCGTGTCAGCCACATAGGAAGCGGCGCCAAAGGGCAGGCGATAGAGCTGGGCCGCGCGCGTGGTGTGACGCCCCTTATCCATAAAGTCGCGTAGATCGCCCTCGCGCAAATGCAGCGCCGGGTGCACAGCGTTGATCAGGCTGCTCTTGCCTACGCCGCTTGGGCCGGTCACAACAGTGATGCGATCGGTCAGTAGCTCGCGCAACGCGTCGATGCCGGTGTGCATTTTGGCGCTGGTGTAGAGCACCGCATAGCCGATGCGTTCGTACAGGCCGAAGCGTGCGCGTGCGGCTTCTTCGCCCGTCAATTCGATTTTGTTGACGCAGATGATCGCAGGCAGCTCGTTGGCCTCGGCGATGACCAGAAAACGGTCGAGCATCCGTAGGTGCGGTTCTGGTCTGGCAGCGGCAAAGACCACCAATGCCTGATCCGGGTTGGCAAGGATGACATCCTCCGCTGGGTGCGCCTCGCCAGGGTGCTGGCGGCTGAGGACGCGCCCCCGCGGCTCAACGCGTTCGATCAACCCCTTCCGATCACCCTCCGGGAGCACCCACACGCGATCCCCGACGGCGACTAGCGTGTCGCGTCCTCGCTCCAGCAGCAGGCGCCCACGCACTTCGCAGACGCGTTCACGCCCGACGCCATCCACTTCGCTGGCGGCTGTGGTCTCGACATCGTAATGATGGCCGCGCGCGCGGATCACAACGCCCTGCACCAAATGCGCGGAGGCAGGCTTGGGCTTGGCTTTCTTATTGCGCCGCGCCTCAGGGGGTTGCTCGAAGCGTTCGGCGTATTCCTGGTAATCGTGGCTGCGTTTGGGTGACACGCATCGCTCCTGGGCACATTGACTCGCACTACTCCCGTTGCAGGAGTTCCAACAGCCGCGCCTCCAGGTAGTTGTAACCGGTGGCGCGGATTTCCAGAGGCAGGCCGAGATAGGTCGCCGCCGCCTTGGCTTGTTCCAGCAACGTTGGATCAGGCTTCTGCACTAGATAGACCAGGCGTTTGTAGGCGCCGAAATAGTCCCCCCGAAGTTGCGGATAGCGATCCAGCCCCATGCTTTTCAGAATGAGGGTGTGGAACTGGCGCACCATGAAGTCGGTCACAAAGTAGGTGCCCGGCTCCTCGTCCAGCAACTGTTGGAAGAGAGCGCCCCCGTACCACTCATAGCAATGGGGGCCGGCGATGCGTTCCACTCCCAGTCGGTCGAGCATGGCATCGAGTGCGCCGCCGGTGCCACAGTCGCCGTAGACAACCAATAGCCTGTCATAACGGTCGCGCAGTTCAACGATGCGCTTCTCAACGGCCGGCGCGATGCGCGCTGGGATCATATGGAAGGTGGCCGGCACGGCGACCACATCCACCGTCCAGCCATGTCGTGCCTTAAGCGCCAGCACCTCGCGCGCCAACGCACCGCAGATGATGAGACAGGTAGCCATTGAGATTGGAGATTAGGAGATTTGGAGAGTTCATCGGTGGCGACAACCAATTTCCAATCTCTGATTCTCTCTTTACCCCCTTCGCATTCTTCGCTCACGCCGACCGCCACCGGCCGCTTCACCTTCTGGCTTTGGCTCGCGGTTTGCCATGATCCAGTTCAAGCAGTTCTCGTCGTTGCCGGTCATCACATCCGCTGCCATGATGGCGGTCTTGATGTGCTCCTCGATGGGGTTGGTGATTGCCGATGTCAGCCCGGCGCCAATTGCCATCGCCAGGAACGTGCCGTTGAGCGGGCCGCGATTGGGCAAACCAAAGGAGACATTGCTGGCGCCACAACAGGTGTTGACCTTCAATTCATCACGGCAGCGGCGCACGATCTCGAAGACCTGGCGCCCGGCGTAGCGCATGGCGCCGATCGGCATCACCAGCGGGTCGATCAGCACATCCTCGCGGGGGATGCCGTGATCCATCGCGCGCTCAATGATTTTCTTCGCCACCGCCAATCGCACTTCTGGATTTTCTGAAATGCCGGTTTCATCATTGGAGATGCCGATCACTGCTGCCCCGTACTTTTTGATGAGCGGCAGCACTGCCTCCAGGCGCTCCTCTTCACCGGTCACGGAATTGACCAGCGCCTTGCCCTGATAGACTGCCAGCCCGCTCTCCAACGCCTTCACAATCGATGAATCGATCGAGAGTGGTACATCCGTGATCGATTGGACGAGTTTGATTGCTTCAGCCAGAATCGCCGGCTCATCGGCGAGCGGGATGCCAGCATTGACATCGAGCATGTGTGCACCTGCTGCGACCTGAGCATGGGCATCGCTGATGACGCGCGAGAAATCGCCCGCTGCCATCTCTGCTGCCAACTTCTTCCGTCCGGTTGGGTTGATGCGCTCGCCGATAATCACAAACGGCAGATCGGGACCGATGCGCACTTCCTTTGTTCGAGAACTGACAATCGTTTCCATGCAGAACTCCTTGCTGGTTGGTTTGGGCGCTATCTGGTTCATGGAGATTAACAAATTGATTCGGTAATCGTAGATTCTCTCGTTGATGCGGTTCGCAACCGCATTTTCCTGTCCGATGAGAACGTGCGGCTCAGAGCGGCGCCCACATCGATTGCAAGGTTATTTTGTTCATCCTCATCAACCAGATCGTTCAAGTTGTCACCGCCGCCAGTGGTGACAGTGACATCATTGTAGCAAAACTGCCCTTACATACGAAGTTGACCACACGCAGCGGAAGTCGTACTATGACAACACTGCGATCTTGATTATCGAAACGGATTTCCACTTATGTACGACAGGCCAATTCCTGAACAAATCGTCTACGTCGCTCGCCGCATGTTCGAGCGGCGGTTGACCGACATGGCAGGCGGCAATATCAGTGCGCGCGCCGGTGATGCCATTTACATCACGCCGCGCTACGCTGGCAGCAAACAGCACTGGCAACTGTCCACCGAGGACATCCTGTGTGGCGCGTTGACCGGCGAGGAGCTCCTCCGGCAGCCGCGTTTTTCGCGCGAAGGCAAAGCGCATCTCGCCATCTATCGCGAATTCCCTGATGTAGGCGCCGTGATTCACGCGCATCCTTTTCACGTGCTGCCCTTTTGCGTCGCCGGGCGTGCTATCGAGCCGGTGATAGAAGCTACGCAGAAGTTCGGCGTGACGCCCGTTGTGCCCTTTGCCCCGGCGCACAGCGCCGACCTGGCGCAGCACGTCGTCGACGGCCTACGTGGGCGTGAGGCCAGCATCCGCAAGCAAGCGGCGGCGGTGCTGCTCCCCAAGCATGGCATCATTGTCGCCGGGCTAGACCTGTGGGCGGCCATCGACGCATTGGAGCGCATCGACTGGAACGCATGGTGCATCCTCAGCCAGGGGATGTTCCCGCCGGCGCCGATCCCCTACAACGTGGAGTAATGCCATGTTCCTGACCCTCACCGCCAACGCTGCGCTGGATCGCGTCATCTTCATCGAGGAGTTTGTGCCCGGCACGACGATGCGGGCGCCGCGTTTCATCGAATGCGCGGGTGGCAAAGGGTTTGATGTCTCGGTGGCGCTACGCGGCTTAGGGCAGCCGACGACTGCGATCGGCTTTGTGGCGGGCTATTACGGCCAGCTGCTGGTCGAGGTGCTGCACCGGTATGGCATTGACTGCGACCCGATCTGGCTGCCGGGTGAAACGCGTCTGGCCAATGTGATCGTAGAGACGGCGCGCGCCCGCCACAGTCATGTCATGATCGGCGCCCTGCCGGTCTCTGCGGCTGGGCTGGAGACGCTGCTGACGCGTTTTCAGGCGCACCTGCCGGCGGCGACCTGGGTGGTGGCAGCCGGATCATTGCCGCCGGGGATGCCTGTCACCTTTTACCACACTGCCGTGACGCTGGCGCATGCCGCTGGCAAGCCGGTATTGATCGACGCAACGGGCGCGCCACTGCTCGCTGCTTTGGGCGCCCGCCCCGATGTCGTCAAGCTAAATCAAGACGAATTTGTTGACACCTTTGGGCTATCCAGCGGCGACCTGGCTGCCCTGGCTGTTGCGGCGCGGCAGGTGCGTCAGGAATATGCGCTGCCGGCGCTTGTCCTCACCTGTGGGCGCGACGGCATCCTGGTTGTCACCCCGAAGGAGGTTGTGCAGGCGCAGGCGCCGGTGCAGCGTGCGGTCAATGCCGCTGGCGCCGGCGACGCCGCTTCGGCGGCGCTGGTGTGGCGTCGCGCACAGGGCAATAATTGGTCAGAGACGTTGCGCTGGGCTGCCGCAGTGAGCGCTGCGTCAGTCGGCACGGAAGCGACGGCCGAAGTGCGGCTGGCTGATGTCGAGCTTTTGTTGTCTGACGTGCGCTTGATCGTGCACGACGCAACGGCCTGAGCCATCTCTTACGCATCTACTTTGGTGGGTAGGGACGCGTGTCCCGAAAAAAGTGACATTTGCAGGACAACAACAAGTTGCATATGCAGCGTTGATCTGGTAAACTTACTTACAATTCGTACTGCAGTGGACTGTGTGCCAAAAAAACGCCACAAGTGACATTGCAGCAGTCTGATGAGCCGGCAGTATAAGAATTGGTTGCCTTCGCTGGACTCCGCAGCGCACTGGCCCGGTCACCATCAGAACCCCCTTTCTTCCACGCTGCCTGTTGTGACAGGCAGGAAGAACCACTTCGAGCATCCGGCGCGCAACCACTTGCCGGATGCTCTTTTTCTTTCTGCACTCCGGAGTCGCTGAGACATGGCAGCATCCAAGACAATTGCACTCATCGGCGCTGGCGTGACTAGGCTGGCGGCTAGCTGCAGTGCTCAGATGCACGGCGCTCAGACACACATCTTCGAAGTTCACGATCTTCCGGGTGGTCTGTGTACAGCGTGGGCGCCGATCAGGTGGTTCATTTCACCGTTTTGACGCGGCAGCAGATGCCTTTTATACTGCTGCGTTAATCACGCCAGCGAGACGTTCATTGTTGTGCTGCGCGCGCTCTTATCTCTACTCTTCAGTTTTGCTCAGATAAACCCATTCTACTGCTTTGTCCCGCACGGCGTGCAAGCACAGGAATTGCCCCCTGCGAAGAGTCAATTTTTTAGGCCAGGAGGAGCTATCATGCACAAGAGATTGAGAATCGTGGCGGTTATCTTGCTATTTGTTTCGTTTTTGGTGTCGGGGCAGAGCGTTGGCTATGCTGTGCCAACCGCGCAAGTTGCAACGCCTGCCATCAAACTGCGCGCTGGCACGATCACCCCCGGCATCCAGGAGACGTTGCCAGGGATGGAGGGGTTGACGATCGCCGGGTACGCGCCGGGGCAGGTGGGCTATTACATTGTTCAGTTCAAGGGCGCGGTGCAGCAAGGTTGGCCCGCTCAACTAACCGCTGTCGGCGCGCAGGTGCTGGAGTATCTTCCTGATTTTGCCTTCAAGGTGCGCATGACGCCCGAACAGGCGGCGCAGATTCAAGCGCTGCCTGCTGTGCATTGGGTTGGTTTATTCCAGCCAGCTTACAAATTGGCCCCCGATCTGGCGATGAGCGCTCAGCAGCTCTACCGTGTGCGCATCGAGAACGGCGCCGACGCGCAGGCTGCTGCGCAGGCGGTCGCCGCAACCGGCGCCCAGCTCCTGGCGCAAGATGGCAACGCCTTGACCATTGCCGCCACCTCCGTGCAACTTGGCGCCGTCGCCCGCGTGCTGGACGTCGCGTGGATCGACAACTTTGTGTTGTATGAGAAGCACAACGAGACCGGCGCCGGCGTCATCGTCGGGACGAATGTGGCGAACGCGCTTGGTTACGACGGCTCGACGCAGATCGCAGCGGTGGCGGACACCGGGCTGGGCGGCGGCACGGCGGCAACGGCGCATGTCGATGTCCCGGCGGCGCGCATCGTCAATATTTATAACTGGCCAGGCGCTGCGGGCGGCTGTTTCCAGACCATCACTGACGACGGCGCCATCGATGTTGACAGTGGGCATGGCACACACGTGGCGCTCTCGGTGGTGGGCGACGGTGGGCCAAATGGCATCGGCAAGGGTGGTGCGCCGGCTGCGCGGCTTGTCTTCCAGGCTACGGAGAACTATGTGACGGTCTCCAACATTTGTCGTATTCTCTATGGCTACACCAATGGCTACTATCTGACCGGTCTCCCCAGCGATCTCAATCAGCTCTATCAGCAAGCGTACAACGCCGGGGCGCGCATCCACTCCAACTCGTGGGGATCGTCGCAGGCGGGCGTCTACACGGCCAACAGTGCGCAAAGCGATCAGTTTGTTTGGAACAATCGCGATATGGTGATCACCTTCTCGGCGGGCAATGCTGGCGCCGACGCCAACGTCGACGGTGTGGTGGATAATGACTCCATCGGCTCGCCAGCGACTGCCAAGAATGTCATTACCGTTGGCGCCAGTGAAAACGCCCGCACCGACAACTTCCCATGTGATGCCAGCCTGACCTATACGTCGAGCGATGCCTATCAGTCGGGGCAGACCTGCGCCAGCATGGGTGGAGTGAATTATCTGGGGACGGCAGGGCAGCGTTGGGGCTTTACGGCTGCGCCACTCAACAACGATCTGACCGCTGGCAACGCCGAGCAGATGGCGCCTTTCTCTAGTCGCGGCCCCACGGATGACGGACGCATCAAGCCTGACATCGTAGCGCCCGGCGCTTGGATTCTCTCCGGCTACTCCGATCTGTATCAACAAGGCTATGATGCCAGCGCTAACCCGCGCACCGGGACCTTCCAATCCGACGGCTGGGGGCTGCCACTCACAAATGGCTACAAGTATTTTGGCGGCACGTCGATGTCGAACCCGATTGCAGCGGGCGGCGCCACGTTGGTGCGGGACTTTTACCAGAAAGCCTATGGACTCAACGCCAGCGCGGCGCTGGTCAAGGCGACGTTGATCAACACGGCGGTTGATCTACTCGATGAGAACAACGATGGCGTCAATGACAATGACTTCCCGATCCCGAATGTGCATGAGGGGTGGGGGCGCATCAATCTGGCGGCGGCCACCGACGGCACGCAGCAGTACGTCGACAATGCCACAGGCCTCATCACCGGCGGCAGCGCCGTGTATCAGTACAACATTAATGCCGCTGGTCCCTTCAAGGTGACGCTGGTTTGGAGTGATTATCCTTCCACAGAAACGGCGGCGGTGAACCTGGTGAACGATCTTGATCTGACCGTTACTTCGCCGACAGGTGTGGTCTATCGCGGCAATGTCTTTGCCGGCGGCTGGTCGCAGAGCGGCGGCGTCCCTGACCGCGTCAACAATGTCGAGAATGTCTACGTGCAGGCTGGTGGCGTCGGTGTGTGGACGGTGCAAGTGAGCGGCTTCAATGTGCCCAACGGGCCGCAACCCTTTGCCCTGGTCGTCAATGGCGAATTTGGCGCGGCGCCACCGCCAACCAATACCGCCACCCCCACCAATACGCCGCCGCCAACGCAAACCCCCACGCCGGTCAATACGCCGACCAGCACCCCAACGAGCACACCAACGTCGACGCCTACCAACACGCCGACGCCTGGCGCCGCCAATGCCATCTATGTCAGTTCCACGACGGATGGCAACGTTGGTTTTGCCTTTAGCGACGAGGACATTCTCCGGTTCGATCCCAATACGAATTCATGGACACTCTACTTCGACGGCTCTGATGTGGGACTTGGCGCCAACAGCAGCCAGGATGTGGACGCGTTTGATCTGCTTGATGACGGCAGCATCCTGCTGAGTATCGCTGGCGACACCTCGATCCCGAACGTAGGCAGTATCGATGATGCTGACATTGTGCGCTTCACGCCCACTTCGCTGGGACAGAATACAGCAGGTGCATTCTCCTGGTATTTCGATGGCTCCGATGTCGGCTTGACGACGACCGATGAGGACATCGACGCCTTTGACGTACTGGAGGATGGGCGCATCGTCATCAGCACACTGGGTAATGTTAGCGTCACCGGCGCGTCCGGTGTGGACGAAGATCTGCTGGTCTTTACGCCGACGAGTCTGGGCGCTACGACTAGCGGCACGTGGGCGGTCTATTTCGATGGTTCGGATGTCGGTCTGGCGACGAGTAGCAGTGAAGATGTCAACGGCGTCTGGGTCGATGGCGCCACCGGTCAGGTGTATCTCTCTGCATTGGGGGCATTTGCCGTCACCGGCGTCTCTGGCGATGGCGCCGACATCTTTGTGTGCACGCCAGGCAGCCTCGGCGCCACGACAAGCTGCACCTTCACGCTCTTCTGGGATGGTTCCGTGAATAGCTTTGCCGGCGAGGTGACGGATGGTGTTGCGCTGACTGCCGCCAGCTACGGCGCCAGTGTTGCTTCACTCAACGCGGGGCTGCCGCAGGATGATCCAACCGCAGGCGCCACCTTCGACGATTATGACGATATGGCCGACCAGGATGTCGAAGCTGTGACGCCGCAACTCTATCTGCCGGTGGTGACGAATCGGTAATATCAAAGCGGCCGTCCAGGAAGCCTGTTTGCTGTTCTGATAGACAACACAAATAGACTTTGCTCATCTTCCCGGAAGCTCTGAGCTTCCGGGAAGATATCGGATGTACGGTGTTTGATTGTGCTATCTATGAGAAGCGCAGGTTGCTCACCTTGCCGGAAGCTCTGAGCCTCCGGCAAGGTCGCCACCAAACGCGCAAAGTCTGCTTGAGCATCCCTCCCGATGGCCTCTCTGCGCTCATTGCGTCAGAGGCCGTGTTGAGGGTAGAGCGCGCCTATTCTGTCGTCGCAAATGGCGCAAGGTGGCGAGCAAAATGCCGTTGTAGCGCAGCGCGATATTCGTCAGGGTATGCGGCCAGCAATGCGCGCAGTGCTGCACCGTGTTCGTTCAGAATCGAGCCAAAGGTTACATGCAGAAGCTGACGTGTATCGAATTGATCGAGCAGCGCGGGCAATTCCGTGTCAGGCAGTGCGTCTCCCGAAGGTACATTATCGGGTCGGCAGTCGAGATAGTAACTCTTCTTGTCATGTTCGTAATGGGTGCGTCCTGTCGCCAACACCTTGCGGAAAAGGACAGGCTCGCGTAAGGCAGCGATGCGCAGCGCTTCCAGATAGCTGGTGCCGGCGGTCTTGACATGTACATGCGCGCCAGCATGGCGCGCAAGGATTGGATAGAGCGTGAACTTGTCTGAGCCGGTGTGAATGCTTAGTTTGTAGCGAGCGAGGGTGCGCATGACCGCCACGTGACGGACCAGTTCCGTCTCGAACTCCGACAGATCGCCCATGTAATCGACGCCTTTTTGGAACTTGCCGACGAAGCGTGGCGCCAGGCTCACGACCGGCGCGTCGCGGCGTAATAGTTCGTTGGCAATAAAGTAGTGCTCGTGCACCGAGGTGGGGGTGTCTGTTTCATCCACCGACATCTCCAGGTCGAACGGTTGCCCTGCAAACGCCGCACGCAACGTTGCAGTGATCGCCAGTGTATGCGTGATCGCACGCGCGTATTTGGCCAAGGCTCGCAGTAAGGTCGCCTCGTCGAACTGCAACGCCGTGCCGCCCAGGTTGATGGCGTGATCACAATACTCAGCGCGCAGCGCGGCGTAGGTCGTCCCCAATACTTCCCAGGGCAGGGCAGCACATTTGGCGCGCAGCGTCGCCACGTCGTTTGTTTGCGCAGTATTATCGACATAATCGCTGGGGTCGATAGTGAAAAAGGTGTAGCCGGCAGCGACGAAGGGCGCCACGTGCGCCGGCTCCTTGATGTGGTCGGCGTCGGCGCCCCAGGGCTGGCGCCAATCCTCGGCAAAGATACTCCAGATCGCAGCTACCATCACGGCCTCGGGAGTGCGCTGCAGACGGTCATTCTCGCGCACCGACTGTTGGGCAAAGATGGGCGCAATTTTTTCGGTCGGGTCGGCGGCGCGCAATGCGGCGATGTGCCCCGGTGTTGCCAGCCCAATACGGTCGCCAAAGCCAAAGGAGAGCCTGGCGCCTAACGGCTGCGGCGTGAGCCAGGGTAGGCGCGCCTGCAGCGCCCGCGCGTTGGCGGGCGTCAGCGGGCAGACCAGGTCGTCACCGCGCTGTTCACCGCTGAAGCCAGCGTGCTGCCCGCGCACGATAAGCCGCCGTTCCCCGGTCGGCGCCACGTCTGCCAGGAAAAAGGTTGCGCCGTCCTGTGTGATGCCGTGTGGTGCGTTGGGGTGGACATGGGTGTACATGCTCGGTCTCGCTTCTACTCTCTGTTGTTGCTGTTTGGGTTGATCGCCGCCGGCGCTTGCGTCCGGATGTCGCTCCTATTGTATCCTATCTTCTCGCATCCTGGCCGATACAAGGGAGCTACGATAGCGCCAATGCAACGATGGCTGCCACTGGCAGCCATCGTTCAGAAAATGCTGAATTGTGTAGATGATAGATCAGGTTGACCTGGGGCCGGTCAAAGGCAGCGACGATTTTGCGTGATAGCGTGTCAAGTAGTGCTTACGATGCACCGGCACGCACAATTTCAGGATTCTGGTAATCCGTTCACCTTAGCGCGCTGCTGGCTCAACGAGCAGCGGACGGAATTTGTAGCCATAGATGATCTGGCCTTCGTCGCCCTCTTCACGCAATTTGCGCGTCACCATTTCCACGCGCATCCCAATTTTCACATCGCTGGCATCGACGTCCGTCAATTGCGCTGTGACCATTGGCCCTTCATCTAATTGGATGAGCGCCACGGTGTAGGGCTTCTGATCTTCATAGCCCTGCGGCACATTGTACATGGTAGTAAAGCTGAAAATCACGCCGTGCCCACTCAGCACAGTCGCTGCGCTGCCAGGTCGTTGACCCGCCAGATGCCCAATCATCAGTCATCTCCTACCATCGCCGCTGATTGCGCTGCCGCTGGCGTCATCAACGCAGCAAAATCAAAGACCGGCGCCATTGTGATTGCCGTCGTCTGCATCGGCCTGTGGCAGTGCGGACATATCTCGCGCGGCGGAAATACGGCTCGCTCGCAATGCTGACAAACACCGCCCTGTAAACTATAGCGCTGCTTCTTTGTGCGCCACATATTCGGAATAGCCATACTCGTTCCACCTCGACTTTGGGTCATTCACTCTAAATCTGTTCTGCTCACTGTGTGTCGCAAATCAGTATGTGACACACGGATATTGTATGGCGGTCAGCGTAACCTTTTAGGACTCTCAATTCCTATCCAACCGGCGCTGGGGCAATGCTGATAGCTTTTGGCAGTGATTCTGAGGCGTATTGTAAGGAATTTTGCTAATGTTTGTGTGGCTTTTGTGCAGAGAAAGCCGCCAGTTCCAGTTACTGGCGGCTCTGGAAAGATCGTCAAAACGTTGGGCACGGATCGTCAAATGTACAGATTTCTGCGATCAGGCGCCCAAAATGTGCGTCACGATGGTGGCGCCACTACCGCCGATGTTTTGCGCCATGGCCAGCCGTGCATTGGGAACTTGATTGGCGCCGGCAACGCCCGTCAACTGCTGCACACATTCCACGATCTGGTAGACGCCGGTGGCGCCGACAGGATGACCGCGACTCTTCAAGCCGCCCATTGTGCTGATCGGTAGGCGCCCGCCGATGCTGATCTCATCATCCTGCGCCATGCGCCACCCCTCGCCGCGCCGCGCAAAGCCGTTTGCCTCCAGGCTGAGCGCGGTCATGATGGTGAAGGCGTCGTGCAACTCAAAGAGGTCAAGCTCGTCCAATGTTACACCCGCCTGACGGAGCGCTTTTTGGCTGCTGACTTGCGCCGCCTCCAGGAAGAGCGGGTCGCGGCGATCGTGTACAGCCAGCGTGTCATTGGCGCTGGCACTGCCCAGAATGCGCACGCTGCCACGATGATGTCCGGTGGTAAAGCGATGCGCCCATTCTGTCGGCGCCAGGATAAGGGCGGCTGCACCGTCGCAAACCGGGCTGCTGTCCATGATGTTGATCGGCGTAGCAATCACCGGTGCTTTTACATAATCATTTAACGTGATAGCTTCCTGGAACATGGCGTTGGGATTGTTGGCGCCGTTGCGATGGGCATTGATGCTGAAGCCCGCAAACGCGTCCAGTGGCACGTCATATTCGTACATATAACGTTGCATGATTAGGGCATTCAGGCCAACGAAACTGACGCCGTGCAGCGCTTCGTATTCGGCGTCGGCGGCAGTGGCCAGCCCGGCGGTTGTGTCCTTGCCGACGGTGTCGGTCATCTTCTCCAGCCCGGCGACAATGACAATGTCGTGGAAGCCAGAGGCGACCGCCATGGCGCCGACGCGCAATGCCGCAGCGCCGCTGGCGCAGGCTGCCTCGACCTTTGCCGCTTCGATGCCGTGCAACCCACAGAAATCGGCCACTAACGTGCCGAGGTGTTCCTGGTCGAGCAGGCTGCCGCTGAGCATGTTGCCGACAAAGAGCGCGTCGGCGCGTTCGACGTTGGCATCAGCCAGCGCGTTGGAAATGGCCTGGTAGGCTAATTGCCGCGCCGACCTGTCCCAGAGTTCCCCCACCGGCGTTTGCCCAATGCCAATGATCGAAACAGAGCGCATAGAACCTCCTCACAGATTCAGAAAAACGCTGCTTCGCCTGCAGATGCGATTTCGAGCACAGCGTAGCTGCGTTGTGCATTACGATTCCACTAACGTAGATTATAGCGGTGATGGCGGCTTGAGGATGTAATCGACTTGCCTTTATGCGCCGCTTGTGGGAGAGCGCCAGCGACGGCGCCATGCCTCGATGCGGGAACGCGTGGTGACCCAATCGACATGGGTGAAACTTTTCATGCCAATCGACTGGGCAGCGGCGACGTTTTCTGCGGAGTCGTCGATGTAGAGTACATGATCGGCGGGAACGGCCAGCAATTCTTGTGCCAGCGCGAAGATTTCGGGGTCGGGCTTCAAGAGGGCGACTTCGTTGCTCATGATCACCAGCTCAAAATGGCTCAACTCCGGGACGTGGGCGTCGAGCCAGGCGACATGAATGGCATTGGTGTTACTGATGGCGCCGACGAAGAGCTCGCCATCCACCTGAAGTGTATCGGCGTAGGCGAGTGCATCGTCATCGCGTGCCAGGCCAGCGCAAAAGGCGGTCGCAAATTCCGTCAACGCAATGGCGGCGCCAAAGCGCTGATTTAGCATGCTGCACACCTGGTCCGGCTGGAGTTGACCCAACCCGAACGCCGGGCCGATGTCGGCATAGGCGTTGTCCAGTGTAGCCGGTGACACGCCAAAGGTGGCGGCAACAGCGGCCAGGGTCCTGGCATGGTCATATTTCACCAGTACATTGCCGATATCGAAGATGATGGCGTGCATGAAGGTTATCCGTACAGCGCGATGGCGAGAACAATCAAGAATCCAGTCAATCCTATCATCCCAATGAAGAGCGCAACAAAGAAACGCCGTCGGAAGCGACGGTAACGCACTGGCGGCAAGGCGTCAATTGGCGCGGCGTCGATGTTGGCCTGCAATCGTGGTGTTGGGCGCTGCATGACTGAGTCCGATCTCTGTAGTCCGATCTCTGTAGCAGTAGTGATAGAGCATTTCCGCGTGGGTGCGGCAAGCTGACTTGAGAACAGGGGGGTAAGGCTCAAGTTGCGAGGGGCGTAACGCCAATCACCGCTGTTTTCTGCGTTTGTCGTTCCGTTTACTGTTGCCCACAGCTGTCGTGTCTACTACTATAGTTGTGGCAAAAGGGGGCGTCAACCGACGAATCGTCTACGCTCCGTATTGCAAAGGCTGCGTGTTTGCAAGAATTTCTTGCTGTCGTGTATGCTTGAAAAAAGATTTTGACTTCACCGACTCAGGGTGATCGGCACTGGCGCCGGTCGCACTGAGGCCTCCGAGTCGCCGCTGACTCACCTTCCAATAAGCGATAGCCGATAGAGAGCAAACTGTGCCAGTCTTAGCACTTTCCCTGGTTTCACTCTTTGTGGCAGCGCCACTGTTTTGGCTGCTCAAGCCGCATCGTTCCACTGCGTTCGCCTGGTTGGCGGCGCTCCTTCCTGCGACCATTACACTCTGGCAGGTGCTGCAACTTCCTGCAATTGCCGGCGGCGCTGTGCTTACGGAGCAGATTCTGTGGGCGCCGACGTTGGGATTGGAGATTGCGCTGCGGTTGGATGGGCTAGCGGTCTTCTTTGGATTGGTTGTCACGGGCATCGGCGCCTTCATCGCCTTTTACACCGCCTACTATTTCGGGCATGATGCGCGACAAGGACTCTTCTATTTGCTGCTCTATGCCTTCATGGGCAGCATGTTGGGGCTGGTGTGGTCGGACGATCTATTGACGCTCTTTGTCTTTTGGGAAGGGACAAGCATTACCAGCTACCTGCTGATTGCCTTCAAGAGCGACTACAAAGGTGCAGTCGATGGCGCACGCCGCGCGTTGATCGTGACAACGGCGGGCGGGTTGGCGATGTTGGCCGGGATGATCGTGTTGGGGTTGCATGTTGGCTCGTTCAACATCAGCACGATTCTGGCAACGCCAGGCATCGCCACGGCTGCCGTGACGCCTGTCGCGCTAGCACTAATTTTCCTCGGAGCGTTCACCAAGTCGGCGCAATTCCCCTTCCAGTTCTGGTTGCCGGGTGCGATGGCAGCGCCGACGCCTGCCAGCGCTTACCTGCATTCGGCGACGATGGTCAAGGCGGGCGTCTTCTTGCTGGCGCGTCTGCACCCAGCCTTTAGCGAGTTGCCCATGTGGTTCTGGACGCTCTTCCTGGTCGGTGGCGTCACAATGGTGTTGGGCGGCGTCAGTTCGATTCGCTACACCGATATGAAGGCGCTGTTGGCCTACGCGACGGTGGCGATTCTTGGCACGCTGGTTATGTTGTTGGCTTTTCGTGAGAAATATGCCTACGAAGCCTTTGTGGTGATCGTGGCGGCGCATGCGCTCTATAAGGCGCCGCTCTTTCTCAGCGCTGGCATCATCGATCATGCCTATGGCACGCGTGACTTGCGCAAGCTGGCCGGGTTGGCGCGGCGCGTGCCGCTAGTCATGGCGACGATGGCGTTAGCCGCCTTGTCGATGGCTGGTGTGCCGCCCACCATGGGCTTTCTCGCCAAAGAGCTGATGCTGGAAAACTTCTATCAGCTGTACGAACATGGTGATTTGCTGGTTGGCGGCGTGAGTTTCTTGGCAGCAGCACTGGCGGCGCTTTTCATGGCAGGCGCTATTCTTACCTTGCTCTGGGAGGCATTCTTCCGGCGCCAATCGGATGAGGAGGCGGCGCCTCTGCACCATGCGCCTGCGTTCTGGTTTGTGGCGCCGGCGCTGCTTTTGACAGTGCTGGGGGCGGTCGGCGCGCTCTTCACAGGATGGTACGAAAACCTGCTCTTTGCGCCGGCGATTGCCGCCATCTCTGGAGAGAGTGTGACCTTGGGCTTCAAACTCTGGCACGGCTGGACGCCGGTCTTTGTTGCCAGCCTGGCGATCCTGGCATTGGGCATAGGCGTCTTCCTGGCGCGCAACGTTCTCCGACGCGCGTTCGCTGGCGTCCCTGCCCGCGTCAGTTCCCTGGCCGTATACGACGCCTTGATCGATCTGATCTATCGCTTTGCCTTCCGGCTGACGACCCTGATTCAGGGCAGCCCGATGGCGCCACAGTTGAGCGTGACGCTGCTAGCGGGTGTGGCGGTCATGGCCTACGCCCTCTTCTTCACCAACGCCGAGACCAGTGTGGTGCTCGACTCGCTGGAGATTCCCAGCGTCACTGAATGGGTTTTCTTTGCGCTGGCGATCTTCGGCGCACTGACGACTGTACACGCTCGCTCCCGCTTGAGCGCCATCATCGCTATCGGCGTTGTCGGCGTGACGGTGACGCTCTTCTTTGTGGTCTTCGGCGCCCCCGATCTGGCCCTGACACAGCTGCTGATCGAGGTGTTGACGGTGATCCTGCTGGTGCTGGTCTTCTTCCGTGTACGCCCTGACCCACAGTTTGGCCGCGACAATCGGACGCCTCTGCGCGTGTTCATGGCGTTTGCAATGGGCTTCTTTGGGTTTGCGGTCGTGATGATCAACCACTTGAGTCAGGTGGGTGAGAGCATCAGCCCCTATTTCATCGAGAACTCGCTGCCCTTTGGCAAAGGCGCCAACGTTGTGAACGTGATCCTGGTCGATTTTCGCGGTTACGACACGATGGGCGAGATCACCGTGCTGGGAGTGGCGGCGTTGGGCGGATATGCGCTGTTGCGTAGCCCGCAGTTGCACGCCCTGCGCCAACGTATCAATGCTGTACGCAACAGCCGGACGCCTGCACCAGAGCAGAAAGTGGTAGAAACCGGCCATGACTGAAATCTATCTACGCCTTGTTGACCTGATCCTGACGCCTGTCATCATGTTGATTGCCATCATGCTCTTCTTGCGCGGCCATGATTTGCCAGGCGGTGGCTTTATCGCAGGGTTGGTCTTCGCTGCTGCCATCGAGCTGACCATCCTGGCGCGTGGCGCCGAAGCGACGCGTGAACGGTATGGACCATGGATGACGCCCTTGATTGGCGTCGGCCTCAGCCTGGCAGTGATAGCAGGCTTGATCGGTGTCTACGGCGGCGGCTTTTTTCATGGCATGTGGATTGAGTTCTATGTTGGCGGCGACAAGCTGAAACTGGGGACGCCGCAGCTGTTCGATCTAGGCGTCATGCTGGTGGTGATCGGCATGGCGATTACGTACCTGCTGCGGTTGAGCGAAGCGGCTGAAGCGGCGGCGCGCCCGTTGCCAACCAAAGAGGGAGGTCAATCGTGACCGCGTTTATGTTGGCGTTACTGGTGGGGGTGCTCTTTGCTTGTGGTGCGTACATGATCATGTTGCGTGGACAGATCAAACTGGTGCTAGGGCTGGGGTTGATTACTCATGCCGTCAACTTGGCGCTCTTCGGCACCGGGGCATTGAAGCGTGGTGCACCGCCTATCGTGCCAGAAGCAGGCGCTACAGCAGCGATGGCGAGTCAGTTCGCCGATCCTTTGCCGCAGGCGCTGATTTTGACCGCCATCGTCATCAGCTTTGGCGTGACGGCGTTCATTGTTGTGTTGATCTATCGCCGCGACGCATTGACCGGCAGCGACCTGGCGCCAGGTGAACTGGCGACGGTGATCAACACCGCTGATCCCTTCGCTGGGTTCGATCCGCGCGCAACGTTGCCCGAAGCTGCCGATGACTACGACATCCTGCAATATGAACTGGACGAGGTCTACAACCGTCCTGAGGCGGAGGTAGTGTACGAATGACACTCCATCCCACGGTTCTAGCGCTGCCAGTGGCGATCCCGCTGATCTTTGGCGCGTTGGGTTTGCTTTTCCAGTCGGTGCGTCCAACCCGGCGGGTGCGCATTCAACAGACATTCACCGGTATTGGGCTTGGCGCCAATCTGGTGTTGGCTCTGATCTTTCTTGTTTTTACGCTCAGTGGCGGGCGGATGGCTTACCAGATGGGGTTGTGGCCGGCGCCTTTCGGCATCAGCGTCTACCTGGATGCGCTTACTGCGATTATGCTGACGATGGTGGGGTTGCTCAGCGTGGTGATCTTCCCCTTTGCGTTGGCTACAATGGATGTCGAGCGCGCCCGGGCAGGGTTCTTCCCCTTGATGCTTTTTCTCTTGATGGGCGCTAACGGCGCGTTCATCACGGGTGACCTTTTCAACCTCTATGTCTTCTATGAAGTGTTGTTGATGTCCAGTTTTGTCATGTTGACCCTGGGTGGCACGCCGAGCCAGATCAACGGTGGCATTCGTTACGTGGTGCTCAATCTGATGGGGTCGATGATGCTGCTATTAGCGGCGGGGATCACCTATGGTACGTTGGGCACGCTCAACATGGCGCATATCGCCGTGCGCATGGGGCAGGCGCCCTATCTCGTGCAGGCAGTGATCGCCGGTCTGCTGCTGATTGCTTTTGGCGCTAAGGCGGCTACTTTTCCGCTCTTCTTCTGGTTGCCGAGCAGCTATCACACACCGCATCCGGTCGTAACAGCCATCTTCAGCGGTGTACTGACCAAGATCGGAATGTACTCCCTGTTCCGCACCTTCCCGCTCTTCTTCCCGTGGCTATTGAATGATTGGCAGCCCATGTTGATGACGGTGGCCGGTCTCACGATGGTGATCGGGGTGCTTGGCGCGTTTGCACAGCCGACGATCCGCCGCCTGCTGAGTTTCCACATCATCAGCCAGATTGGCTACATGGTGATGGGGCTGGCTGTGGCGATGACGCCCAACGAATTTGGTGTAGGCTTTGGGTTGGCGCTGGCGATCCTCTTTTTGATGCACAACCAGTTGGTGAAGACGGCGCTGTTGCTGGGTGGCGCCGCCGTAGAGTTGGAAATGGGCACCGGCAAGCTGAACGAACTCGGTGGGCTGGTCAAGAAGATGCCCGTGCAGGCGACGCTTTTTCTGATTGCAGCATTTTCGCTGGCCGGCTTCCCCCCTACCAGCGGCTTTATTGGCAAGCTAGGCTTGCTCGAAGTCACCTTTTCGGCGGGGCAATGGGTGATTGCAGCGGTGAGCGTCGTGGTGAGCCTGCTCACGACGATGAGTATGATTCGTTTGTGGCAGTATGTTTTTTGGGGCAAGCCACACCGCACGCAGCCGAACCGCAGTGGGCGAGCGCCACACAACGCCATGTTGATGACAACTGGCCCAGTGGCGATTCTGGTCGCCCTCAGCCTTCTGATCGGCGTGGCGGCGCAGCCAGCACTCGACATGGTGCAGGTTGCCGCCAGTCAGGCTATCGATCGGGTGGGCTATGTCCAGGTTGTCAACCCTGAGTTGACAGCGACGGATTTGCAGAGTCTGCAGGAGCTACCCGCCGCCAACGCATGGCGCACCGCAGAAAGCGCGGGAGGATAAATGCCATGATTGCACGCAACGTCTTTTACGTGAATCTCTTGCTGGCGGTGTTGTGGGCGGCGCTGCAGGCCGATTTGAGCGTCACCACGGTCGGCATCGGCTTTGTGTTTGGTTTCCTGCTGCTGTCGGTTATCCATCGTGGGTACGGCGCCGCCATGCTGGGGGCAGTCGGCTATATCCTGTTTCTGGTGCAGGCCATCATCCTCAGCAGCGTCCAGGTGGCCCGCTATGTGATTTCGCCCAGGCTCAGGCTCGACCAAGGCATTGTCGCCATCCCGCTGACGGCGCGCACTGACCTGGAGATTGCCATCCTTGCCAGCTCGATCACGCTGACGCCTGGCACAATCAGCGTCGATGTTGGACGTGACGCCGCCGGGCAGCGTGTGCTCTACGTTCATAATTTGGTCATGGGTGACGCCGATGAGGTGCGCAAGACCATCAAGCAGGACTTTGAGCGGCGTATTCTGCGCGTGACGCGCGGAGGAGCAACAGCATGACAATGGAGAACTGGATCGACATCACACTGGTCATCCTGGCTGTGTCGCTGATGATCTGCTTTGTACGGCTGTATATCGGTCCCAATCCACCCAATCGCGCGGTGGCTTTCGATACGATCGCCATCCATGCCGTGGGCATCTTTGCACTGATCGCCATGCGCAGCGGAGCACCAGAATTGCTCGACGCTGCCATTGTCACTGCCGTGCTGGGCTTTGTCGGCACGATGATGTTTGCTCGCTACATTGAAAAATCGAACGTACAGGATTGGGAGTCGGACAAGGAGTAGCTGGGCATGACGACGGTAGAATTAATCATTGCATTCCTCATCCTGGCAGGCGCCCTCTTCATGCTTATTGGTGCTCTCGGCATTGTCCGCTTCCCAGATGTGCTTTCGCGCATGCACGCCGCTGGCATGGCGACAACGGTCGGGATCAGCGCTATCCTGCTGGGCGCCGGTTTTTTCTTCCGCGATGAGTTTCTCTTTTACCGCATGCTTGTGTTGATTCTTCTGCTCTTTGCTACATCGCCAATCTCGACAACCGCCTTAACGCGCGCCGTCTACAACAACGAGCCGATTCTGCGACGACAGCTCAAACATGACGAGATGGCCGTGACCGTGCTCGACGAATCAATGCTCGACGAATCAAAGATCAGCGAAACAAAGGTCGACGAATCAGCCAACGGGGCAACGAGCGCCAACCCGGCGCGTATGCCGACGCCTACGTAACCCGCACCACATGCCGCCGACTAAGTGTCTCTATATCGATCAACGTTTTCGAGAAGCCGCGTCGCCATCGGGACGCGGCGTTTCAATTTTACAGGAGTGAACTAATGACCTTCGACTTCGATCATCCGGTAGAACGCCGCGGCACGGACAGCGGCAAGTGGGGCTGGTTTGGCGAGGATGTGTTGCCGATGTGGGTGGCCGACATGGATTTTGTGTCGCCGCAGCCGATCATCGACGCACTGTTGCGTCGCGTCCAACACGGCGTCTTTGGTTACGGCATGGATTCTACAGCGCTCAAACAGACACTCGTGGCGCGCATGGCGCAACGCTACGGCTGGGCAATCCAGCCTGAGGACATCGTGATGCTGCCCGGGCTGGTCAGCGGCCTCAATATTGTCAGCCGCGCGGTTGGCGAACCCGGCGACGGTGTGCTGATCAACACGCCCGTCTATGGCCCCTTCTTGACTGCGCCGGTCAATCAACAACGCACCCTGCAATCGGCGCCCCTGCACGCCATGCAAGCCGGACGGCATCTGCATTACGAGCTAAACATGCCAGGTTTGGCAGCGGCCATTGCACCCCACACTCGCCTTTTTCTGCTCTGCAACCCGCACAACCCGGTCGGGCGCGCCTTCACGCGCACTGAGCTTGCCACGCTCGCTGATTTTTGCGAACAGCACAATCTGGTGATTTGTTCTGATGAAATTCATTGCGATTTGTTGTTAGGGGGGACGCAGCACATCCCTATTGCTAGCCTGGCGCCGGAAGTCGCCCAGCGCACGATCACGCTGATGGCGCCGAGTAAAACCTTCAACGTGCCTGGCCTGGGCGCCAGCTTTGCGATCATCCAAAATCCAGCACTGCGCAAGCAGTTTGAGGCGGCAATGGCAGGCATCGTGCCGCATGTCAACATCCTGGGGATGGTGGCGGCGGAGGCAGCCTATGCCGAGTGCGATGACTGGCTGCAGGCGTTGCAGGCTTACCTGACGGCGAATCGCGACTTTGCCGTGCGTTACGTTGAGGAACACATGCCTGGCGTGATCACGACCATCCCCGAAGCCACCTACCTGCTCTGGTTGGATCTGCGCGCGACCGGGCTGGGTGAGAAGCCAGCGGATCGGTTACTCAAGGAAGCCAAACTAGCGGTCAATGAGGGCAGTTGGTTCGGCGCCGGTGGTGAGGGCTTCATTCGACTCAACTTTGGTTGCCCGCGCAGCATCCTGAAGGAAGGGCTGGAGCGCATCCGTGCGCTGGTCGCAGCCGCTGCAAACTAACGCTTGACAGGCGGGCGGTGACAGCGTAAGCTGTTGTCAACGTATCAGCGCTGCCTCTGGGTGTGGACCCAGGCTACCAGGAGGTGCGTCGCCGCCCGCTATGAGCACAACCTCAAGACAATCATCATCGCAAACCGCAAGATACCTGCCGACCTACCGAGAGCGCGAGCTTGCGGTTTGTTGCGACTATGCCAGACAGGGCAAGTCACTGTGTTTCGTCGGCATTGCCGGCAGCGGCAAATCGAACATTGTCAAGGCGCTGACGCAGGATCGTGCACTCAAAGTGCGCTACCTGGGTGACGAGGTGGATACGGTGCACTTCGCCGCCATCGATGCCAATACCTGGCAGGGTACACCACAACATCTGTGGGAGATGGTGTTGAGTGCGCTCATCGACGCCATCAAGACGTTGCCTCAACCGGTTTTTGATGCCAAGATCATGTATCTATCAGAAGACGAGAAGATGCGGCGTCGCCTGCAGAGGACGATCGACCATATCTGTCAGCATCTTGACCAGCGTCTGATGATCATTCTGGACGATTTCGACAACGTCCTGGCGCAAGGGCCGCTGTCCATGCTTGAGCAATTCAACCTGTTTCGGAGCGCTGGCAATCGCGAACGCTTATCGTACCTGGTGTTTACCAAACGACTGCCACATGTATTGGGACGGCGCTTCGATTTTGAGACGCGCTGCAAGTTTTACGACCTCTTCCGCAATGACATCTTTGCCCTGGAACTTTACACCCGCGCCGACGCCAGCCAGATGGTGCATCACCTCAACCGCCAACAGGCAGAGCCATTGCCACACGGCGTGATAGGCACCATCTTGTGGTTGGGCGGTGGCCATGCGCGGCTGCTCAAGGTCGTCTTCGACAGTTGGGTGAAACAGACGCCGCCGGCCAGCAATCAGATCGACTATTTTGTGGCGCAGGCGGATGTCCAGCAAGAGTGCCGCCGTGTGTTGCTGGGGTTGCATCCCCAGGAACGTGATGCCGCCCTCCGTCTGGCGCGGGGACAACGTCGCGGTGATGATGACGACACACTCGATCATCTGCGGCGGCGCGGACTGCTGCTCGATATTGCTCAGGGCAGGTGGTTCAGCCCGCTGTGGGCAGAGTATTTGCGCAGTGTTGCAACTGTCTGAAGGAGCAAAACGATGTGGGTATGGGCCATTTACATCGCATTGACGCTCGTTCTACTCTGGGCGCTCTATAAGCTGGTGCAGACGCGCGCAGTCACGGTGATTGAAGTGCCACAGGAAGAACGGGTGGTGCTCTATCGCTTTGGTCTGTTCTCGCGACTTGCTGGGCCAGGGCTTGTGACGCTGGCTGGCTATGAACGCGAAAAACAACGGATCAATTTTCGCAGCGAATTTGGCGAATATCGCACCAACACCTATTACTTCATCAACGGCATCCCCTTCAACTACACGATCAGCTTCTGGCGACGGTACGACTTGCTGACAGCCGCCAATGGCGATAAGGCGCGGCTGGCGGAGTTGGTGCAATATACCGACGCCGAGCGCCGTCGCCTACTCGTCACCAAACTGCACGAGGCGCTCTACACGTGCGTGCAGGTTATTCAGCAAAAGTATCCGGTGCCCGATAAGGCGTCAGTTGCCGCCAAACTCCTGCCAATTTTGCCGGGGATGCCGGGTTGCGATGAATTGCTGACGCTGGTGAAAGCCGAGTTGCAGCGCACATTGCCCACCGTTGGCGTGATCATGGACACGCTGCACCCCCTTTCGATCACCAATGTCCATGTGACGCCAGAGGTGATCGACAGCTTTGGACGTGGACGTAGCCTGGCGATGCTGCGCGAGCAATTGCCCGATGTGTCGCCTGAAGTTTTGCTACAAGCCTTTTCTGCCATTGAGGGACTGGACATGCACACCGTGCGGTTGTATATGAATGGCGGCGTCGTGCGCGAGGTCAAAGTCGATGGCGAGAATATTGAAGGCTACAAAGTGGCGCCCGATTCTGACGAATCGGCTGCGCGTCGTGAGCAGCCTACTCGCCCAGAGCGCATACCGCCGCCAATGGCGCCCGACGAAGATGAACGTCTGAGCAAGGCTGATTTGAGCGTGCTAAAACGCTTGCCGCCTGTCAGCGTGGAACGCGCGGCGTCGTGAAGTATGATTCTGTGGACGCCTATCGGACCAACGGGTAATCGATCTTGGCAGGCGGCGAGCCGTCCTTCGCAGCTCACCCCTGATTTCATATCACTTCTGAGGAGTCAACAATGTTAGTCGTGCATGTCGATGTCCACGTCAAGCCGGAGTCCATCGACGCCTTTATCGCCGCCACGCTGGAGAACGCGCGCAACAGCGTGCAGGAGCCGGGCATCGCCCGTTTCGACGTCATCCAGGATCAGGCTGATCCGGCGCATTTCGTGTTGGTCGAGATCTATCGCACCGTCGAGGATACTGTGCGCCACAAGGAGACCGCCCATTACGTAGCTTGGCGCGATGCCGTGGCGCCCATGATGGCTGCACCGCGCACGAGCGTGAAGTACACGAATTTGTTCCCAGAAGACGCTGGCTGGTAGGACGCGCCGGCAAGGTTCAGAGCGACGACGCAATCATAGCCGCCGAAAGCAACATGCGGGTGCGTGCAGCACCATCTGGCCCGTAGAGGAAATTCAGACTCAGCATGTAAAGCGTGTGCAGCAACAACGCCGTGTTGTACTCACGCATCCCTGGGCCGGTGAAGTCGCTGCCCAGAGCGCGCAGGTGTGAGATAACCGCCAGCACCTTAGCTGCAGGGTCATCTGTGGACACCGTGATGGGCTGAGCGAGACTCGTCTGCTGCAACAGCGTCGCCTCGACATGTTGGCAGCTGGTCAGATTTGCGATCCCGGCCAGGTTGAACTTGATCACACACTCCAATTCCACCAGATCACGCAGGATGTGCCCCGCTCCGGTGCGATAGAAGTCGATCAGCCAGGTGCGATTGTCCCGCGTCACCAGAATGTTGTGCTCGTTCAGGTCGCCATGGGTGGTGGCAAGCCAGGCGGGCAGGTAGACTGCATATTGATTGGCCTCAAGCCAGCGTTTGGGATTGCGAAACTCGCCATCGACGCCGGGGAATGTCAGCGATGGCGCCTCGATCTCAGGGTAGACGCGCGCCATCCCCTGCCAGATTTCATCCCAGGTGTGAATATGCAACCCTCTCTGGTACAGCTCAATCAGGTTGCGCGTGCGGCGCGGTTGCTCACGATTCTCATACCAGCGGCTGCAGGTGTGCTGGATCAGGTTGTCGAGCGTATGCTGTAGATCGGCGACGCTGGCATGCGGGTAGTAGTCGGCCAGCGACGTCACCTCGCCCAGCTCAGCACCAATCAGGCTGTAGATAATTGCACCCATCACACGTCCGGAGACATAGCCGAGCTGTGTAGTGGCCTGATAGTTCACGAAGCGCTCAATGTAGTCGTGGAAGTTGTGATGCTCGGCCTCGATCTTGTCGCGCTTGCCAAATTTGACGATCACAGCTGCACCGCGTTTGGCGCCGTAGATCGGCTCCGCCTTGACTACGCCGGCGCCGCTTTGTCCAGCGCGGATTGGCTGCAGGAACAGCTCTGTGGCGCCGGGAAAGAGGCGGCGCAGCAGGTCGCTGAGTTCATTAGCGAGTTCGGCGGGAGACTCACGCTGCGCCCACTCAAAGCGATTCCACAGCGCGGCCAGCGGCAGCCCGGCTTCGACTTCGATGGTGAGGGTGTCCGCGCGTTGCTTGTCTTGCTGGGCAGCGGCGATGGCGCCTAGCAGTTCGGTAGGGTTGAAGTTGGCTTTGGCAAGAAAATCGACTACATGGAAGTCGCGAAAGGCGGCGCGTTGGCGCGCCATATCGCCATAGGCGCTCAGGACAACGGCGCTGATGACCTGATCCAGCTTGTATTTTGCTAACATCTGCAAGAAGTGCATCCCCTGGCTGTCTTGGGGGTCGCCGACAAGCAGGCTGATGTCAATGATGGCAACGGTAAAAAAGTGGGTCTGGATCAGCGCCTCGGCCTCAACTAGGGAGGCGGCGGCATGAAAGGTCTGGACATGCGGGGCGACGACTTCGCGCACTGTCTCCACCCACAGCGGATCGTCTTCTAGCAGCAAAACGTGGGCGTGGTGCATCGGACAACCTCCTTTACAGGGTTACACTCAAGACAGGCAACCGGCAGACAAAGGTGGCGCCGGTGTCGGGAGCGCCTTCATGCAGCATCACATCGCCGCCGTGACGGCGCATGATGGCGCGGCAGACAAATAAGCCCTGACCGCGCCGCGTGTGTGACGTGCTGCCGGTGCGTGTGCTGAAGCCTGGCTCGAAGATGCGCTGGCGGTTCGCAACGGGCACGCCTGGCCCGGTGTCTGTGATATAGAGTAGCACTGCGCCCGCCTCTTCGCGTTGCAGTCGTACTGTGAGGAAACCGCCCTCTGGCATCGCCTCGCAGGCATTTTCGAGCAGCGAAAAGATTGCTTCCTGGAGCAGTGCTGCGTCACCCTCGACCAGGATCGCGGACTGGGGGGGCTGCCAATGCACGGCGACGCCGTCACTGCGGTCGAGTCGATCCAGCGCCTGGGCAACAACCTGGCGTAGATCAAGCGGCGCCAGCGTCACCTCTTTGAGGCGGGCAACGTGCGCCAGCGCTGGCAGCAGGTCGTTGATCTGCTGCCAGCGCTTCTCGACGTGCGCCAAGTGCCGCTCGATCTCCATCGCCTTGGTGGTATCCGCCGGAGCGTCTGACGAATCGGTGACGAGCACACGCGTGGCGGCAATGTGCGTTGGCACATCGCCGGCGTGACCCAGGCGATGCACCAGCGCCTGCGCCACCTCGGCCAGCTCGGTGGAACGCATCCACTCGATTTCGCGGCGTAGCGCACGTTCCTCGCGGATTTTCTCTTCCAACGCCGTGTTAGTGCGCTGGAGCAGTTGCAGATTGTGAACAGCGATCGCCACCTGGTCGGCAAAGGTGACAAGCAGCTTGCGATCTTCGGCGTCGAGCATAGCGCCATGTTCGCTGGCAAAGGCCAGCAACAGCACACCCAAACGCTGATTGGCGGCGGTGAGTGGCAGAAACGCCTGTGTCAGACGCGAATCGGTGACATACTGTTCGCCATCCCACAGCGAGCGGACCGCCGGGTGCGCGTCGTCCGCCATGAGGATGAGCGAGGCGGTTGTATCGCGCAGATGCGTCGCGGCAACCCCCGCATGTTGCTGGTAGACGAGACGCCGACCAGCGGTGTCGAGCAAATAGAGGACGGCCAGGTCGCTGCCAACCGCATCAACGACGATCTGCAGTACGCGCTCCAGGTTCGATTGGATCGTGCTGGCGCTCAGCACGGCGCGCCCGATCTCGCGGAAGGCGGTGCGCAGGGTGACATCCTCGATGGCGCCTGCCGCATGGCGGAGAAAGCGCAACAGTTCGGGCAGTTCGGGGGGCAGCCCGTGCAGGTCCGGTTCAGAGAAATAGTGATCGACTGTCACCAACCCGATTGGTCGGCGCTCTGGCGTCAGGCGCGCCACTAGGCGGCGATCGTTGGGAGCGCCGCGCAATGCATAGTCGCTGCTCCGGAAGGTCTGCACCTCGACGCGTTCGTTATCGCTCAGGTCGATCTCATGCGGCACGATTTCGGCGATATCGCTTTGCACCAACAGCAATTTGCCGCGCCCCTCCCACGCCCGGTAGATGCCAACATTGGACAGGCCAAAGCCGCGTTGGAGGCCTTGCAGCAGGATCGCGTAGGCGCTTTCCAGATCATCCGATGCGTAGATTGATTGGACGATGGCCTCGAGCAGGCTGGTGCGCTGGCGCGGCGTCTGCGCCAGCCGGACAGAAAGATAGCCGATCGCCTCTTGCCAGCGCCCGCTCATGCGCAAGAGGTGGCCGACATGCACCGCCGAAAAGTGGCTCCTGAACACGTTGTGGTAGAGCGCATTCTTGAATCGATAGACGCCGTGTTCGAGCATGATGGCGCCTGACAGTTGCAGGCGATCCAGCCCAGAGCGCATGATCTCCTGGCGCGCCTGATTGCGCTCCAGGGCACCGCTATGAAGCAAATCGATCACGTCGAGCACGGTGTCGGGATCATCCTCGATCACCTGGATCGCCTCGCGGAAGGGTGGGTTGGTCGCCTCATGGGTGATGATGCGCAGCGCCATCTGATCGACGACCGTTTGCGTCACCTGCGGACGGCGGTAGCCTTTAATGGCTTCATGGCAGCGCGCCACCAGCAGGGGGATAAGATAGCGGTCGCCGCCGGCCCAATGGTCGACGCGTTCCAGCGCGTGGTGGGAAACCGGTGCGCCATAGGCGTCGAAATTCGCGCGGGCGAGGGCGATAGTCTGGCCGTTGGTAAGCTGGCTCTGGAAAATGGGGTGAGCGATGTTGAAGGGCGAGGTGACGCCCAGTGACAAATTCGCCAGCGCCATGCCGCCGGTGACGACGACATCGAGCAAGTAACGCTGGTCGGGGAGTCGCTCCATGAACGCTGTGCGCAGGACGCCAAGCAGCTGCTGAATCAGATCGTGGGGCAGCGCCTGCAGGTGGTCGATCATCAGCACCAGGTGGTTTTGTTGCCGCGCCGTGCACGTTTCCAGAAAGCGCTGGAAGTCGCGAGCGCGCGCCAGGTCATCCAGCATCTGATCGTCCATCTCAAGACAGTGATCATTCTGGATCGTCTTGCAGATCAGGCGCACCAGGCTCTGATAGAACTCGGCTTCGTTGTCGGTGCGCACCTGCCAGAGATTGATGATGATCGGCGTGAACAGGCGCCGTTGTGCACCGACGGCGGCGACATCTTCGAGCAACCGCGTCTTTTCACTGTGCGAGGGGCCAAGGACGACGATGTAGTTATGCTGGCGCAGCAACTGCACCATCGTTTCGATGCGATCCAACTGGCGCAGCCGTCGTCGTTTGTGTGGACTGGAGAAGCCAGTGTAGTCGACAAAGTCCCAGCGTTCGATCACGTGCTTGTGTTCCTGCCCGATGATGGAAAATTATTACGACGGTCGCTCGATCCCCTCGCGGCGAATTTTGTTCAGGAGATGGGCCAGATTGAAATTCCTGGCGAGCATCGCTGGAAAGATGGGGATGGAGAAGCGATAGTGGCGGCCTTGCTTGGTGAATGTCCCGGCCAACTCCAGATTGCGACACGCGCGCTCCAGTTCATCCAGCCGCACGTCGATCTGCTGCGCCAGCAGCGCCGCCTCGATGTCTTGCAGGTCGAACGGCTCAACGGCTTCACCCATCTTCAGCACCAACGAAAAAACGATCGCTTTCTCCCGGTGTGTTGTGTTGTCCAGAAACGTGTTGAGAACGAAGGCGCGGAAGTTCTCGTCGTCGTAGATGCCGAGCAAATCTTCGGGCGCCAGGCGGCGGCTGTCGGTCTGGTCGAGACGGTCGATGAGATAGCTGCAGTAGAACTGAATCAGATGCGGCTGGCCGGCCGTCTCGGCGAAGATGCGATCCACCACGTCGTTTTCGCGCTCGACGCGCACGCGCAGATTGAGCAATGGCCCCAGGATCATCCTGCCCGCCTCGTCGCGACTGAACTCCTTGAGGCGCAGCGGTTTGGCAAAATTGAAGAGCGGCGATTGCAGGCGCGTTGATTGCTCCAACAGGTCGCGAAAGCCGGCAATGATGAAGCGGCAATGACCCTCGTTGCTGGCTGTGCGCAGGACATTGAGCAGCGGTTCGTTGTTGAGGTCGGCGTTGAGCAAAACATCGAATTCGTCGAGCAACAACACAAGCTGTCCCTCATAGCGGCGCGCCATGCGGCGTAGAAAATCTGGGAAGAAGATCGGAAACTGCCGATTTTCCAGCCGCATCAGATCGTGAGGGTAATAGTGGCGGATGACCTCGCGCATCAGCTCGTCGGGTGTGCGCAACGTGCTGCAATCCATGAAAAAGATGCGCCGGGCGGCGTCCTCGTTGTCGTTTTCCTGCGCCCGCTCGCGCAGTCTCCGTTCTGCTTCGCGCAGCAGCGAGGTCTTGCCGATGCGGCGGATGCCCATCACGGCAAAGTTGGTGTCGCCGCTGTAGAGCAAGCGCCGCACCTCCGACTCGCGGCCAAAGAAGCGCGACCCGGTGACCGGCTTGTTGATCTCGTAGGGAGATAGCAGCACCAGGCTCATCTGGCTGACGACGTGGTCGAGCAGCTCCGCCAGGGCGCGTCGCGATTCCATGATCTCTTGCTCGTCGGCAGCGTCTAGCACGGCGGCTGGAATATGGTTGAGTTTGATGTAGCGGCGCATCGCCTCGCCGTCGCCCTCCACTACGATCAGGGGATGGCGTTCGGTCAGGTTGCGCACGCGCAGCACTTCGTCGACGATCTCGGCGGCAGCGACGTCGTCTGGCTCGGCCAGGTCGGTCGCCTTGACCAGGATCAGCGGCGTGCGGTCGGAAAAGCGCAGTTTGAGGGCAGAGAGATCGACTTCGTAGAGGTCGAGACCCAGAATGCTCTCGTGCTGGCGCGTGCGGGCGTCCAGGCGCTGTTCCAGGAAAGTGAGGAAGGGCGGTAGTTCGCGTCGCCAGGCGCTATGACTCCCGCTCATACTTGACACCTCCTTTCACGCGCACCAGATCATATGTGAGCAACAGGCGCACGCACGCCGGCGTCAGACGCACGGGGATGCCAGCCTCGGCTGCGCGCGTGGTCAACTCTTCGCAATCGATGAGCGCAGCGTTCTCTGGCAGCAATGCGTAGAGCCGCGCCGCCAGTCGCGCCGAACGCGGCGTGCCCACCGGCAGACGTCCGTGCCGTCCACTCTTGATCGCCCATGTCCGATAGAGTTCACCATCGTTGATCTCGGCGCGCGCCATGGTGCGGTGCACTGCCGTCACCGTCTCCCACCATGCCATCAGTTCATCGGCATCCATGCCTTGTTGATAGACGTCGAGCAGCCAATCGGCGACCTGTAGCCGCATCTCACCGTTTTCCAGCAACAGACGGCCATCCACGGTGACGGTGGGGCGCTCCACGACCAGGTCGCAGTGAATCGACGCCGTGATATTCCCGCCAAGCTCGCTGTTGCTGCCCAGGGCAATGTGGATGGTGCCGGCTTTCTTCTCGTCGTACGCTTCGACGCCGAGCAGATTGCCGATCAGCGGATTGACGCCAAAGCCGATTTCGGCCAGGCGCGACCAGTTGGGGTCGCCATCCAGACGCGCCGGGTCCAGCTGCGTGGCAAAGAGGTGGCGCGTGGCGACGCCCCCGGTCGGCGTCCACTCCACTAGACGACCATGTTCGAAGTGCAGCACGGTTGAGTCGGCGCCAGCCAGCACCATGCCCGGCAGCGAGCCGTTGATGGCGATGGCGCCGTCGCCGTCTGTGGGTAGAATGAAGGTTTCGCCTGGCGGCAGATTGGCCCAGCGCCCTTCATCCACCACACCGTCGCTGATGGCAGGTGGACTTTCCCACCCAGGCAGCGTCACGACCAGCCGGTGTGTGGCGCCCAGATGGTCGGTGGAGACGATCTCCAGGCGGCGTCCCATCACCAGCGGTAATGCCAGGTTGCTGCACCAGCGATGCACCAGATCGTAGTCGACGGCGGCAGCGTCCAGGGTGGCGAGGGTGAGGCCAGGAGCGTGGAGCGTGCGCGTAAAGGGGGTCAGGCTGGTTTGTAGCACGGCGCCGCGAAAAAACAAGAAGGCTGGGCCATCGGCCAGGCAGCTCAGCACACCGTCTGCAACGCGGATAGCTTCGTGCAGTGGTGTGGGCAGGTCGTCACCCTGTCGATGCGCTGCCTGTTGGCTGCGCGGGACATAGATGCACGTGGCGTGGATTGCGCGGGCCTGCGCCTGGCGCATCACCAGTTCGGCCAGGTCAAGCGCCGCAGGGTCGGCTACAATCAGCAGGTTTTTGTGTTCACGTAGCCGTAGACTGCGCGTGAGCAAATTCAGGGCGGCGGATTGCAATAACTCGGCGTCAGGCATCGATCCTATCCCTGGGGCAAGGGCTGGCAACGGTCGGCGTGCGGTGCAGGCCACGCAAAATTTACGGTTGCAAGCTTCGGCGCCCGCTAGAAATAGCGGACAACCTATAGTGTACTGGAGGGATAACTGCGCGTCAACTGTGAGAGATCACGTCGGTCTATGTGCTGATCACCCATTTCCCGGCTGTGTTATAGTAAACATGCAGCGGATGTGGGTTGTACACGGCGCCTGCACTGAAGTTGGGCGTGACAAAGAGGAGCGCATTCGGCTTTTCATTTGTCGGGCAGCCACAGACGCAAGCACAAAGTCCACATGAGCAGGAATGGCAAGCATCGTTTTGACATGATTGTTACTTCATTCAGTCAGTGTCAAGGCAATGCAGGCAGACGATGAGATTTCTGTACTTTATTTCATTGAATCCCTTCGTTGTTCCTCACCACTCTGAAACGTGAAGTCTCCTGAAAAATTGTAGGGTTTGTCCAAAGCACTTCCGAGAAGAGAACTATCGATCACACTACGCTCCTTGCCGAGCGTGGTGGTGCTACTCACGCTCCTGCACCACAGGCAAATGCAACCGAAACGCTGGCGGTGGTGCAGCCTGATCATCGAGATAGAGATGCAGTAGCGTCATCGACCACGGCGCAAACTCATGCGTGACCACGCCGTCGCTGGCGGCGACAGATGCTGGCGGCTCGGTGAGGGCGCTGGTGGGATCGCTGCTGCCGTTGTAGATGACACTCTGCGCCGTAGGCGACGCGGCTTGCACGATATACGCTGCACCGTTGGTCACTGCCACGCCAGTCGCAATCGTCGCCGTGATGGGGCTGGCGCTCTTGTTGATCGCCAGCAGCGACAGCGTGGTGGAATTGACGCGACCGGCGTAGACGCTGAGCTGTGTGGCGGCATTCAGTGTGCTCGTGACCGGCAGCATCTCGGCGCCAAAGCGCGCCCACAGTGGGTAGACGTAATATTGCGGCGCCCGGAAGAAGCCGTTATCTTCGTGCAGTAATCCATACTCAGTGCCGTTGCCAGCGCGCCCATTCACCAAATCCCACTGGTTGAGCATGGCGTAGCCGTGCTGGAGCGCCTGTCCGATCGAATCCGCCAGAAAGAGCGCGTTGACCGCGCGCGTCATCAACTGGGCGTTGTCCTGATCCTGCACCGAAACCAGGTTGAACTCGGTTGCGGCAACCGGCGCGCGACGACCGCCAGCGTGGGCGTCGAACGCGGCATCGAGTGTGTTACGGATGTTTGCCCAGTGTGTGATGGGGTTTGCCAGGATTGTCGCGTGCCCGGCAGCGGTATTGGGCGGCGGCTCAAAGTATGCATAGGGGTGAATCGAGTAGAAATCCAGCGCAGCGCCGGCCGCCGCCATCACCTCCATGCCCCAGTTGTTGAAGTTGCTCCAATCCGGCGCGCCGGGCGCGCCCGGTTCTTCGTAGCCAACCGCGCCGACCCGGATCGTCGGATCGACGGCGCTCATGGCGGCGCGGAACTCCAGATAGCCTTCGTGGCGTGTCGCCCCGTTGCCCTTGCCGTTGACGTACTCGGTTCCGTCGCACGTCCAGACATCCTCCCAACCCCAGGCCAGGCACTGAGCGCCGCCGGTTGCGGGCTTGCCACCGTAGACCTCGTTGCCGAACTCCCACAGCTTGACCCCCACCGGCTCCGGGTTGCCATGCGCGGCGCGCAACTGCGCCCAATGGCCTACGGTGTACCAGTCCGTGCCGCGAATATCCACGCCGAGTGCACGCTGATCATCGACAGCGCCGTTGAAGAAAGCCACTGCCGCGGCTGCTTCCTGCGCCGTGCTGTTGGGGCTGACGACCCACATGCCTTGCGTGTTGGTGGCCTGCAAAAAGTCGATAAAATCGGTTGGGCGCGCCACCCAACCTTTCCACGGACACGGCAACGCACCGGCAATGTCGCGATCCTGTTCGCAGCTCAGCCAGCCGTAGCTGTTGCTCCAACTGCCGCCGGGCATCCGCAGGATGGTGAGTCCCGATGCAGCCGTGCGCGCCCGCAGCGTGCTGTCTTGAAAGCGCTCGCGTCCCAGCCAGGCAGGTAGGTTGCTGCCCAATATCTCCACCGGGACAGCTTGCGTTGCCCCGGCGGCGTCGATGCGGATGGTTGCGCTCACCGGTTCCTGTGGCGGCGCGTCGCCGGCGACGAGGCGAACCTCATCGATGAGAAAGGTCGGCTGTCCACTGTTGACTGCGCTTTGCAGTGCAATCGAACCCAGCGAACCGCCGGCAACGCCCAGATCGGCCAGCGGGATCGTCGCCACGCGCCAGGCGTTGGCAGCCGGTGCGCCGCCAAGATACTCCGCCAGATCGACCTCACTCTGCGCTGGAAAGACCGTGCCAGCGCCGGCGCGCACGAAGATCGACTGTCCGCCCGCACTGCCGCCGTGTATAGCAAATTGCAGCGCCGTGAAGCCGGTCAGATCGAGATCGCCGCCGGGGCGCACCAGCCACAGTGCACCCCAGTTGCCCGGCTGGAAGGTCACGCCGATGGCGCGTTGGCTGCCGGCATAAGCAGGCATGGCGGCGAAATCCACGTCTGCGTCGAACGACCAGCTTTGAAACGAGAGTCCCAGCGCGTCATCGTAGATGAACGTGTCCTGTGACTGTGCAGAAGGTTGCGAGTTCGCTTGCGCTGCCAGGAGCGCGCATGCGCTCAAAGTGACGGCAATGCCCATAGCACAGAATATCCCCAAGAAACGCCTGATCATGTCTCCCCCTGCTTGTGATGCGAAAGAGTAGTTCCTGCAACGATGACCCGTTGTCATTATATTGAGTGTATTGCTCGATGAAAGGTGACAACCGTCTTATCGTTGTTCATTGATCTGACGTTTATGCTCCGTGCTTGTTCCAACGCAACCACTGAGTGAATGATGGATGGCGCCAGGCGCTTCAGGCGCGCAATGCCTCGACTGCTGCGCGTTCAATGCCCAACCCTGCGGTGTAACGCTGCATAAATGCGGCAAAGCCCGCCACATCGCGCGCATCCGGCGCCAGCGTGACGGCGTGCTGCCCGGCGAAGACCTTTTCGGCAAGATAGCTTTCCAGCGGTTCGCCAGCGGCTCTATTCAGCATGTAGGCGGCGAGCAGGGCAATGCCCCACGCCCCGCCTTCGCCGGCGGTCTCCATCACCGACACGGGGACATTCATCGCCGCCGCCATGATGCGCTGCCCGACTTCCTTGGTCTTAAAGAAGCCGCCGTGGCCGAGAATCTGGTCGATCTGCACC
>CZCA01001020.1_pt1 | contig 62944 bp, 70 predicted proteins | sample 591981 | NCBI WGS metagenome assembly CZCA01 (sample SAMEA3556810, study PRJEB10932) | anaerobic digester metagenome | reverse complement strand
GAATCTATGCACTGGTTACTTGATGTTCACTTTGAAGAAGATTGGTGTCGTGTAGAGGACAGAAATGTACAGCAAAACCTCAATATTGCAAGAAAAGCTGCAATTAACATCATTAAACTTTTTAAACAACATACCAAAACTAAAAAGGCTATCTCTAAAATTATGCTTGACTGTTTATTAAATGAAAATAATATTTTAAGACTCGTTAGGCAAAATTGATTTCCGTGTTGTTCTAAGCTTTGTACTGGATTTTTACACGAATATGTGCTAAAATTTTATATAAAAAATAGCCAATCTGTTATCCTGTTACATCCGTTTCAGCGTATAACAGAGAGCTAATTTATATAATAGGGGGTGAGTGATTTGGAATGGGTTGGATGGATTTCGTTGATGATACTAATTTTTTACTCTGCTTATCCCGGAAAAGTTAAAAAACTTGAGAGTAAAGTAAAAAAATTAGAAAGGAAACAAGGAGGAGCTGAAAGTATGTCAAAAATTATAAATACATTGGTCGGCAAAAGCTGTAAAATTAAGACTGATGATGCGTTGACTCTTGTGGGAAGTACAGATATTCAATGTATGGTTTTAGACGCAGATGACGAGTGGATTAAGCTTGCATATACAGATAAAAAGAATGTTGCAAAAACTAAAATTTTAAGAATTGATTCTATAGACAATATCGAATTGAATATTGAGTAAAATGAGCATTTCGCTTTTATAGCATAATTATTGTGGCTCTCTGTCAATAGTTGGGGTAAACCCAAATAAAATAAGAAGTCAAGCAAGCGATGGCGTTAAGCTGTCGCTTGTTTAAGTATAAGGTAATTGATTGGATGGCTCTCCTTGACCATTTATCTTTTCCGGTTGAAGTCTTGACGTTATGTTGTTGTAACTTCTTTATGATAATACTCACGCTATCACCTTGAAGATACTAATCAAAGATTTCTCTTCTTTCTTTGCATTATATCTTTTAATTGGTCAGGAGTTAATGTTCCTCTTTTTCTATGGTGTATCATTCTATGACAATTTGAACAAATGCAGATTAAATCAGTTTTGGGGTCAATCTCTGTTTCTTCATTAATTTCGTGTAATGATTTAAGATGGTGAACTTCTATAAAACCTTTTCCATGTTCTCCATAAACCTCTTCAAAATCAAATCCGCATATTTGACATTTTGTTCCGTGCAAATTAATAGCTGCTTTTCTATTTTGTGGTTTTCTTTCGTATTTGGTTGTATAGTATGAAATTTTTTCGCCTTCTTTAAGAATCGAGATATTATCACTATCTTCTTGTAATTTGGGCGACATTGCGGTATTCTGTATCAATTCCAATTCTTCTATTGCTTGAATCAATTCATCACGCAACTTCCATATAAAATTTCCACTCTTCTTGTAATTCTCATACCATCCCTCAAAAACGATTATGAAATAACTTCTTCCTTTTCCACTGATATCTAAAACTTCAAACCTACCAAGATGTTTTATTATATCACGACCTAATCCTACAACTATACCATTGTAGGGAGTTCCTCCTTGTATGTTATTTGCACACATGATTTCTTTGCTTGTTGCTTGATGAAACGGTTGACGATACCAGTCAAATATCATTTTCAATCTGTCTTGATTAAAAATATATTCGTTGACCAACATCTCTTTCCATTCATCCACAGTAATATCAATCGAAGCACTATAAATTCCACAATTTTCCTTAAGTTGTAAAATGTTCATATATACTTTCCTACTTTCGTCATCAACACCACTCATTCCACATGGCACGAGTTGAGTGAATGAATGTCATATCGGTATTTTTAGTACCTGCTCGTTCACGGAAACATATCCACGGTATTTTATCTGTTTTTGGAAACATATCTACAAGGTTGCTCTATAAGCAAAAATAGTACTTGCACCTATTATACTTTATACAAGCACTATTTCACAATATAAATATGATATTTTATTCGCTACATTCATCATGATGCTGGTGTTCATGGCAAACAGAACCAGTCGACTTTAAAGAGCCTTCCAAGTATGCTTCTGCTGCTGCTTTGGCATTACCTTTTGCTCCAACAATAACCTCGATGTTCCTTTCATTAAAAATCTCAACTGCGCCTCCGCCCATACCACCGCTGATGATGACATTTACATCACGATCGGCAAGAAAATTAGGCAGAAATCCAGGTTTATGTCCGGGGTTAGCAATGGTTTCACTTTTGACAATTTGATTATTTTCGGCGTCAAAAATCATAAACCCTTCGCAATGCCCAAAATGCTCTGTTACCATTTCCTTTTCACTTGCTACTGCTATTTTCATCATTGTTTTTTCCTCCAATTTTTTATTTTGAATATATTCATCTAATATTTCTGCTGCATGCTCAACAAGTTCTGCACAGGGACGTTTTTTATAATACTCTTCGTTTCTTTCTTCTGGTATGTGACTTTGTCTATCAACAGATAAACCTAAAAGCTCTCTGCAAATGATTGATCGGTTTTCATCCTTAAAATTCATTGCAAGTGACTGAATCAGCCTGTAATGCTCAGTTTTGGCAACTCTATCTAAAGGATTTGAATACCCATCTAGCATTCCTGCAACTATGAACATTCCACTGACTGCTCCACATACCTCTCGTAATCTTCCCATTCCACCACCAAATGAAGAAGAAATTTTCAGTGCTGTTTCTGAGTCAAGTCCTATTTCATCACAAAAGGCTAAAACTACCGATTGAGAGCAATTGTATCCTTTTGTGAATAATTCTTTTGCTATTGTTGAATGTTTACTCACTTTTAATTTTCCTCAAGTCTTTCCTCTAGTAATTTTGATGTACTATCAAGCCAATTGCCATCAAAAAGCTCTATCATACCCTTGTCACAGGCAGCTGAAATTTTCGGATCAATAGGTAGTTTAGCAAGAACCTTTAAATTATGTTTTTCAGCAATTTCTTCAATGTGGCTTTCGCCAAATATCTGATAGTCCTTGTCGTTATCAGGGCATTTAAAATAAGACATATTTTCTACCAAACCAATGATTGGAATATTCATCATTTCTGCCATTTTGACGGCTTTAGATACAATCATGGATACCAGTTCTTGTGGAGAGGTTACGACAATAATCCCATCAACAGCAATGGATTGAAATACTGTAAGGGGAACATCGCCGGTTCCTGGTGGCATATCGATGAACATAAAATCTACATCACTCCAGATAACATCAGTCCAGAACTGTTTAACTGTACCAGCAATTATTGGTCCTCTCCATACAACAGGATCAGTATCGTTTTCTAAAAGTAAATTAACAGACATAATATCAATGCCAGTCTTTGTTTTAACAGGGAATAGGCCAAATTCGCTACCAGTGGCTTTTCCCCGAATTCCGAATGCCTTTGGAATAGAAGGTCCTGTAATATCTGCATCAAGAATGGCAGTATGATAACCCATTCTATTCATAGTAACTGCAAGCATAGAGGTAACAAGTGACTTTCCTACTCCTCCTTTTCCACTAACAATACCAATGACCTTTTTAATGCTGCTCATCTCGTGCAGTTTCTCGGAGAAATCCGTTTTTTGTTCTTTTCTTTCTGCGCAGTCCTCCGAGCAACTGCTGCAGCTTTGATTGCAATTTTCACTCATATTCTTGCTCCTTTTTATTTTAGATTGTAATTTCACTGCCTGCTGACAGATAATCGATGCTATCACCCATACCCAATTTCAGTCTTTTATAAGGTGCTAATCCTGTACAATGACAGGTATAATACTTTGCTTTTGTAGCCATTAGATATTTACCGATTCTATCTATCATATCAGAGTCCTCATTGCCACCAGAGCGACTGGAAAGATGAAATCCGCCTATTACATAATCAGGCGTACGACCTTTTATTTCTTGAAAATGTTCAAGTATATTTATGATACCATTATGAGCACAGCCTGTTACTAGAAGGGTCTTTCCGTCTTCCTCTATGATGAGATTCTGTTCATGTGCAAAAGTATCATCTATCATTCGTTCATTTTGCTCAGTTAACAAACCACGATTTGATTTTGGTTGAGTCTCTCTTTGAACAACATTTGAGAATACTTGGATTCCATTGCTGATATAGAATCGGTCTGACGTAAGTGCAATTTGCTTGTTTTGTTTCAGCTCATCATCAAGACCGATAAAATCTAATTTGTCATTTGGACGTATAGCATAATGTTTCTCGAAAGCAAGATTGTGTAAAAACACCTCTGCCTTTGTATTTTCTTTAAAAAAGGTTTTTAATCCACCACCGTGGTCATAATGTCCATGTGAAATTACAAGAAAATCAACGTCAGTGATATTGACGCCAAGTTTTTCAGCATTTTTAAGAAATAACTCACTTGCTCCAACATCAAATAGAATTTTATGAGCATTTGTTTCAATATACAGACTAAAACCATGTTCGTTACCGAAGTCTTTCGATATCGATGTGTTTTCCACTAATGTTTTGATAATCATGACCTTAGCCCACCACCTTCTTCAAAAAGTAATTTCATTGTCTTATTGTAAACTGCTTTTACTGCTGCACCCGATGCACAATCTATGTCTACAATGGTTCGGCCATTATTAATCGCTTTTACTGCATTCGAATCAAAAGGTATTCTACCCATAAAAGTCAGCCTTTGTTTTTTACATAGCGCTTCTATCTTTTCTGTGTTTTCTACGTTGGTATCAAATTTGTTTATACATATTACTGTCATAGTTCCGAATTTCGCCGCTGTTTTTATGATTCGCTCCAAATCACTAATGCCAGATATGGACGGTTCGGCCACTATCAAAACCATGTCCACACCGCTAAGTGATGCTATTACAGGACAGCCTATGCCTGGAGAACCGTCAATAATTGCAAGATTGGCATTAACTATCTCCGACTTCATCTGTTTTTTAACCTCTGTGACCAGCATTCCTGAAGTGCCACTACCCATTTTCAGCTGTGCTGTAGAAAAAACTTCTCCTTCATTTGCATATAACATCAACTCACCAGCTACAGCCGGTTTTAAAGATATAGCTTCTACTGGACAAACAGCTTTGCAAACTCCACAGCCTTCACATGCAAAAGGATCTACTTTATATTTCTTATCTACTGAAATAGAATCAAATCTGCAGTTTTGTCTACACTTATCACATTTGATGCACAGTTCTGGATTTATCTCCGCTTTTGGTAAACCATAATAATCTGTTTTCATTGGTTGAGAGCTTTGTTCTGTTATAAGGTGTAGGTTAGGTGCATCTACATCACAATCCGCATAAGACTTAGCGTTTGCAAGCTTGATAAAAGCACTGGCTATAGTAGTTTTCCCAGTACCGCCTTTTCCACTAAGAATAAGAAGTTGTTTCATGTTGCACCTCCTTTTTCACTGTTTCTAACAGAGAAGAAAATAAAGCCTGATATTTTTCATTTTCCCTCACGGCAATTTCTGCATTTGAATTCAATATTCCAAGTTCATTATCAAATGGGATCTGATCTAAAATTTTAATGTTTTTTTCTATACAGAAATTTTCAGCTGGATTTTCACCTTCTATACACTTGTTTAGAACTACACCAAACGGCTTATTGAATAACTTGACCAACTCGTATACCATATTAAGGTTATGAACACCAAATAACGTAGGTTCAGCTACCAATATACAATAGTCTGCATCCTTAATACTTTCCATTACAATACAGGCACTTCCAGGAGGACAGTCAATAAAGGTCAGTTTATCTGCTTCAGGTTTATTCTCAGCAAGCAACTTTTTAATAATAGGGATACCCGAAGCTTCACCAGTATTTAATATTCCTGTGTATACCGTTACCTGATCGGAAGTTCCTTTTTGAACTTTCCCAATAACCTTTTCTCTCTCTGTCAGTGCCTTTTCAGGGCAAAGCATAATACAACCGCCACAGGAGTGACAAACCTCTTCGAAAACAATCAGTTTATCTTTAATATAGGCAAGAGCATTGAATTTACAAAAATCTATGCATTTTCGACATCCATTGCATATCTCATTATTCACCTTTGGAATTTTTACTGATATTTCTTCCTCTTGGACATCTTCGGGTTTAAAGAATAGATGCCCATTTGGCTCTTCAACATCACAATCTATATATGTTGATATTTTTGCTACCGCAGCTAAATTTACCGATACCAGTGTTTTTCCTGTGCCGCCCTTGCCGCTTAGCACAGCTATTCTCATATTAATTGCCTCCGTGCCCATGAAATCCGGCATGAATTTCATCTAGTAAAGAAAGTTTTCCATCGATGAAAGCATCAATATTATCTTTGGCTGAAGCGGTTGTCGTTTTATAAATTTTGATTTCAGCGGCTTTAAACACATCAGCAGCATTTTCTCCACAACGAGGAGTTAGTAAAACATTTGTTTTATTATCTACTATCGTTTGTGCAGCCTTAATCCCTGCACCACCTGTACTTGCTGTTGCACTGTTATCAAAAAATACACTTTCCTTAGTATCTACATCATAAATAAGGAAATAGGGAGTGCGTCCAAAGGATACACATACGTTTGAATCCAACCTTTTCTCATCTACCGGAATTGCTATTTTCATAAGAATCCTCCATTCTTTTAACTACTAAATAATTATTGATTGCATTGCGCAATGCACTTACTCCTAAATTTGAGCAATGAACCTTGCTTTCAGGAAGCCCATCTAGAGCTTCGATTATATCCTCTTCTGTAATTCTTAATGCTTCATCCAGGCCTTTTCCTTTTGCCATCACCGATGTCATACTGGACGTTGCAATTGATGCACTGCAGCCAAACACAAGATAACTTATGTTATCTATATGATTGTCTTTCACCTTTATATAAACGGTAAGATAATCTCCGCACGAAGGGTCTCCAAAACTTCCTTCAGCGTCAGCATCTGGCATGCTATGAGCATTTTGAGGGCACATAAAATGTTCAATTACTTTTTCGGAATATATAATTAGTCACCTCGATTCTCATTATCTGTAAAGAATCTGCCACGTCCATGCCTATGACAGCCTCGGCCACATCCATTTCCCAATCCATCACAAAGACGGTATTCGCCTCCCTCAATTATTAACACTTTACCATTCACCAATGATTCAGCTAACTTTCTTCTGGCTTCTACATATATTCCCTGAACGGTAGTACGGGCAATATTCATTTTTTTTGCACACTCTTCCTGAGTAAAGCCCTCCAAATCTATAAGCCTTATTGTTTCATATTCATCAACTGTCATGTTTACATTACCTTGATCATCCAACACTGAATCAAGAGGTCCAAATTTATTACTTTCTGGAAGACAACACACTTTTCTCCATTTCATTGGTCTTGACATAATCTATCACCCCATTTCTAATCATAAGTAACAAGAGCATTCTCCAGTTACCTCTAATACCCGTTATAGGTACTTTAATTGTTTATCAATGACTTCGATTCGACTTTGCAGTAATTCTTTTTGTTCTTGAAGGAAGTCTTTATGTGTTTTTGTCGCATATTGATTTATTGCTAAGCCTCTGCCAAATCCACTACTAAAACCTCGTCTGCAAGCAAATCCAAGACCTAATCCAAGTCCAGCACCACGATTGACTGCATTTTTTCCTGTGCAAAAGCCTAAACCGTGTCCAGTCATTGTTCCAGCACCCATTGGGCCAGTTCCATCTCTTCTAGGCATACCATTCACCTCCTTTTAGTTTATGACATATGCCATTTACTTTCACTAGTATATCCCTGTTAATGTCATATGTCAATAACTCTTTGAATTTTATTTTAAAAATATGCTATAACTCAATTGCAAAGCTTCACTTTTTGATTGATTAAGTTTCTCATTTCAATTAAAAAGTAAACTGATTTAGTAAAAAACACCCCATAGACTCTTATAGCCTACAGGGTGTTATATTTTAATTGTGACACAAAATTAGCATCGTTAATCTTCTATATATTCTATAGCTTTAACAGGACAAGCATTTATTGTAGTTTGAAGTTTTTCCTTATCTATTGTAGTTGCATCATGTGCCTTAATGACTGCCTTTTTACTCTTTATTTCAAAGAGTTCTGGATAATTCTTAGTACACAAAGTGCAACCCATGCAAGCACCTTTATTAATTATTAATCCTACTTGTGATGTTTCCTCACTTGGCAAATCCTTATCCTTTATTATCTTGTCTGCAATCCACGAAAAAATGATAATTGCCACAACAGTTAATATCCAACGAATAACCATAAACTTAGGGCCTAGAAACTTTGCTTCATTTAAAAGCATTGGAACCTTAATGACTGCCCAAGAACTTAAAATAATAATGATGTTTCTAATTGATGCACCTTTTTTGTGAAGCATAACGCACATTGGAAATGCCGCATATATTGGGCCTGCTGAAATACTTCCAATTACAAAAGCTAGAAAAACACCTTTGGCTTTGGCGTCCTTACCTAGAAATTTCATTATTTTTTCTTTTGAAACCCACATATCTAAAAGCGCAGTAAGCACGAAGATAACTGGCATAATCATAAGCATTTCCTTAATGTAATAGCCACTGTTTTTAACTGATTCTATCCCCATAGACGGATTAATGGTAGTCATAATTGCATATGCCAAAATAATTATAAAAAAGAACAAATTATCCTTTATTTTTTTTAAGACCATTATATAATCACCCCCATTACAAGTGCAATAATTATAGCGAACAGAAAACTAAGTCCGTTACGAACTGCTGTAAACTTAACGCCGAATTCCTTTTTCTCAAGAGGGAAGGTTACAACACCGACCATTGTTAAAGTTGTTAAAAATGCCACGGAAGGAACTATCCCAACTCCCGCATCTACCAGTGTCCCTACTAGCGGGAAAGCGATAAAGGCTGGAATTAGTGTAATTGTTCCTAACAAAGCCGATGCTATTGTTGCAATTGCAGTTGACTGTTTTTCCACAAAAGATGCAATATCTGCCGGTGGAAGTAGTGTCAGGATTAATCCAATTGCAAAAATGATTGAAAACATACTTATAGCCATTCCTTTTCCCATATTAAATGCCATTTTAAGTGCTTGATTTGTCTTTCCCTTATTTTTAGCAAAAGAAACTCCAAGAAAAATTAAAGTTCCAATCCATATGCCGATTGTAAAAATATCCATTTATAATTCCTCCATCTTGTTTATATCTTTGGTGCTGGTGATTTTACAACAATTAATTCTAGAGTATCATCATTAAGATTTTTTACATTCATTTTTGTATTAACTGGAATCTTTATCAAAGTATTATACGAATACTCGTGAACTTCTTGTTCATCAAGACCGATAGACAGAGTTCCTTTCATAACGGTCATATAAACATTAGAGTTGGAGAAATGTTCAGGCAACCCCTCACCCTTATTAAAGACCATGTGCAAATAATGTAGGTTTTCATCAAAAACAACCTTCTCCACTGCTTTCTCATTTTTCTTAGATAACTCAAATACTTTTTCTATCATAATAAATTGCCTCCTTTTTATTCGTTGTAATCATATTAACATTATATTTTATAACTAAATAGACACATAAGTTTCTTTTTGATATAATAAAATAAAAAGGTGATTTTATGGTTGAAGACTTAAAAAATCTACCTCTCTTTAAAGATGTAGATCAAAAAGTATTAGAAAGTTTAATTTTAAGCAATCAAATTATTAAGCGTTCTTATAACAAAGGAATAACTGTGCATGAGCAATATTCAGAGTGTTATGGAATGGATATAGTTCTTTCAGGCAATTTAATAGCCTATTCTCTAGCATCTAACGGTTCTGAAACTATTGTATTTAAATTTTGCGAAGGCAGTATTATTGGGGCAAATCTCTTATTCGGGGAGCAAAATAGATATCCAATGAATATTTATTGTACAGCTGGATGTACCCTTTTCCATATTTCAAAAATAGCAGTTAGCAAGCTGCTAAAAGAATATAGTTTTGTTATGTCCTTTGTGAAGTCACTATCCTTAAACTCCCAAGGGATGAATAAAAAAATAGCTATTTATACTCAGAAATCTTTAAGAGAAAACCTGATGGATTACCTTGTTGCACTTTCTGCCGTTCAGAAATCTAAAACTATCATTTTACCTATTTCAAAAAAACAGCTTGCTGACCATTTTGGTGTTCAAAGACCATCGCTTTTTCGTGAATTAAAACGAATGAAAGATGAAGGGTTAATAGAAATCGATAATAGAAATATTACAATTCATGATTAACATTAGAAAGCACCCCTAGCTTTTATAAGTCTAGGGGGATTCCCCATAATTAAAATTTACATTTTCACATCAATCTCCATCCCAGATTTAAAGGCAACAGTTACTTTCTCATCATGTACCGTAATCTTTTCTATCAGCTTGCGTACTACCTGCTCGTCATACACCTGTATTGTACCTCTCTGCTCGGTAAGAAACTCCTGCATCTCGGCAATTCGCTGTTTTAAACCTTCTCTTTCCGCATTCTCTGCCATAGCATTCTGCTTTAATTCTCTCAGACGGTCTATCTCATCAGCAAGATCATTAAAATCCTTTTTAGCATTGGCTCGTTTCAAGAGTTCCTTTTGCAACTTTTCAAGCTTAGCATTGATGCTTTCAATAGACCCTTCATCTTCCAAAGCAAGTACCGATGCAATATTCTGCTCTAAAGCTACTAGCATATCATCCTTGCCACCAAGTGCCATATTAATAGCTTTTACCACAACCTCTTGAAGTTCCGTTTCCCCAACTGTAGGAGCATCACATCTTGATGGGCCATGTTCCACCCTTGTACAACATCGCCATACAATAGAGTGCTTACCTCTGTTATTCCAAGCAATTCTGCGATAGATGTCACCACACTTTGGGCAATAGACAATGCTTGAAAGAGCATACTTGCTACTATAAACTCTTTTCTTTCGGTCAGCACCACTGTGGAGGTTTGTTCTTCTTAGCATTTCCTCTTGCACCTGCATATAAAGCTCACGTGGAATAATTGGCTCATGGCTATTTTCTACATAATACTGTGGTACGATTCCATTATTCTTAACTCGCTTTTTTGTAAGCACATCCACCGTATATGTTTTCTGCAAAAGGGCATCACCAATGTATTTCTCATTCTTTAGGATTTTCTTTATAGTTTCTGGTCTCCATCTTGCTTTACCAGCTGCAGTTAGAATAGCATCTGATTCCAAACTTTCTCCGATTTGTTTCAAGCTTGCTCCTTGCAAATACTCCAAATAAATACGTTTTACAATCGTTGCCTCACTAGGTTCAATAATCAGATGACCTTCATCATCTTTGGTGTATCCCATAAAACGATTGTGATTGACTTGCACCTCACCATTTTGGTAACGGAACTGCAATCCCAGCTTTACGTTCTTGCTTAAGGATTCCGATTCCTGCTGTGCAAGGCTCGCCATAATTGTAAGGAGCACCTCTCCCTTGGAATCCATCGTGTTGATATTTTCCTTCTCAAAAAATACCGGAATATTCCTTTCCTTTAGTTGTCTAATGTACTTTAGGCAATCAAGGGTGTTTCTCGCAAATCGGCTGATGGACTTAGTAATAATCATGTCTATGTTACCAGCCATACATTCCTCAATCATACGATTAAATTCTTCACGCTTTTTAGTGTTCGTGCCTGAAATACCATCATCAGCAAATATCTTGGCAAATTCCCACTCTTCATTTTTCTGTATAAAATTGGTGTAATGCTCTATCTGTGCCTCATAACTTGTAGCTTGCTCATCGCTGTCGGTACTTACACGGCAGTACGCTGCGACTCTTAGTTTTGGCTTATCTTCCATATTTACAGCATTGCCTACACGCTTTCGTGCAGGGATAACTGTTATGCTTTTATTCATTTTCTGTCACCTCACTTTCTATCAACCCGTAGGCATATTCAGCCTGTTCAAATGGATCCGTATATTTTAACTGTACCCTTGGCATGGTAAAATGCACCATTGGATTTGGTTTTTCCTGATTTACAAGTTCTCTAATTCTTCCAAGAGAACCCGCCTTTGCAATTCTCATTTCTTCAGCTTTATCAAATATTTCTTTATCAATTATAGTAGGATAGAATTCATCCCCAAGGTAATGCCTATTTCTAAGCATCCTACCGGCACTACTATGGGATAACTTTAATCCTATCTTTTCAGCAGCTGCTGTAAGTGCCAAGCCAGAAATATACCCTTCATAGAACTCTCTGATATTTTCAGCCTCTGCTTCATTAACCACTGCTTTTCCGTATACGATTTTGTATCCATAAGGTATGTGTGCCATTATCCCACCATCCTTTCCTTAAGTTCTAATCCACATTTTAATACAAATACAATTTCCTCTCTTGAAACAACTGTAACCGTATCCACGTGGGTAAGAAATATATCCTCTTCATAGTCGAACAGCATTTCACTTCCAGAAACATATTTTATTAGCTTTTCCAAAGCATCAAATTTTGTTCTATCACCACTTACTGAATGCATCAGCTTGTTTTTTTCAGCCTCTAACATTTCTTTTTCTTGATTCAAGGTGTTGTTTTCACTGTTAAATAGCGCAGGTTCTAAAATGCCACTTGCCATTAGGCTTGTAAGCACCTGCCTTTGTTCTATATTCTTTTCTAGCTTGGTTTCGCACTCTTGTATCTGTAATAATCGGTCTTTATCATCTAGTCCTTGCAAGCTGCGAAGTAGTGGTCTTAGCACCACTTGATGTGAAAAAATCAGTTTATTCATCATTGTTAGAAAAGCCACCTTTATGTTATCGTCTGTGATATATTTCATGGAGCAGGCATCCTTATTTTCAATGTGATGGGTGCAACACCAAGCCACATAATTTCCGCTTGGTTTATTATGAATTCTTCGTTTAAAAGTACCGCCACACTCCCCACATATAATTTTACCTGAAAAGCCGTAACGTTTTTGATAGCGCTGCGTATTCTCACCATTGCCTTTTTCCTTACCACGCTGACTCATTACTTCATTAGCTTTGTTAAAAACTACATGGCTTATGATCGCCTCATGATGGGCTGTACACAAATATTTGTCATGTTCTCCATAATTGATATGGCGATTAAAATTGCTATCTGTATATGTTTTCTGAAAAATAACATCTCCTGTATACTTCTCATTGCGAATAATTGCATTGACAGTTCCGGGAGTCCATTTACTACCTTTTTTACTTGAAATTCCATGCTCATTTAATTCTTTTGCAATTGCATGGGTACCCTTTCCTTCAAGGGTGTTTGCAAATATCTGTTTAACAACTTCTGCCTGTTCGGGTACAATTACCATGTCTCCATTAATATTTGCATATCCATAAGGTGGATAAGAAATAATGTATGTACCATCTTGAAAACGTTTCTTAATACTCCATTTTTCATTTTCTGAAATGGACACTGATTCACTTTCTGCAAGACTGCTTAAAATGGAAAGCATCAATTCACTTTCCATTGAGCCGGTGTTAATATTCTCCTTCTCAAAATTGATGTATACATTTAAATCAAGCAGTTTTCTTACTAACTCCAAGCAGTCTGTTGTATTCCTGCAAAATCGGCTTATGGACTTTGTAATCACCAAATCAATCAAACCTTTTTCACAGTCTGTAATAAGTGATCGTAATCCATCCCTGACTTCCTTTTTTGTACCGGTGATACCTTCATCATAATAAAGACCAGCAAATTCCCATTCATCATTGGCTTTAATGTACTTTTCATAATGTGCCTTTTGTACATCAAGACTTATTAGTTGTTCATCACTTGCCGTTGATACTCTACAATAAGCAGCAACACGGATTTTCTTCTTAACTGATAACGCTTTATTTTCTTCGATTTTTGTTATCCTTCTCATCATCTCACCTCACTTTCGGTATGGACATATTGCCGTACAAAGCACTTTATATCAAGTCATTTAGGGCATAATCTCAGCTAAATAAGGAGAGAAGGTTTGTCTGTTTTTTTGGGTTATTTTGTTAAATTCATCCTCAGAAATCATACCACTTTCAAAGAGTTTATTTAAAAGTTGCTGTGCTAAGTAATACTTATATTCCTTCTTTAATTCTTCTTCATTAAATACCTTTGCTGCATTAGTTGGTAGTTCCGATTCATTCATAATTTTTGTTACTTGCATTATCAATTCTCCTGTTCCGGGGGCATACTTTTTACAAACCCTCCTATGTCACAGGCAAAACAAATCCACCGAATTTTAACCTCAAAGCAAAAAAATAATGCCCACCAAGGAAAATCCTCGATGGGCAATTATTAATTAATCATATTTTACATAACCATCAAAGCCAGCAGCTTTTAGTCTTTTAAGCATATTATCAGCATTCGCTTTCACTGAATACGCACCAACTTGTACACGATAAAACTTTCCTCCTGCACTTGGTGTAGATGGAGCTTTTTTTGCAATTCCAAGGGTACTAACCAATGCATTTACATAGGCTCTTGCAATTGCATCCTTATTATTAATGATCCATTGCGCAGTGTTTGGATTGTCATGAAAATCTGTCTCTGCAAGCACCGGCATCAAACCATACTTTTCTGGATTTCTGATTTCCCCATATCCACTACCACCAAAAGCGCTCATTCCATTAACAACCGTTGATGAACGATTTGATTTAATAGGGCAAATAGCACCTAGTTCTCTTACCACAGCTGTAGCTAACGCCTTGCTTGTAGCGTTATTGGGATGATAAAAAGCAACCGCTCCACTTGCCTTGCCAGCACCTCCTGCATTAGAGTGAATTGCAAGATATACCGAACACCCTTTATTCTTTGCTTCTAAAGCTCTCTCATTTAAGCCAATGCCCATATTAAGTATAGCCATCACTGTTTCGCAAGCATACTCACTGTCTAGTATTGCTTTGACTTTAGCTGCTACGGCCTCCATTTGGACCTTTTCATTCGTTCCACCAACACAATAAGCATTTGCTGGTTGATTTGATGGTGATAAATAAATTCTAATCATTATCCTTTTCCCCCTTGTCGTGAAGTTGTATTAAAATATCTTTTAGTTTTTCTGGTACTGGAAGCCCTACTCTACTAGCATTTTCAAGTAAAGAAACACCTTCATTAGAACAATAAAAAAAGATGATAGCTGTCCTTAATACGCTGCCACCACCTATAATCTTAGAATCCACAAGATGTCCCACACCAACCATTATAAAGATTAGTACCTTCTTAAAAATGCCTCGAAATCCAATCTCACTACTAAGTTTCTTATCAAGGATGGCACACATTAATCCAGTTATATAATCAAAAATCACAAACACGATTAATGCATATAAAAATCCATCATATCCACCTAGAAAGTAACCTAGCCAGCCTCCAATAGCAGCAATAGCTATTTGAAACCCATTCCATAAATCCTTCATATCAAAATCCTCTCTTTCTATTTTTTGCATAGAAAAAGCACCACTAATTTTAGTGATGCCCTCTTTTAATAGTAATCTTCAGCATAGTTGAGTAAATCCACTTCAAACATATATTGAACCTTCATTGTATTTGCTTCTGTCTTTTCTACCGGTTGTGTAAGCCTTGTATGTGTTCCTATCGGCCTTGATGTTAGCAGATTAGAAACAAAGAAGTTACAGTTACTTGAACCGGAATTCATATACCTGGCTATCCATCGGTCTGAGTCTAGCAAATTATAAGGAGCATAATAATTTCCATTGATACCAAATCTATCGCGGTATGCTTCTATTAAATTACCACCAAGGCTGATGCATTGCCAAAAGCTCGTACCACCTTGTGTTCCACTATAATAAACATACACTTTTGTCTTCGTTCTTCTAAAGTTACTTACATAACACCGTCTTTCAACATTTCCACTATTCATTCCTTTTGTTCCAAACCAGGTACAGTTTCCTATCTTAGGTTTAATGTTCATCCTCTGTACAATTTCTCCGTCAATATTAACCTTACCCCAGTAACTCGAATACACCTGCTCATTAAATTGTGTATCTGTATTTTGTATATAGCCAACAACATCGATACAACCATCTGTGTAAATATTGCTTCCATCAATAATCGCCACATTAAATGTCAGGTTATAATCTGTGTCTTTGAAACCCTGTGTTAAGTTTATATCTGTTTGCGAAAGCAAGACGCCTACCTTGCTCCATTTATAGATACGAAGATACCGATTGCTTTTTCCACTTTCGTTTACATTATAAGTATTAAAACCAACAAGAATATAATCCGTAGCACTTGTTCTATATGGAGATAGAAACTGAAGCCCATCATACTTTTTCACAGGATCCGATGAAATTGCTACCAATGGATTTCCATCTGCATTGAGTAATTTTACTGCTTGTTCCCATAACAAAAAGTCATTTACATTGACATCAAATGGTATATAAATCCAATGTCCTTTTAGGGTATCAGGAAACTGAATATAACTACTTTGAGTAAATGATGTGTTATTACAATCAATAGCCATATACCCCTTTGAGAGGGTAAGAAAGTTAGCAACCCTAGCATAGGCAAACCCCATATATATACCAAAAAACCGGCTAGGATTTGCACTAGCACTTATTGAATAATCATTATCAGCGGTTTCCCTACCTGTTATTGATGGACCCAAGTAAAAATAATCCTTATTTGCAGGATCCGCTTCACAAAAATAAAGACTCTCCGTCACCCCATTTGCAGCATGAGTTGGAAAGTCAAACACGAAATTCACCTTTAATTTGCTATCTGTTAATTCAAATCTAGTTTCAGCCCGATTAATCGTTCCCCTTTGTATATCATTTCCTGAATAAGGATCATTTCTATGGGCATAACCGATAATATTTCCTTGTACTCGTTGCTCATTAATATGTTCTGGCTTATCACTATCCGTAAGATAAAGGTAATTAAACCAGCTATAATTATTGCAATTCCTGGTGCTACCAACTCCCATAATACCATTTACAAAATGCCCTATGAATGTATCTTTAAAATACAGGTCTGGAATTAAGTTTTCCGTATAAGCTTCTTTGGTTTTTTCACCGGTCTTAGCATCGAAAAGACTAACCGTTACTTTTCCTTTTATGCCGGTATCCTTCTTATGCTTGATTTCACTTTGTACTTCCCCTGTTAGGAAATTCTTATTATAAGAGATACATTCTCTGCTACTCTTCATATCTTATTTTCACCGCCTTTAATTTGCAAACATCATTTAAGGTAGGTTTCTCCAAGACATACGCAAAACTAAGCGTTTCTCCTACCATTTGATTTAGTACTTCATAATCCATATCCATCAGATCACTTGCTCTCATTCCATTTAAAACAAACTCCTCAACGTCCGTTATATTAATTGGCACAAAGGTTGATGCTCCTTTAAAAAAAGTAGAATAACTAACGCCATTATCTACGCTAATTGCAATGCCAATTATGCCTCCCACTTCTGATGTTACCACTTCGATTGCACGTATTCGTCTACTCTGTACTATTTGAAAGCTTTCCTTTTGAATAATAACTTTTGGCTTACTTGTAACCACCTGCTTTACTTCTAAAGTATAGTTTTCCATAGCAGTAACCACGCTAGGATTATCGGTAAAATAACATAACGTAGCTTGATTTAATAATCCAGTCAAATCGTTTGGTAATACATCTACTCCATGCTCTATAAACATTGTTTCTGTGACGGGTGGATCTGCTACCTTGCTCCATGCACTTAACGCTTCTGTTTGCAGATATGATTTAACCCCTTCCTCATCAACAAATAGGAACTTGCTTTTGCAAGGGAGATAGGTTCCTTCTTCTACGAAAAAGTTTGTACCGTTCTCATTTTGTGAGGTAAAGATATAAGACTTGCCTGTCTCAAACCTTACCGAAAAAGCTGCTCCTCCTGGATTACTGAAATTATCAGATGCAGTATTTGGTGTCTTTTCTATGACAAGGCGCATAACTCCATCTTCAAATACACTAAACTCCCAAATCAAGTCATTACTGCCCCAGCTTCTGTAATAGCTATTCCCTTCAAATCTAATTCGAAAGACCTTTAGACCATACTCCGTTTCATTGGCATAGAATAAATTGTTGTAACTGTTATCACTTCGATTAATTGAGATGTGCTCTGACCCAGCACCTATTCCAATCCAACTGTTACCACTAGAAAAAATGGTGTTCACATACGCATTATTGTATAAGAAACTAAATTCTAGCGTAGGGAATGCAATCGTAGAGTCATTATTACTTGTTCCAATTAAAATCATTCCTTGATTTCCTTTGGGCTGTGTATATTCTGCTACTACCGCCATCAATTCTCCTCCTTCACAAGTTTGGTGCTCATACTGACAAGGTTTTGGTATAATTCGCTATTTGGTAAGGGAACTGAAAAGATAGCACCGGTATCTGAAGCTACTGGTGTTCCTGATACTTCAAATATAGGTTCCTTAATTGTTGCACGATTATAACTCTCATAGTTCCCATCGACTTTTTTATCAAAGTCAGAATCCCAATCAACCCACTCGGCATCATACTCGTATCGTAGACTTTTTATTCTTGAGAATTCTTCTACAATTCCCATTACTTTTAGTGCAATTTCAATCACTCTCTCGTCTTGATAAAAAGGTATTTGACTCATAAATGTACTGTAATTACTAAATATTCTCCCAGAAACATCATCATTTCTTGGCTTTAACAAGACATAACCTTCTTTGAAATCATAAGAATTTATTTTTCTATAAAACAGAGTATAAAGATAGGTATACACCACTTCAATTCTAGGAAGTGTTGCACTTAGGCCACCTTCAATATGAAGACCTTCAATAGATATTTGTAAGTTATTTTTTTCAATAATAAAGCTACCATTTGAAACCCAAAGTTCTACGATAAAGCTATGACTTCCGGCCTGTACTTGTGGCATTGGCAAGGTAAATCCTAGAACATTATCTCCGGCAGCTAACTTTTGAACCGGCTTCAAGTCATAATACACACCATCTAAAGAAAATAAAATACTAAGGGTAGTCTGTTCCATTGCTTTTCCGGTTAGTGTTACTGTACAGTTTAGGTTGGTATCTGCTTTTGTTGTAAAACCAATCACCATAGCTGCATATTTGCTTGTACCAATCGTTAATACATCACTATTTTTCTTAATGACTACTCCGGATTTATTTCCTTCTATTAGCTTTGTGATTTCATCTAATAACTTTGATGTATCTAGCTTTTCAATAATAGTATCTAGGGGATCTCCAAGTTCAATTTTAGTATTCATTGGATTGATTAAATCTATCTGCTTTCGAACCACACGAAGCTTTGTGGTAAGCCCTAATTTCTCATGATAGACATCTACCAAATCTCCAAGATTTACTCTGGTTAAGGATACGAAATTCTTATACTCTTCTGTTTTTGATAGCTCTATGAAGTCAATTGCAATATTCATCTTAGGGATAATGGCTGTTTTAGCGTATTGACTGGCTTTTGCTCTTAGGCTTTCTACATCTTTACATTCTTTAAATTCCACTTTCTTTGTGATATCAAAAGGTAATGGTTTTGTACCTTTCATCTCAATGTATCGTTCTGGTAGCACAAGGTCATTATCGCCCACTGGATAAATTCTAGATGCCACTAAACTAGAGTCCAAAGTAAGCGTTAATCCTTTGATATTTTTTCCGTAACGAATGAGTATTCCCTGTTCTTCACCCATAAACGGCTTTATTGTAATATTAAAATTATCTCGCTCTAACTCTCCTCCGTACACTTCAATCAAACGAAACATCGCATCTACAGAATTAATTTCTTTAACAGCAAATGGCGCCACCGTTCCTTCTGGAGCAGTGATAGAATACACAGCTTGCACTTCCGGTGGAATGGACATCTCCATTGCCTCTTTCATATTTGCATTTAGTATTTTAGCTGATTCAATAAAGAAAAAAGCAAGATCATAAAAAATATGTCTTGCCCACACCTTTACTTTTAAGTTATCCACTTGAGAACGCTCTACTTTATAAATTCGAAACAGCTGTCCATCTGCCTTGATAATATTAAGTTCTTCTAAATACTTTGCTTTATGACTTGTAACCGGATAAAGAATTTCAAGAGAATAATCTCCATTTAGATTATTATTTAGGGTAGCTGATATACACTCATCTAAGATTGCAAGTCCATTATTATCAAATCCGCCTTTTTCTGTGGTCTTATCATAGATACATATCATTACAACCACCTCCAGTTTGGCGTGATGACAATTTTCGTTACATTCCCTATCCACGAGATAAAATTATTACCAACTTGCAGTTTAGTGAATTCACCCCGCATTTTACTATTTTGATTTTGTAACATATCATCATAGGCATCTTCTAGTGCTGAGTTAAGAATAATCTTTCCTGAGACACCTGTTAATGCTACCTCTTGATTATTGACTTGAAGTAAGATATCACCACTACCAAATATCTCAATGATCGGATCACTCATCAGAGTTCCAATATTTATCAAATTGGTACCAGATGAAGTAATCGTAACAGGATCATTATTGATGGCATATTTGAAAGGCCTGCAATTAAATACGATAATGAATTTACCAATTTTTCTTAGTGACACTTCAAAATCGATACTGTTAACCACTTGAGCTAGAAAGTATTTGTCACCTTGGAAACTAAAACTAAGTTTGTTCTCGCCACTTCCAAGTAACCAAGCTTTGATTTCATCGATTTTTGAATACACATCCCCAATGATCCCACACTCTACTGCCAATGTAATATCTTCATACGTATTTTCATCATACTTTAGATTCCCATTTCTTCCTGGGACTATTATATAAGACACCCTGCGTTTTGGAGAAGGTATAATGGGTCTTTTCTCTACATAAATATTAAAATCCAAATAACTGTTCTTACCTGCAAATTCAAAACTTAACATTATACTCCCCCCTTCGCAAAAGCCACCCTTTGACGATAAAATTCTAATTCGTATGCAAGTTGCTCAACATCTTGTTCTCTATTGTTAATAAATGTCTGGATTGTCACCATAAGCGGTGAACCTTGTGACTTCTCTTCTGGGGTAAATGACATAGAATTTGTAATTCCTTTAATATTACTATTTACATCAAACGAAGTTGGTATAGCCTTTTTCATGTCCTTTTCTACACCATTCATGGCATCCTCAAACCCGACTCCGATACCTTCGCCCATATTTTCACCGATGCCTGCAAATACTTTAGATGGTGAATTTATACCAAGTAGTCCTTTGACACCGTCTACAATACCTCCAAAGAAATCTGATACTTTATCTTTTATCCAAGTACCCATAGCTTTGATACCTTCCCATAAGCCTTTAACAATGTTTGAACCGATCTCAGTAACTGAAACCACCGCTTGCCCTAGTCCTGTTATTAACGCGGCTATAATTTCTGGTATACTTGCCACTAACTGAGGAATGGCTTTGATTAAACCAACTGCAAGTTGAACCACAAGTTTAATACCCATTTCGATTATTTTTGGAAAATTGTTAGTGATAAAATTAATGATACTCTCAATAATCTTTGGCAAAGCTTCAATTAACTTTGGTAAGGCATTTAGCAACCCTTGTGCAAGCCCTTCAATAATCTTAAAAGCTGCTTCTAAGATTTTGTCCATGTTATTAATGATAGTATCTACAATAAGAATAATGGCATCAATAATGGCTGGTATTAACTGGGGCAATGCCTCTCCTATTCCAACTGCAAGGGTTACTATCATTTGTATGGCTGCTTCAATTAACTGTGGTAAATTCTCAATGATACCATTTACGAGAGCCAGTACAAGTTGTAATGCCCCTTCTGTTATTTGTGGCAAGGCCTCAATTAATCCTTGCAATAAAGTCATAACTATTTGCACTGCACCATCTATAATAATTGGAAGATTATCTACAATAGCACCACCAATCGCCATCACCATATCAAGACCGACTTGAATCAACTTTGGTAGATTTTCCATGATCATATTTACAAGGCCACCTACGGTATTTCCAATCACCTCACTAATCTTATTAAAATCACCACCTGCATCGACTAAGCCCTTTGTGAAATCCCCAAGTAAACTAACCCCATCATCAGCGAGGGTTTGTAATTGTGGTAACAGAACTGTTCCCATGACTCTTTTGGCAGCTTCGCTACCTTGCTGTAATCTCTGAACGCTATCATCAAACTTACCTAACTGATTGATGGCATCTTCACTCATAACAGCGCCCATTTTCTTTGCTTCCTCGGTAAGTTCAGCAATACCGGCACTTCCTTGTGCTATTAAAGGGTTAAGCTCCTGTGCTGATTTACCAAAAATCTGCATAGCCAGGGCATCTCGCTCTGCTCCTTCTTGCATTTTTCCTAGCGCATCTATTGTTTCCCAATAAACGGTTTCACCATCTCTAAGGGTTCCATCCGAGTTTGCAACAGATATCCCTAATTTATCATAGGCTTCCTGCATAGATTTTGAACCATCACGAGCAGAAGACATGGATTTTACTTGCTTTGCCATCGAGCTTGTTAATGTATCAAGTGAGACATCTACTAAATCAGCAGCATATGAATACGCTTGTAAACTTTCTACTGACATCCCTGTCACTGTACTTTGGGTAATCATCTCGTCCGCGTAAGCAGCTGAATCTACTGCCATATTTACTAATGATTTTCCAGCACTAACTGCCGCAGCACCTATAGCCGCTACCCCTGCCGCAAGTGCAACTCCAACACCTTTTAACACGCCACCAAGTTTTGAAAACTTACCTTCTGCATCATCCGCTGTATTTGCTGCTTTTTTAACTTCTTCTCCGAATTGATCTGCTTCATTTTCTGCATCATCAAATTCCTCTGCCACTTCGTTTAGTGACTTTTCATTTTGCTTAAGTTCCTTCTCCATGCCATTTAATTCAGCCTTGGCATTGTTTAATTGGATGGCCCAAGCCTGAGTTCTTTTATCATTTTCACCAAAGGAAGTGGATGCATTTTGTAAGGCTTTTTCAAGAGTGCTGATTTTATCCTTCTGAGCATCAATTTCTTTATTTAACACTTGGTTTCTAGCAGTAATGGATTCAATGCTCTTGTCTTGTTTATCAAATTGAGATTCTACTAATTTCATCTCTGAACCTAGTACTTTAAAGGATTGATTGATGTCTCTAAGTGCATTCTTAAATTCTTTTTCCCCTTCGACACCAATCTTTAATCCAAAGTTATCTGCCATAAGCTATCCACCTCCTTCTATATCGGAATTACATCATCAATGGTAGATTCCATCTTTGGCTTTTCCATACCAATAAATTGCTTATGGCACGTCCATAGATCCAGCAACTTACCAAGTGGCATAAGCCATACTTCTTCTTCGGGGCGGAGTAATTGGACCGTTCCATAATATAAAAGTCGAGTAAACAACTCTTCGTCATCTACTCGACTTTCACATTTTTTTCTTTTCCACCACTTGTAACCGATTCTTCTGATTCCACATTACGCTTTGTTCCTTTAAACATAGCCTCCATAATGGCCGTTTTGTAAGCTGCAAGTTCTAAGGGAGACGTTAAAAGCTCTATGGTTTCTTCCTCTAATAATTCTTTTTTATCTTCTTTGTTTTGCAGATTATGAATTAAAATGCTTTGATTAGCAAGTAAGGTTAATAACCAAATAATCTCATCCAAAGCCATCTCAAAGTTCTCTGATTTCATCAGCTTATCACCCAAATTAGATAATCCTCCGTACCTCTTTGCAATCTCCTTCGTGGCCTTGGTAGTTAAAATCAAATCATACTCCATACCACCCACATGAATAGTTGCTGCTCTTTCTTTATCTATCATCCTGTAACACCTCCTATATCAGCCAAAGTATTCAACCATTCCTTTGCTTTTGTTTCCGTATCAAAGGTTGCTTCTTCTTTCCAAACCCCTAAGATATCTGTAAGTACTGTTCCTTCAATGGTAGGAGTCTGAAAGTTGATAGCATCTCCTTTGGTTTCAAGACTTTCATTCGGTATTCCAAATTTCACTTTGTGAAGCCAAATAGCACGATACTTTCTAGCCCCTTCCTTAATTGTAGTTGCATAAAATCCTACCCCTACAAATGAGCCATCATCGTCACCTTTTGCTGTTAATTTCATTCCTCCACCGGTTGTTATGCTTTCTACTTGATGTCCTAGTAACAAGGCAAGTACTTCATAACTTAGATGATCACCATTTAGCGAAACCTTTCCAGCTTTAAATTCTTTTATGTTTTCGATGATTCTATCATCCCCATACAACATTCCTTCATTGATTTCAATGGAAATGTCAGCTTTGATTGCGCTAGACATCACCAGTCCATCTGAGTAAGTAACTGTAGCTGCTGTTTCTGTTATGGGAGCGCAAATTAAATATTTAAGTCCTATCTGTGCCATACTTATTTCCTCCTAATATATAAATTCTTTTGCCACATCAATGGCATAGTGATGATAACCTGTATCATCTTCGTGTCCAACGTAACGCCTATCTGTTATCGTAACATCTGCCTCCAAAAGAATATTTACAATTCTTTTTTTCAAAACCAAATAATTCCCCTTTGAATAAAGGGATAACCGTACTTCCTGTACCTCAACTTCGGGCTTGTTATCTGCAAAAAGTTCAAAGCTATCTGTAAGAGGAGTTAGTATGATATATTCCTTTGGTGCTTTACCATTAAAGATCCCTGTTTCTATAGGAAGAATAGGTTCTAGTAGTGTAGTTAATTGCTCCAATATGCTCATAACTTGTTTACCTCCTCTTCGAACTTTTCCTTCATAGCATTTATACAGGCACTCTTACTAGCAGATTTCGCAGGTTTTAAAAAGGGTTTTGGACTTTGACCGTGTTTTCCATATTCTAAAACACCTGCAATAATCGCATTGCTCTTCCCATTTCTTCTTGGCTCTGAAAATCCTACCTTTACATTGTAATTTCCCTCTTTATCTTGTTTCGCAGTAGTTACACCAAGTGCAGAAACAAGTTGACCCGTAGACCTACTTTTTTCCTTTATGCCATTTCCTATCATCGCTTGCAGGTTTGATTTCACTTTATTAGCAACAACCTCACCTCCAACCTCTAGAACTTTTGGAATGATTTCATCGGTTTTACTTTCTAGCTTTGATAACTGCAGTAAGAATTCTTCAGGCATTTTAAATGCTACTTTAGCCACTTACCTCCACCTTCTTTCCTAAAACCTCAACGTACATTCCTCTTCCTTTTACATCTTCAACGGAGGTGATTTCAAATCTTTTCCCGTCACAGACAATGACCATATCCGTAGTAACAGAAATATCCGGAATAGCTCGAAATCGAAAAAGGTCAGTAGCATCAGAAAACACTGCACGATTTGCCCATTTTTCAGTTCCATGTCTACCTTCGCGGTAAGCTCTTATGGACGCTACCACCACATCCGTTTCCATAGAAAATCCTTCTGCATCTTTAACCATCTGAGTTTGTATAATATCAATAAAAGCGTTCATTTTACCAAAACTCATAACCGAAACCTCGCTTTCAATTTTTATATCTTCCAGTCTCGATCAAGTCGCAAAAGAAGATTAACTGTATTCCAAACCTGCTGACTTGCATTTACATTATCTGCAAAGAAACCACCAGTAGAGCCATCTCTACTTTCATAGAAATGGCTCACAAGCATAATGACTGCCTGTTCTGTGGTGGGTGGCATTTTTGATTCCGAATAAGTACCCTCTAAAATATGCTGATAACTTTCTGCATAGGAAATAGCCGCAGCAATATAAATTTCAAGAAGGGCATCATCCTGCGAATGTTCTAAAATAAGGTTAGCCTTAACTTTTTCAAGAAGGGTCATATTACCATCGCCTTTCTCTATTTATCTTCTGCCATCAATCCTGAATCTTTTAGCTTTGTCAGTAATGCATTAAAATCTGAAACAAGGGTAGCCACATCTACAGCTGTACTATTTGCTTGGTTAGCTGCACTTGGAATCCCACTTAAAATGGCACCCTCTTTAATTTCGAGAGTGCCACCAATTACTGTTTTATCTCCACCTTGTTCGGTGTAGTTTTTAACGTTATAACTCATAGCATCACCTTACGCTTTCATTTTAAGAATTTGCACTGCTTCTGGAAGAACTAACTTTCCATCTACACGTTCTTTCGCTACAAATCCAACCATACCGTTACCTGCAAAGAGTTCTTTTAATTCTGCAAAGGAACGAGTACCACGGTCACCAATGTTGTAATAGCTAAAGTCACCAAAAGCAATGACAGGATTTCCTGCTGCAACCGTTGGAACATATGCTGATGTATAAACCGGATATCCAAGTAATCTATCTGGTTCACCCATTGTAAGTGTTGGTTGCCATAGATAAGCACCATTACCATCTTTTAATTTTCTTAGAATAGATAAGGTCTGATCGTTGATGATAAATGCAGCATTCTTTCTATATGGTCTTTTCAATGCATAAATAAGATTGATAATCTCATCAGCTGTAATCGTTGTAGCACTTGCTGTTGTAACTCCAACTTGGCCACCACCCGTTGTAGCAAAGATACCAAGTGGTTTTTTATTACCATCACCATTAAGGAATGCATCTTCCTCTGCGTTAGATAACGCCTTTGTAAATGCATTAAGGATATAACTTTCTAGTCCAAATGCATTATCATATAGCAGTTCATCAGTGACCTTTACCGCAACATGAAGTTTATGGGCATCAAGCAAAATTTGGTCAAATGTTGCATCACCCCAAGTAAGTGCCTCACCTTCATCAATCCACGCTGCGGCAGGTTTACTTCCTGCGATATTGATTTTACGTTCACCACTCGTTGTAATTCTAGTACCAAGCTTTCTAAATATATTCTCTTCTTCTAGCCCTTCAATCAAACGATTATCATATTCTTCCGGAACAAGGTAACCTCCATCGGTATCGATCCCCTCTGAAAGAACATTATCAATACGCTTAAAATTTGAACGCATTGCCAAAAGAACAGCATTTTTATACTCATCAGTGGATCTCGGTCCACTTTTTCTCATACCCGTTTTCTTTTCTTCTGATTTACCACTTGAAGGCTTATGAGTAATTGGGGTATTCACAGGCTTATTAAGTTCATTTTCTAAATCTTCCATCACCTGCATACGCTCAATTTCTAGGCCTAAATCTTTTACCTTTTGCTCCATTACAGCATAGGCTTTTGCATCTTCTTCTGATAGCAATCCGTCTTTATCACGTTTGCTCTCAACAAAGGCTTTAGCACCTTGCCAAGCCTTATTTCTTGCTTCTCTTAATTCTAAAATAGTCATCTTAAACTACCTCCAATTTTTCATTAAATTAAGCCGATCCATAAGGGAGTCGGCTTTGATTTTTTGTTCGTTATTTACTTTTTGTTTGGTCTTACATTTTTCAGCGAGTTTATCCATTAGTGAATTGGTAACCGCTGTTTTTGAATAGAGCATAGAAACTTGTGGAACTTCCATATTTTCCATATCCATATTTCTTGTAATTACTTCATCTGCAAAACCTAACTCCACTGCTTTATTTGCATCCATCCAAGTTTCTGCATCCATCAAGTGAGATAACTTAGTACGAGATATGCCCGTTTTAATTTCATAGGCATTAATGATACTGTTTTTAACCTCATCAAGCATTGAAATCGCTCGTTGCATTTCTTCGCTACTTCCATAGGCAATGGTCATAGGGTTATGGATCATTAACATAGAAACAGGTGACATTAAAACCTTTGTTCCTGCCATAGCAATAACAGATGCAGCACTTGCTGCAATGCCATCAATCTTTACTGTGACATTCCCTTTATAGTCAACTAGCATATTGTAAATTTGGGCTGCTGCAACACAATCACCTCCGGGTGAGTTAATCCAAACAGTGACATCACCATTACCACTTAGCAGTTCATCCTTAAATAGCTGCGGCGTAACATCATCGTCAAACCAACTATCTTCTGCGATGGTGCCGTTTAGGAATAGCACTCGTTCCATCGTCTGCTCCTGTGTTTCCTTGTTCAGAATCATTTGATTCTTCCACTTCCAAAACTTCTTCATTATCAGTTTCCTCCTTTCCTCCTGTTGCAAATATTCCTGCATCAGCAAGCTTAGTCATATTTCCATTTATCAAATATAGATCTCCACCCTCTTGAATAGGGATTCGATCTAAATTCTCAAGTTCTCTAATATCATTGGCACTCATCCAGCCATTCTGTCTTGCCGTGGCATACCCATTCATACGACTTTGATAATCACCACGCAGAAGACCGTCTACATTGAACTTGATAAAATAATCTTTCTTCTCCTCAGATGATAATAATGAGCGAATCATTGCTTGCTCCCACCTACATACCCAAGGATCTAAGGTGTACTTTACAAACTCTAAGGATTGTTGCTCTATATTAGAAAAGCTCGACTTTTCAAGGTCACCAACCATATGAGGTGGCACTCTGAAAATTCGAGCAATCTCATTAATCTGAAATTTTCTTGTTTCTAAAAACTGTGCTTGTTCTGGTGAAATAGAAATGGGTGTATACTTCATTCCTTCTTCTAACACAGCTACTTTGTGGGAGTTAGAACTACCACCAAAAGCAGAAGTCCAACTTTCTCTAACCTTGGCTGGGTCTTTTACTGTTCCAGGATGTTCTAATATTCCTCCCGGTGTTGCCCCATTTGCAAAGAACTTAGCGCCATATTCTTCACAAGCAATGGCCATACCAATTGCATTCTTTGCCATTGCAATTGGGGAATAACCAACCAATCCATCAAAGCCAAGTCCTGGAATATGAAGTACATCCGTTTGCTTTAATATCACAGTGTTACCATTCATAGTAGGTGCATCATCTTTGCTTGTGTTATAGGTATAATAAAGCTGTCCTTTTTCATTTCTATCAACACTCATTCGATTAGGCATAAGAGGGTAAAGCGCTACCACTTCACCTTTTCCATTCCGAATAATTTGTGCATATGCATTACCCCATAAAAGTAAATGAGTCATTAAAGTTTCCCGAAAGACAAAGGATGTCATTTCTGGATTTGGCTCATCGTGTAGTAGAAAATATAAAGGATGGTCAGTAGCCTTTTCTTTACCACCATCTTTCGTGTATTTATAAAAATGAAGTGGTAACTCCGCTACAGTTTCTGATAATATCCTTACACAAGAATATACTGCTGTCATTTGCATAGCAGTTCGCTCAGTTACTGGCTTACCTGATGTTGACCCACCAAGAAAGAACCGATAGGAACTACCACTTGTTGCATTGCTAGGCTTATCTCGTGCCTTAAATATTCCACTTAATATGTTCATATTTATCATGCTCCTCTCATAAATTGGCATAAGAAAAGCACCTCCGAAGAGATGCTTTTCTGTAATAAGTCTTATATAATTTCGTACATCATAGCATTATTGGCACTAAGCCTTTTCTTACCATTTGGTCTATATGCAATAGAAACATTAGGGTAATCGCCATTATCAACTTTCTTTTTAAAGCTTGTACCAATACTCGCACGGTCAGCTTTTGGCTTTCCGTTTCCTGTCATTTCAATATTTTTATAAGTTGCAGAAACGTGCAGATCAAATATTTTTCCCTTATTTGCTGGATCATTAATAAATACTTCAACCTCATGAATTACCATCGTAGTTAATTGTGGTAAAGGAATATGATTCTTTTTTGTTAACCCATAGCTCTCAGAGAGCTTTGCATTTACTAATGCACTAACGCTAACCCCATACTCTGATGCTTCTTTTGTTAAAAGCGCATCTAATGTTGGTTCTGGATAAAATTGTATTCGTTTCATTTTCAACACCTTCTTTCTAGCGACTAACTCTATCACTATAAAGAAGTGTATCATTTTCTAGTTGTGGTGTCAATCGCTCGTTATGATTTTTTTATCATATAAATAAAATACCCCTATCATCATAAACAGAGGCGCTGCCATTATTCCCACATCTTATTGCTCTATCAAGTCCCATAATCGTTGCAATAGCACCATCAATTTTCTCCGTGGACTTTTCCTTATCTGCTTTAATATTTCCTGCAGGATCAGTTCTTATAAAAATATTATCCATCATCCACCTTAAAACCGGATGCCCACCGTGAGCAAGTTTCTGCTCTAATGTTAGTTTCATTAGTTCCTTAGTTGGTGGTGACATATCTTTAAATCCTTGTCCAAAGGGCACTACCGCAAATCCCATCCCCTCTAAGTTTTGCACCATTTGAACAGCACCCCAACGGTCAAAGGCTATTTCACGAATGTTAAAACGCTCACCTAAGCTTTCAATAAATTTTTCAATATATCCATAATGCACAACATTTCCCTCAGTTGTTTGAATGTATCCTTGTTTTTCCCACACATCATAAGGAACGTGATCTCTTTTGACTCTTAAATCCAAAGTTTCTTCCGGAATCCAAAAGTAAGGTAAGACTACAAACTTATCTTCTTCATCAAGTGGTGGGAATACCAAAGCAAAGGCTGTAATATCCGTTGTACTTGAAAGGTCAAGTCCTCCATAACAAATACGCCCTTCTAAATCATCTTCAGTAACAGGGAATGCACAAGCATCCCATTTTTCCATAGGCATCCATCGAATCGATTGTTTTACCCACTGATTAAGCCTTAACTGACGAAAACTATTCTCTTCACCTGGATTTTGCTTTGCTGATTCACAAGCCATTTTTACTTTATCAATATCAACCGTAACCCCAAGTGATGGATTTGCTTTCTCCCATACCTTTGGGTCTGTCCAATCTTCCGATTCATCTGCCCCATAGATAACTGAATAAAATGTCGGGTCAATTTTTTTCCCAGATTCAATATCAAGGGCCTTCTGATGTATTTCATAACAGATGGAGTTTGTATCATTACCGGCTGTAGTTATTAAGAAATACAACGGCTGCATTCTTGCATCACCAGAGCCTTGGGTCATAACATCATAGAGTTTTCTATTTGGCTGTACATGAAGTTCATCAAATATAACTCCATGTGTATTAAATCCGTGCTTGTTTGCTACATCAGCTGATAACACTTGATAAACACTGTTTGTAGGCTTATATATAAACTTCTTCTGGGAATCTAAAATCTTTACTCGTTTCGCTAGGGAGGGGCAAAACTTAATCATATCAACAGCAACATCAAATACTATTTTTGCTTGATTTCTATCAGCAGCACATCCATAAACTTCTGCACGTTCTTCTCCATCACCACACGTAAGAAGAAGTGCAATGGCAGCTGCTAATTCTGACTTGCCTTGTTTTTTGGGTATTTCAACATAGGCTGTATTAAATTGCCGATATCCGTTTGGTTTTAATACACCAAACAAATCACGAATAATCTGTTCTTGCCAATCAATCAGCTTGAAGGGCTGTCCTGCCCATTTTCCTTTTGTATGGCAAAGTTCCTCAATAAAAGCAACTGCAAAATCAGCAGCATCCTCATCGTAGCAAGAGTCCTTAGCCATGTATTTAGTTGGTTTGTATTTCTTAAGTTTTTTCAAATGCTCACCCCCTAACTGGTATAAAAAATAGACCATTAAGGTCTTTTTATTACGAGGAACAGAGCCTGATGTTGGCTCTATCCCAAGTCTGTTTAGTTTAGATTGGTTATTCTTTAATTCTCCTCATCACTACACTCTACATTGCCACTCATTAATTCTGTGTAAATCTTTGTATAGCGTTGACATTCGCTACCTTCTGACCCTGCAATAGCTTTAAGGTAAAAATCAGAAGCCTCTTTTCTGCTATCCCACATTTCGGACTCTCCATAGCAAGTGATTTTGACAGAATCAAGTTTCTTGCAGCTATCCTCTCCGTAAACTACATTAAGTCCTGAGCCGTTATCCCATCGAACCATAATTGATGCTGTATCATCAACACCTCTAACTGTTCCTTTGGTTCCAATAGGTGGTGCCCCAACATCATCCATTTTCACAAGTTCTACTCGTGATCCCTTTGGATACTCTTTTCGAACTCGCTCAACTATTTCTCTACTTGGAAATCTCATCACATGCCACCTCTTCCTTCTTTTGATTTTTAAAAGCTGCCGAGCCAGAAAGGTTTTTCATTAGAATCTTTCGTTCTGTTTTATACTCGTTACCAATAAATCCAAGTCTAAGAAGAAAGCAGCGGAATGCATACTTCTCATTATCTACCTCTTTCTCTTTAGCACTTACTCTTTGCTGATTTCTTGCCATTTCACAAAGTGCATAAATGAAATGTGTGTAAGCTGTAGTTTCTTCACTATCTTTAGGTGTAATTTCAAACCAAGGAAAGCTAACCTTTTCTTCATCTACCTGGATTGGAAGATTTGGTATGCCAAGTGCCTTTTTAATTAGGCTTGTTTTGGATTCAATAATATTTTTCAAGTTACTAAGACTCTCGTCTTTAAAATAATCTCTTGGCATTGCCACTGTAAGCCCCATGTTTTTGCTCTGTGGTGTTTTTTTAGTTGAGTCGGTAATGTTTGTAGGTTCTGCCTGAAAGCCTTTGTTAGCCAACTGTTCAAGCAAGGTTTCAACTTCCTTGCTATCAGCTCTGTCATCAAAAGAAAGATTGCCGTTTTTATCTACTATGAAGTAGTCAATCTCGTAAGCCATACTTGGCATTCCTTTATACTTTGACTTCGCTCCTGTGATTTCGGAAATGGCCGCAACAAGTGCTTTTCTCTCATTCCCATTAATATTGAATTTTACTTCCATTTAAATGTACCTCCTTTGTTTTGGTAGTACACATATTCACTCTAAAAGCCTAATATATCAAGTCATTTACAGATAAACTTATTTTAAATTATCAATCCTCAAACTGTGAATAGTACACAACACCTGATAGTACAAATACAACATTAGGAAGTGCAACTCCATTACCCCACATCTTATATTCAGCAGAATCTGAATGAGGGTTTTGTAGCCATTTAATAATCTGCTTTTCGCTCTTTGGCTTTGTAGTCCCTCTGGTAATTTTGCGATGTGTTTCAAATACATCTGTCCAAAATTCAATATCTTCAGCTGTTGGATTCTCAGTTTCTAAACCACTACACCAACCATCCGGAAAGCCTTGTAATCTTGCACATTCTGTAGGAGTAAGCCTACGAACGATATAATCTACTCCGTCCATATCATTGATAAGAGGTGGATCTTTATAGTCGGTAGCTACTAAAGTATTCGCAAGTTCCTCTTCAGCTGACGTAAAAAAAGATGCTTTACTTGAAGAGTACGTTGGAACTGCAACAGCACTTGGTCCACTCGCATTTAAAGTAGAGGACACTCCATCTTCTTCAATGCCTAAGTTCCTTGCAAAGTTTTGACCACAATTAAAAGTTTCCCGATCTAGAGCATATACAACAGCATGTTTATCAACTGTATTTAAAGTGAATGATACATCTTCATTAATGCCATCACCTTGTGGACCATTCTTATCACTTCTTCCAATCATAGAGCCTTGCAACGAAACAACAGCCATGCCACCTTGATTACAAGCAGGATTTCCACCATTGCAATCCACTGTTCTCGAAGTATGAGCCTCATAAAATCCACTGTTTGGATTCTTTGATTTCATGGAATTACTATCCTTTGAGCATATACCATAGACCCTTGGTACAAATAGAGTTTGATCATTTACACAAGATAAGGTAGCTGATAAATCATCTTGAATTAAAGCTCCTTTACCACCTCCCTCACAACCACTACGTATTTTCAAAGTCTTAGGTGTTTCTAATACAAAAGGCTGATTATTTCCACCAGTCCCAAAGGTAGCAAGTACGGTTTGTGCTTTTTCAAGCGGACCAACATATCTTGAATCCTGTGAGTGATTTTCAAATACCAATGGTGGATGGTTGGATGTTGCTCTAAGAGTGGAAGTAATATCTTCTGTAACATCCATTCTGTTCCCACCTTGGTCATTTAAGCAGATTGTGCTTGTTTTTCCAGTGCTATCTTTAACATTGCCGGTAGTTCCTTGCCACGTGCTGATGCTCTGCGAAGAATACCCAGACACGCCCTCTGACTCAAATAGTATTTTTCCTGCACACCCACCTCTAAAATCTGCGACAAGATAGATACGTTTTCTTCGTTGGGGTACTCCCCAAAACTGCGCATCAAAGGTTCTCCAGGCAAGGGAGAAATGATCTCCCAATATTTCTCCTGCGGATTTCCACTTCTCAGATTTAGGTACTAACAAATGCTCGTCTTTGATTTTGCAGATTTCTTCAAGCACCGCTTTGAAGTCCTCTCCTTTATTAGAGGAGAATGCTCCAGGGACGTTTTCCCATAAAATAAATCTTGGTTTTTCTCCATTGGTCTTACACCTCATTTCTTTTACAATTCGAATGGCTTGATAAAATAATACAGATTGTGTTCCATCAAGTCCTGCTCGCTTACCTGCAACAGACATATCCGTGCAAGGTGAACCAAAGGTAATAATATCTACTGGCTCTATTTCACCACCATCTATCTCAGAAATATCTCCAAGATGTTTTACTTCCGGTAGTCTTTTGGTAGTAACACGAATAGGAAAAGGCTCAACTTCTGATGCCCACTTTGGGGTAATACCAGAAATTAAGCCTCCTAAAGGAAACCCACCAGAGCCATCAAACAATGAGCCTAGTGTTAAATTATTCATTTTGTACCACCTCTACCTCTTGGTATCCTTTCTTGACTCCATCTCTTAAAAGAAATACTTCATCAGCAGAACCGACCAGTTCCATATATCTTTTTATAATTACGTCACAGAACTTCTCGTCAAGTTCTATGGTGTGACAAATTCGGTTTGTTTGCTCACAAGCAATCAGTGTAGAACCACTACCTCCAAATGGATCTAGCACAATGCAGTTACTCATACTAGAATTCATAATCGGATAGGCAATAAGGGGAATAGGTTTCATGGTAGGGTGCTCACCATTTTTCTTTGGCTTATCAAACTCCCATATGGTTGTTTCTTTTCTTCCTGAATACCATTGATGTTTTCCTTTGATTTTCCATCCATACAAGCACGGTTCATGCTGCCATTGATATGGACTCCTTCCAAGCACCAAGCTTTGTTTCTTCCAAATGCAAGTACCACTTAAATAAAAGCCAGCATCTGCAAATGCTTTTCTAAAATTAAGTCCTTCCGTATCTGCATGAAATACATAAATGCTGCCATCACTTGAAAGAGATGATTCCATATTGGTAAAAGCATCAAATAGAAATTGATAAAAGGATGTATTATCCATGTTATCATTTTTAATCTTACCAGCAGATCCTTCATAATTTACATTGTAAGGTGGATCAGTAACAATGAGATTTGCTTTCTTACCATCCATTAATATTTCATAAGTTTCTGCTTTGGTACTATCACCACAAATAAGTCTGTGGTTACCTAGTAGCCAAACATCTCCTTGTTTTGTTATTGCAGGATTATTTAATTCTGCATCAACATCAAATTCATCTTCTTTAATTCCATCTTTCAAGTCCTCTTTAAATAAATCATCAATTTCAGCAACATCAAACCCCGTAAGAAGAATATCAAAATCCTCTCCTTGTAAAGATTCAATTTCAATTCTAAGTAATTCTTCATCCCATCCAGCATCTTGTGCATATCGATTGTCTGCTAGAATGTATGCTTTCTTTTGTGCCTCTGTAAGATAATCTGCAAGTACACATGGAACTTCTGTTAAACCTTCTTCTTTGGCGGCCATCACTCTACCATGTCCAGCTAAAATACCATAGTCCTTATCGATGATAACCGGATTTACAAATCCAAACTCACGAAGAGAGGAGCGAAGTTTCATCACCTGCTCCTTGGAATGTGTCCTTGCATTGTTGACATAGGGTACTAATTTATCAATTGCAACAAGTTGCATATTGGTTGTCGTTTTTGCCATCTTGCCACCACCTTAATATAGACCCCATTTAGCGAACTCTTCAAATCCACCAATGGAGTCTATATAGTCTTTTGCTATTTTTACAATTGTTTCATAAGACAAACCATCTACTTGGCTATCACCAATGGCACAACAAAGTTCTATTGGGATACCGGTTTCTTGTGCTTTTAAAAACGCATAGATATTTACCGATACATCAGCTTTTGACAGATCCTTACCGTGAAGTCCTCCACCTGTAACGGAATCTGCCATATCAGAACCAAGTTTACGATTGGTAGCGCCTGTATCAACATTAGTTCCACCACTCCAATCTCCAAGTGGATTAAGTTCTGCAAAAGTGTACTGTTCTTTTAAATCTACACTTTTTGCATTGCTCTGGCAGATGATAAGCCTATCAACATCAAGAATGTACTTTCCATCAAATGGGTACTCACTATAAATATCACGAGCAATCTTCGATAATTCTTTTTGTTCTACCGTTAGTGGCATACCTTTAAAAATACCATTATCACCACAGCGAATTGTTTTAGCTTGGTTATTTGCTAGGTGTGCATCTTGAGGAACAATGACAATATCTGTTTGCACTATTCCTGCAATACGGTGAATGGCTTTTATAATTTTACTTTCATCAAGTGCTGCTGTTGTTTCAATAATCACATGGCAAACACCATGTCCATTTAACACTTCAACAGCAATCTTTGGATTATGTTCATTTGCATAAGCTAAATCTACAATTGCACCTGCTATTCTATCAGCCACCTTATCTGGGTGACTTGGATTTACTTTTTCTATCACGTTACTTTCCCTCCCTTGCACGAAGCAATCTTTCCATCAAATCATTTTGTGGAGCAGCATCGTCATAATCTGTACTGCAGTTTTCTTTTACGATTTGGAATATTTCATTCCATAGCCTTACTGCTTGATTCATATAATTGATTCCGATATTAATAAATGGAGATGGTATAGGCTTTTGTGTTGTTGGGTGCTTTGATAAAAATCCTAATTTATTTGTCATTTCCTCACACTGAATCCACCTAGCACTACACATTGCATAACGTTCTAATAATTGTGGTGATACCTTTGTGGCACATCCTATTTTCTTTAGCCATTTCCATGTTTCTTCATATATTTCCGATGCTTGCAGTGGACTTCCATCTCTTTGCTCTGCCGATAGGAAATCGTGAGGTTTTGGCATTTGAACACCTTCCATATCGGGAATATCAAGTACCTCTAATTTTCTACCACCTGGATTCCCATTTTTTGCTTTCTCTGATACAGGTGTTTTCTTACGACCAGCACCAACTCTGGAACCACCACGACCGCCTGTATTATTTGATTTTGTAGGCATTTGATTTCACCGTCCTTTATTACCCTTTTGATTTCGCCTTTTTCCTGCGTAAGACCCCACGCCCGTTGCACAAAGGACCCATAACAGAGATTTGACTGCCCCTACCGGGTGTTCCATCTATCTCCATTTTCTGCATGAATCCTTGCATGACACTCTTTACAAAGCGCTATTAAATTATTTTTATCATGTGTTCCACCTTGTGATAGCGGTAACTTATGATGGACTTCCTCTGTTGGTACAAGAACTCCTTTCTCTAAGCACCTCTCACAGATTGGATGGGATAACACATACTTATCTCTAATACGTTTCCACACTCTACCATACCTACGGCGTACAGCAGGATCTCTGTCATACTTCTCGTAGCGTTTGTTTTCTTGTTTATCGTGTTGCTCACAATATCGACCTTCTGTTAGTTCAGGGCATCCGGGATGTGAACAAGGTCGCTTAGGTTTTCTTGGCATTGAATTCACCTCCTTAAGGGCATAAGAAAAGCCCTGTGGGATTTCTCCTACAAGGCTTAGTCTTTCTATGCTTTTTTGCTATCTTAATACTATCATAAGACCTTAGTCTCTTATAATGTCTTTTAGTGTCCTCTTTGTAATTTATTAATTTTTATTTCATTCAAAGCTTTATTATGAAGTTTATAAAGATATCTCAATTCAAATCCCATATCCACAGCAATCTGTTCCCATGACTGAATACACAAATATCTTTTTTCTAACAAGGTTTGCTGTTCTAAATTTGGAATGCTTTTTATTACAGCTGTGATTTCCTGTTTCAATGAAACCAGTGTATCCATATCATTCCTAATTTCATCTTGTAGATCAATCATCTTCATAACAGCATCCGCCATACGAGAACCAACACAATTAGGATTTCTTGGCATATCACTAATTACTGCAGAACAATTAGTGGCTAAGTCATTTAAAGATTCTATTTGTTGTATTTTTGATTTAATACGCATATCTAAATATCTTGCTTGAGATAGATATTCTTTTGCTGTCATTTAGCCACCTCCAGTTCTGCTTTGACTGCATCAATTAAATCCGACTGTGTTTTCTCCTTTGCTTTTAATGCTCTCATAACATCTTCATCAATTGTGTCCTTTGTAATAATGTGATGAATGACTACTGTTTCATTTTGTCCTTGCCTATACAGTCTGGCATTGGTTTGCTGATAAAGTTCCAAACTCCAAGTAAGACCAAACCATACAAGAGTAGAACCACCACTTTGAAGATTTAAACCATGACCCGCACTTGCAGGATGAATGACACCAATTGGTATCGCTCCATCATTCCAATCCACAATATCCTTTGAGGATTTAACTTCACGAACCTTAAACTTCTCTTTGATTCTCGTTAGATCGTGGTTGTACCAATAAGCAATTAAAATTGGCTTACCATTGGCTCCTTCTATTAAATCTTCTAGTGCCTCTAACTTTTGGTTATGTATGTGAATCACATTACTGTCCTCATCATACACAGCACCATTTGCCATTTGTAGAAGCTTACCCGATAGCGCAGCTGCATTGACTGCATCAATTTCACTATCATCTAAGGATAAAATCATATCTTTCTTTAATGAATCATATTGTTTTCTCTCTTTCTCCGATAATTGAACTACCACTTCATTCATAATACATTCTGGCATTATCAAGTAATCTGCTGATTTCATTGAAATGGTAATGTCTGATATCAATCGATAAATGGCATCTTCTGCACCTACTCTTGGTTTATAAGAAAATATCATTTGCCCATTTCGTTTATCTGGCTCAAAGTAGTTATTACGATAATGAGTAATAAACCTTCCAAGTCGCTCTCCCATATCCAGCAATCGAAACTCTGCCCATAAATCCATTAATCCATTACTACTTGGTGTACCGGTAAGTCCAACAATTCTTTTTATCTTTGGTCTTACTTTTAGTAAACTTTTAAATCGTTTTGCCGATGATGATTTAAAAGAAGATAATTCATCAATGACAACCATATCAAAGTCAAAGGGATGACCACTATTTGTAATTAACCAATCAATGTTCTCACGATTGATTAAATAAATACTGGCTTTTTTATTAAGTGCAGCTTTTCTTTCTGCCTCAGTACCAATTACCACGGAATAGCTAAGTTCCTTTAAATGATTCCACTTCTTAATTTCTTCTGGCCAAGTATCTCTAGCTACTCGAAGTGGTCCAATCACTAATACCTTACCGATTTCAAATCTCTCATACATCAGTTCCATAATGGCTGTAAGAGTAATAACACTTTTACCAAGTCCCATTTCTAGTAGAACCGCAGATACCGGATGTTCCACAATAAAATTAGTGGCATAGTTTTGATATTCATGAGGATTGTATTTCATCTAACATTCCTCCAATCAACTCTATCTCATCAAGGACAAAACAGAGAAAACCTAACCTTTTTAATTGCTCCATTCTTTTTATCTGCAATGGCCTAGGCTTTTTGCCTGTAGCCTTTAATTCTATAAATGCAAGTTTCCCACCGGTCATAAGAACCAATCTATCAGGAACACCATCCATACCAGGAGATGTAAACTTAATACACAAACCGTCTACTGCTTTTACTGCTTTTACAAGCTTTTGTTCTATTTCTTTTTCTCGCATATTCGCTACCTCCATCAATGCTGTTTTTTATGGGTATGCAGGTCTATGTATGCTAGTTCTATAACTCTATATATATAATTATTTATTTATCTCTATATAAAAGTTATATATATAAGTTACATAGACCTACATAATAAGGCTAATCTTCCTCTTGCAAAAAGTCGCTTTTTAGTTTTAAACCCTTGATATGACTGCCTTTTGCATTTCTAAATCTTTTAAAATCTGCGGTTTCCAAAGCAGTATAGAAATCTGCTGTACTGCGAGTAAACTCGCCCACTTGGTTGCAAAACATACGATACTCGTTATAAACCTCTCCCGATTTTGCAACAAAAGATTCATCCACCTCACAACGCTCTAGTAGAAAATAAGAAAGCCAGTCATTGTTTTCTTTGTAACTCTCAATAGCATCAAGCACTTTCTTTGGAGGATCAATTTTATAATTTTCTTCAATTACCATTCTTGCACCTTCAATCACCCAAGACAGCACTGCTCCACCTGCTTGCATGGTTAAATATTCTGCATAGTTCTTTATATCCTCACTACCTTCAATCTTCGCATCAAATGGGATAACAAGGAGTCTTCGCCATGTACCTTTGTCAATCGCCCCGACCTTTGGTAGGTGATTGGTATACAGAACAAGGGTATGTGTGGGAACATACGAAAATGGTGCTTTATATTTCTTTTCTGCGTATATTTCATCTGTAGAACATAGCTGTTTTACGTTTGCTGTATTTAAACGCATCCCTTCTTCTAGTTCTGCAGCAATTAACATTCTTTTACCTTTTGCCTCTGCAAGTTCTGGCTTTACGTTTCTACGACATCCAACGGTCAACATATCTGCAGAAATATTCCCAGAATAAGAACCAAGAACTCTTGCGATAACATTCCAAAAGGTAGACTTACCATTTCGCCCTTCTCCATAAGCAATGATTAAAGCCTCCACATATACTTTTCCAATTGCCGATAGGCCAACCATTCGTTGTACATAAGAAATTAAGTCATTATCATTTTGAAAGAAAGTGTTAAGTGCTGATTCCCATATATCACTACCTGCATTATCAGGATCAACGGTTGTTTGCTTTGTAATAAAATGCTGTGGATTATGCTCTAATGGAGAAACAAGTCCTCGTCTTAAGTCATAAGTAAAAGATGGCGTATTAAGCAAAAACTCATCTGCATCTAAAGCATTCTGCTCAATTTCCAACATTGGGATTGCCTCTTTTAGCGTTGCCGCAATATACTTTGAATCTCTACGTTTAATTGCAAACTTCTTATATTCCAGTGCTGCTTGATACTTATCAAAGCTACAAGATTGTTGTTTATTAAACATTTGCACTGCCTTTTTTGCACCAACCGATGCCAATATTTCCATTCCACCATTTTGCATGAGTTCTTCCATTGCTTTTTGAATCTCAACTTCTGCCTCAGCCAATTGACGCTCTGTTAAATCTTGTGATATACCCTGTGACTTTGGCTTGGATTCCTCCCAAAAGCTATCGTTGTAAACTAGAAAATCTGTAGATGGGGAAAAGCGAATCATACCTTCATACTCTCTTGCAAGAACAGTAGCCTGCCCAACATCTGAGTAGTCTTCAGGCTTTAATTCATAATTGCTGTTATATAGTTCTGGTGGAATATACCCATCTTCAGATGATACCTTTACACCAAATTTGGTAGCACTATTCCATATCACGTTTAATTCATTTTCCGGAAGTGGTGGATTGCATTTATCCGCTTGCTTTAAAAACAAGGAATAGGAGTCCTCTGTATTTCCATATCGTTTGATGAGTTTTCCTGCAATGTGGCTCATGGTACTATTACGACTACCTTCTTGCACGGTTTCTAGTGCCGCATTAAACTCTGCAAAATCATCCGTATCAAGAAAATCCACAATATTTGTATCACCATCATAGATTTCCACTTCTACATCATCTGTTCCAAAAAAGAACCTTGCGCAATCTAGTGCGTTGGAATCAAAGTACGGAAAGAATAAAGCAATTCTCTTTTTAAGTGCCGTATATTCTGCGCCATTTGTCATTGGCTCTATGGGAAAGAACACATGAAATCTTGGTCTTGGCGTTTTGCTTCCTTTTTGTTTCATGTGGTTTCTACTAAAGGCAGCAACAAAGAAAACACCAGGCATTGCTAGTGCTACATCAAGTGGAGTAAGCCAATCTTTCTCGTTATCTGAATGGTCATTGTCTAAATCTAGAGATACATTATCTGACTCAAGAAAATTGTCTACACTTCGATAATCATTTTTAAACTTAGCCATCACATGATCATTTTTTGTTGCTGCTATAAATGAATCTTTATCGGTAATGACACATTGATTTGGATATAAGCAGTTAGCACTGTTACCGACACAATTTGCTGTATAAAGAGTGAAGTTAAGCATAAGCCTCCACCTCCTCAAGTTTTGCATTGAACCATTTAATCTTCATTCGTCTTTTTGATGCAATACCAATCTCTCGGGCCATATCTTTACTTATTACTCCACCAAACACCCATAGTTCATTACATTTTCCAAGCAATACATAATTAAAGTGCATTGCCATTTCTCGCTCATCTTCTTTTGCGTCATCCATAAATTGTGGATACATAAGATGCGGAACAAGAGGGATTGCATCTTGCTTATAAGTAAATCTTCCGTACTCACAAGCATTAGCTACGTTATTTTCTATATCTCCTGCATAAGGACTACATACATATACCAAAGGACGGCGGACAGCTTTGATTGCTGCCGCCCTTTCTTCCTTTATCACGTTCGTAAGTGCCTCATAAGTAGTTGGGTCTTTGTAACCTTCTTGGTTGTATTTATTAATGCTCATGATTACACCTCTCTCCCAAGATAACGATTAATGAAATATTGCTGCCCTTTTCCTGTTACCTTTGTTGTTTTACTAATGGATGTATGTCCATCAGAATGTTGAATTACCGTTTCTTTTACTTTAAATAGTCCTAACTCCATAGCCATTTGTGTTGGTGCATTGTAGTCTGTACCTTTTCTCTTTATGAGGTAGCCCTCTTGCCTTAAACGTTCAAATAAACGGTTCTGTCCAATATCAATTCCATTTCCTTTTAGTAGCTTTGCAAGTTCACCGATTAAAATTGTGGTATCGGATACTGCAACTGCATCTGCAAAAATAACCTTTGGTTTACTCTTTGTAACTTCAATCTGTAGTTTTTCTTTTTGACTTCGCTCATTTTTAAGTTCTGTTAGAACTCGAATCCAAGCATCGGGGTCATTCATTACTTCTTCCAAAGTTTCCGTTGTTAGATACGCACCATGTTTTCGAAGCGTTGGTAGAACTTCTGCTGTAACCCAGTGCTTAAACTTCTTCGCATTTGGTAACTTGCTAGAAAGTATCAAACTATAAAGCCCACTTTCGTTGATTACTGTTAATTCCTGCATTCCTCCAAGGGTGTCACATTTCGTTACTCCCTTATCTTCAGCATCCACATGGTCAATTAGTGCTTTTCTTCCGTTGCTGTAGCCAAGAATATCTGCTACATCCTTTCCAACAAAAAATGGCTCACCATTAATCGTTGTTGTGCGTACAGATCCTAACTCTGTATTATTAAATACTTGTAATTCGTTCATTGCGAATTACCTCCTATAATTTATTTGAGAGACCATTGCCTCCTAAATCACAGGCAAAGAAAAAGGACGAGATTTTAACCTCGCCCTAAAACTTTTTTAAATTTATTTTTTAGTCCTTTTTATAAAAGTTGCATTCATACCCATCAGCATTAAGAAGCAGCCCTTTTGCCCAGGATGGAATGATACTCATTTGCTTACAAATATCTTCTAGTTTTACATCATTCTCGCATTCAATAATTACTTCATCATGGACATGGGCCACAATGGAATAACCCTTTAAAGTCTGCATTGCATATACGAGGAGATCTCTTGCGATTGCTTGTACAATGTTTTCTACAAATTTGGGTCCATAACTTTCTAATCGTTCCCATTTCTTAGTGCCACCTACACCTTCATAAGTAACTGACTCAGAACCAAATTGGTTGACTCCCATTTTCGGTTTCACATAAGCAAGCTTTCTTCCTGATGGCAGTTCAATAAACAAAAATCCACTTTGATAGAGAAATGAAATACCATAAGCTTCTGTAGCAATTCTTTCTTTTACACATTTCTTTACTGCAGCATCAATATCCCACCACAACGATACAATATTGGGATTTGATGTTCTCCAGGCATTAACTAAAGGTTGTAGTTCTTCTTCCTCTAATCCCATATCTAATGCACCCATTGATTTTAATGCTCCGATTGATCCGCCATATCCCAGGGCCAATTCTGCTATTTTACCTTTTTGACGAAGGTGTCCATTTACACCATGCTTTTCAACTGGTACTGAAAACATCTTTGATGCACTACTGCAATATATGTCTTTTCCATTTTCAAATACCTGCATTCGCCACTGTTCTCCTGCAAGCCAAGCAAGTACTCTAGCTTCAATAGCTGAAAAGTCTGCAACAATAAACTTTTTACCAACACTCGGAATAAAAGCAGTACGAATTAACTGTGATAGGGTATCTGGAATATCATCATACAAAAATTCCATAGCTTTATAATTCCCACTACATACAAGACCTCGTGCCTCTGCTAAGTCAGACATATGATTTTGAGGTAAGTTCTGTAATTGAATAAGCCTGCCACTATACCTTCCAGTTCGATTGGCACCATAAAACTGAAACATTCCTCTTGCACGATTATCCTTACAAATAGCATTTTCCATTGCTGTATATTTCTTTACTGAAGATTTAGCAAGTTGCTGTCTAAGAGATAATACATCTACTAAATTATTAGGAGCAGTTTTCATCATCTCGGATACTGCTTTTTTACCAAGGGATTCTGCCTCTAGTCCATTATCTACAAGCCACTCTTTCATCTGTTTTACAGAGTTTGGATTTTCAAGATTTGTGAGTTCACTCATTTGTTTGGTTAGTTCTGCCTTGCTTTTTTCATCAAAGGCAATTGCACTGTAAACGAACCTTTTATCTAAACATATCCCTCTATCATTTATTTCTTGATCTAAATGGTACTCATCCCACAATTCCTTTGTAACCGGAAAGCGAGATAATTTATTTTGAATTCCAATTTCTGTTTCAACATCTCTTGCGTTATACAACTTAAACAACTGCCATTTTTCTATATCATGTTCTGGTAGATTACGAGTGCGTCCACCATTTACTTTAGTTGGGGAACAGGGAACACAGAAGTATTTGATGAGATTCTTACCTTCTGCTAGTTTTTGTTTATCCAATCCAAGTACTGCTCCTACTCCTTCTAGTGATAAAGGAAGTGCAAGTGTTGCTGACCATATCATAGTGCAATACCATGATGATGGATTTAAGTATTCTCCAAGCGGTAACTTTAGATGTCTGGAAATACAGATGCGTTCAAACATAGCATTGAAGGCCCATTTCATAACACTAGCATCATAGATAGCAGCCACAATATTTTCTGGTATGGATTCGTCATTTGCAATATCTATTACCACTACTTCTCCACCATCAACAGAGTATGCAAATAATAATATTTCAAAATCATCACTTTCTGCATATTTGTATAACCCTGCTTTTTGAAGATTTATGCTACTATATGTTTCAATATCGATTGATAAAGTTTTCATATCAATTGTCCTCTCTAATAACAAAGGCAGTGAAGTATCCTCCACCGCCCGTTGTCTTACTGTGTTTCTTCTTTTTCTTTATTTTGCTTTTTGCGTTTACTGGTATCTATAATGTCTTTGATAATAAATATCCCATTTGCAATGAATGTACCCATTACTGCACCAAAGCACACGGAAAGCATCATTGTTTCTGCCGTTGTCATAATTAGAATCCTCCTATGCTAAGAAATCATCTGTGTCTTCTGTTTTAAAATCATCAGCTGCACTTGTGCGACCACCTAATGGCTCACCATCTCTAATTTTTTGAATGTTACCTAAACTACAAGCTACGCCTTTATTCCCATTTGAATTAAATGCATAAAAGCTTAAAGATACACGGGCATAGCATCCACTATAAACCTCATCACGATCAAGAATTGGTTTTACCGCTTTGTCCACAATTTGAGGGGCTGTGATACTATTGGCATTAACAAAATAGTGACCTTTATATGCCTCATCATCTCGCTCCACATCTCCATCTCTCAAAGGAATCTTGATAGCCGCCTTATTTGGTTTCTTACCACCAAACTTCGCTACACCTTCTTCAATTGCAGCATCGATTGCTTTGTTAATCGCATCTATGGTTTCTACATCATCCTTTGGAATAAGTACGGATACGCTGTACTTTTCCGGACCATTGTTAATTGATACTGGATCCCATCCGTGAAAATAAGATAGTCTTGTGTTTTTACCTGTAATTACTTTACTTTTATTGTTTATCATGATTATTCATCCTCCATAATTTCGTTAAATTCATTATTTGCATTTGATACGTTAATTGCCTGTCTTTTATCCGTACTCGGAACTAAAGTAGGCTTGCCAGGTGCCTTTATTATGAGGTCACCTAGAATTTCCTCGAATTGCTTTTTACCCATTAATTTACTCATTTCAGTTAGAGTAATAAGACTTTGTTTATAAATATCTTTGTAGCCATTGGCTACTGCGGCTTTCGCAACTTCTGATTCATCTTTGTATTTACGAATTGAGCGACCTTCTACTACCTTAAATCCTGTCCACTCTTTACCGTAATTGATTGCTGCATCGGTAGCATAGGACATTATGTCATTTGCCCATTTTGTTAAGTCAGGGACAACCGCTAATACTTCTTCAATCTCAGCATCTGTTAAGATTTGTGGAAGTTTAAATTCTTCCTTAGCAAGTTTCAGTTTTTCTTCTGCTCTTGCTCTACATCTAACCGCTGCTCTACAAAAGCCACACCACTCACCGGAACAATACTCTCCTTCACCTTTTATAGCCATATCTGCTCTTGGCTTTAATATACTCTCTGCCCAATTGACAAGTTCATCAACTGGAATGGTAAAGGTACTAATATTCTCTCTACGTGGTTGGAAGATTGACATAGATACTTCTTTGATGTCATATAAGCTTTCATAAATTTCAATTGCTCCAAGTGCATAACACTTCATCTGTGGATTTTCATAAGCATCTACCAGAACACCTAATCCATACTTAAAATCAATCACATGTAACTTATCATCTGAAACGATAATACAATCGGCAGTACCATAACCTTCTGGAACATATTTAGAGAAGTTAACGCGTTGTTCAATTAAAATAATTGGGTCTTTACAATGTTGCTTTGCTACTTCTAATTGTTCTAATACAAACTCCACATAGGAATCCGTATTTTCTTGCATTTCGTCACTGTCATATTTGGATATAGGTCGTTTACTTCGAATTTTTAAAGCCTTTTTTAATTTATGCTCACATAATTCGTGACCTGCCGTACCTTCTTCTGCAGCTGTACTTGTCTTATTTTCAAACTCCGATTCAAGCATTGCACTGGGTGTGCAGTGAATCCATCTATGCGAACTAGACGGTGAAAGGAATGCATGTTTACTCACTGCCTAATCCCTCCGCATCCTTGATGATAGCTGCGTAGTTTTCTGAGCTTATATCAGACAACTTACTACCACCATACTTTTCAATTAACCTTTTTACTTCTGCAGTTAGACCATTCTGGCTTTTCTCTGCAAGAATGCCTCGTACATCTTCCAATGTATATTCCTTTTTCACAGTTGCCTTTTTACTAGGTTGTATTTCTTCCTTTGATGTTGTTTGTACTGGAATAGCATCCATCGTAGTTGGTTCGTTTTCTACCATTGCGTCAGCAACCGCCTGCAAGCTATTTGCCAAAGAACGAACATCCGAGATAATATCAAGTAATAGTTTTACTTTACTCATGCTAAAGTGCCTCCTTCCTTGATTTCCTTTACATCAACGGACTCAACCGTCTGCCCCGGTGCAAGTAAATACACCTGTGTAAAATCACCGAACAAGAATCTAATAATCTTTGATGGCAATCTAATATCTGCACCTCTAAGTACTGTGGCTTTCTTACCACTTGAGTCAGATACGTTAATGATAATCTTGTGTTTTAATCCCATCTTCGTGCCTCTCTTTCTGTAAGGTGTTCTCCCTTACAAATCACAGGCAAAGAAAAAGGACGAGATTTTAACCTCGCCCCAAAAAAGTTTATTTTTATTTGTAATAGTTCTTTTTAATATGTTCGACAGCCTTGTCCAAATGCTTTTTAATATTTGGGATGCTTGTCCCAAGTAGCTGTGCTACTTCGGTTAATGTACGTTCTTCCAATTTGACCATACGAAGTACTTCTCGTTGCTTGTCCGTCATGGATTCCATCACTTCATATAGACGGTCTACTGTAGGGTTTGATTGTTCATATGGGGAATAGGATAAATCTGATAATATGCTACTCTTATCTAAGCTTACACCTTCATCTTGTAATGAATCAATAGATAAATTCCAGTTCTTTTCTATCATTTCTCCCGGATGCATATACTCCCACTCTTTAATAACTTCCTTTTCCTCTGATGTTAGTTGTGGTCTACAATTTTTCACATTATAATAAACCTCCGAATCATCTAATGTATGTAATGATTTAATATCTAATTCAGTTACACCATTTTCACCTGGCTTAATTGTGTTGTATTCAACACGATAATTACCATTTCCATCTGTTACACTTACTGGGTATCTATATACCCCTCTGTCATCTTGTCTTGTTTTACGGAATTTCATTAAATTTCCCTCTTCTTTCTGCCTGCTTTTGCAGTAAGGCAAGGGAAACAAATAGAGCCGATGCAACTAAGTACACCGACTCTAGACGCCCAAATAAGCATAGAGAAATAAGGCTACTTATATTGCACTCATTACATAAAACTGTAATGATTCAATATTTGTATCCCATGCCTCTAGCTAGTAGGCTTGTGATATTTTGTTATGAACAAAATTTCTCCATTTGTACTTTTAAAGTTTACAAACGTGAATTATATGTTCTGGTAAAGTTTGGATTTCTGTGATATATTAGGAAAAATATTGTTTTTTTGTAGTATTTTGAATTTATCCATTCATCACATTTCACAATATTGATTATAAATAAAAAAATCCTTCCATTAAGGAAGGACTGGGAACGAATCGGAATGCTTCGGAATTTTAATTGGAGGTGAGAATACTATGCTTTTTGGTGAATTTGCGAATATATTGTACAAGCACTGTGGCAGTTCTTATAAGCCACACGAGTATTTTTTATTTCTTTTTGATACCATTATGAAAAACCCGTCAAATCCTGAAGAAATAAAAAAATCTATGGATGGCAAATATAACCCATTTGCCTCACTTGTTCCTGATACCCTAGATAGGCTATTCAAAGGGACAAATCCTATTAATCATAAGAAAATTCATAAAGTTATTGAACAAAAAGACAGTGATAAGTTTGCACAATATATTGATACTCTTTCCTGGGAAAGCCAACGAGCCATTAATGCTGAACTTCAGAGTATGGTAACTTTATTTAATGAAGATGATAATCTAGGATATGCTTGTGCTGACTTGTTTTTGCAGATTATGGATGATATCTATGAGGGACACGAATCTACAAGTCCAACTATCCCTACTACAACTCCTAAATCAAAAATAACATCTATCCCTGCTACATCAGTTTACTACAACCAAAATGATGGTAAATTACATATTGGAGATATAGAAATCTCTATACCAAAAGAATTAGAACCACCAGATGATATAGCACCGGAAGAAGAAATATATGTCCGCGAACTCCTTGCTGCTTATGCCGATTCATTAAAAAGAGAAGTTGTTTCAAAAGATGCACTTGACGCTTTACCAAAGAAATATAAACGTAATTTTACTGACCAACGCATTAATTACTATAGTGCTATTCGCATCGACCGTTTTGTTAGAGAAACAATAAATAATGGGGATCGAGAAGTAGAAAAGTGGAAATCTGGAACATTTGATTATATAAAAAACACTTTATGGGATGATTACGATGATGGCTATCGTAGATTAGTTTCTGTTATGAAAAAAGTTGTAGATAGTAATTCCACCTCTGTAGTGGATGAATTTCATCAGTTGGTTGGCGCCAAAGAAAAGGAAGGTGTGTGCCATTTACTCGCAAATGATGGCACTCTAAGTTGGGTGGATAACGATGCATAAAAAAGTTTTTAACACAACATTCGAAGTTTCAATGAGACTACTTCTTGCCCTATCTGTAACACAAGGAGTTGAACGAACACTAGACTACATTGTTACAGTAGATTTTGTAACAAATTACTCTAAAGAGTTTGGTGTATCTAACATGAACCTTCATGGCGATAATGAATTTAGTTTTTCTGAATTTTCAACCAGACGAGCAATATCTTCTGATGCATTAAAGAAACTAGTTCTTCAAAATATGGTTCAGGTATCTCAAACTCAACATGGTTTTCTTTATTCAATAACCAAACAAGGAATACAATTTTGTAATTCTTTAACTTCTGATTATGCCAAAGAGTATCGGCTATTTGCTAAAGAAGCTAATAGATATATGCAAAACAAAACAGAAAAAGAGCTTCTCAACTTAATAAGCAAAGAAGCCTCAAAATCTTTAAGAAGGGAGTCATGATATGAATTTTTATATAACTAAAGTTACTGCTACAGGAATAGGAAAGACTCCTGCTACTGTTTCACTTACTAAAGGTCTAAACCTTATATGTGGTGTATCTGATTCAGGAAAAACATGTATATTAAAGTGTATTCAATTTGCTATGGGTGACAGCAAAAAACCATTTGATAAAGCCAAAACAGGATACAACTGTGTTAGCATAGATATCTGGACATCTCAAGGTCAATTATACTTATCTAGAACCTTAGGAAAAAATATCGTAAATGTTGTATCTGAAATAGATGCAATTGCCAGTGGTAATTATGATACGGATTATAAAGCAAACGGTAACCAAAATCCTGTAATAAATGAAGTTATGCTTAAACTTATTGGAATTGATGGTCTTCCAATGGTTATTAAGAATCAAATTTGTGAAAGACAACGATTAACCTGGAAAACACTATCTGGAGTATTTTGGCTTAAAGAACAAGAAATTGAAAATCCCAAGTCAGTTGTTCTACCAGAAGTAGCTACACAAAATCCATACTTCTTTTCTAGTTTAATTTATTTATTTACGGGAAACAATTTTCCCAATGAAAAAGAACAAGACAAAGATGAAGTAAGTGCCGCCAAAAAAAGTGCTGTGCATAATTTTGTTAATGCTAGAGTTGCACATATGTCTGAACAACGACAAATGTTAGAAAAGCAATTATCTACTTTTAATGGTCTAGATATTGAAAAGGAAATACAAAAGCTTATTACTAATCTTTCTGAAGCAGAAGCTGCAATATCTACTGCAACCGATGAAAGCAAGGACCTGCTAAGTACTCTAATGGAATTTAAAGAAAAAGAGGCTGAGGCTAAAGTAATCTATTCACAGTTCCAATCACTTAAAAGCCAATATGTAGCAGATATTAAACGATTATCTTTTATTGTAGAAAGCGATGCACATATGCATTCTGTTGAAGATAACACAAATTGTCCTTTTTGCAATGGACAGATAAAACCACAGAATAAAGAATCCTATCTGGTTGCATCAAAAGCTGAACTATCACGGATTATTACTCAGTTACAAGGACTCTCTGAAAGTGAGAATGATGTTATTACAGAAATTAATTCATTCAGTAATAACATTGCCAAATTAGAAGAACGCAGAGCAGAGATTAATACATTACTAGAAACAGAGCTTACTCCTCACGCTGATGTATTAAAAAATGCAATTAAGCAATATCGTTCTTTTATTCAATTAGAAAATGAGATATCAGTTCTTCATTCAATCTCTCAAGATTTAAATACCGAACTCCAAAAGCAAGATGAAAAAGAAAATGATAAGCCAAAATTCAAACCTAAAGAGCACTTTCCAGATAATTTCAACACCCATATGGATGATTTATCTTATGGCATTTTTGAGAAGTGCCAATATGAAGGTTTAAACACCTCCCACTTTAATATGGGTACTTTCGATTTGGAAGTAAATGGTTTAACTAAAGAGGACAGTCATGGTAAAGGGTATTGGGCATTTATTAACACAATTATGGGATTAACTTTCCGCAAATACTTACAAGAGCATGCTATGTATAAACCTAATATTTTTGTTGTCGATACTCCACTTCTAGGTCTTGACCAAGGGGTTGAGGATAATACTCCAACTAGCATGCGTACTGCTCTGTTCCAATACTTTATAGACCATCAAAATGAAGGCCAAATGATCGTTGTAGAAAATACAAAGGACTTGCCAGACTTAAATTATATTGAAAGTGGTGCAAATGTAATAGAATTTACAAAGGATAAGTATAAGAGTAAGTATGAGAGTAGATATGGATTTTTACATGACGTGTTTAGCACCAAGAATGCTTAATGTTTTTATATCCCAGGAGGAAAATAAAATGCTTAGAATCAGTTACAATAAGCTATGGAAATTACTGATTGATAAAAATATGAATAAACAAGATTTACGAGAAGTTACTGGCATAAGTTCTGCATCAATAGCAAAACTTGGTCGTGGTGATAACATTACAACAGATGTTCTTCTAAGAATTTGTACTGTCTTGGATTGCACTTTAGAGGACATTATGGAAACTATAAATGAATAGAAAATGGAGGATTATTCAATGGCTACAAAAGGAAATAAAAAAATAAATTTCGAAGCAAATGATGCATTTTTACAGTATGAAGAAGAAATTGTTAATAATCCTGTTTATGATGGTATGCCAGATTTAAGACATAATGATGGCTCTATCCAATGGGAAGCCCCATCAAATCGTGGTGCTGGAGAATTTCAATTTTCTCACGATAAAAGATACCAATGGTGGGTTCAAAAAGCTACTGAGGTAGGTATAAGTACTGAGGAAAATAAGTGGATAAGCAAAGTTGCAAAACGAATTCACCCAACGAAATTACATCCTTGTAAAGTCTGCGGTCGTATTATGGATATACGATATTGTTATATCTCTGCAAATTTTATTAAACGTGTTCAAAAGCTATCATTTTATGAGGGAACGATTACAATGGATGAAATTACACATATTTTAGATTTCATTTCATCCTTTGTTGATACATATGGAGAGAAGGCATACACTGCGTTACCAGGTTTACTGAAATGTTCTCAAGTCAAACAATTCCCACAACTTCCGAATGATTTGTCTGCATGGAATTCATGGATAGAAAAAAACTATATTCCAAGAGAACCAAGTATGTTAGGTCCTGGAGCAATGTCTAATCCCCCAGATCGTTTAGATGGTTTTCACACCTACAACCGTTGTTGTCGTCATAAAGCCGACAAGGGGCGTTCAAAAGAAAACCTTGCGTCTTACTCAACTGATAGACGTGCGTTTGAAAATTGGAGTGATGGTAATTGGATAACAGCTAATAAGCTAATGGGGTACATTAATTCAAATGCTGATATGAAACAGCAACATTGTGCAAATGACGGAAACGGACAAAAACATCCGCGCCCTTGCAGTGCTGACCATATTGGTCCTATTTCTCTTGGTTTCTGTCATAGGCCAGAGTTTCAGTTATTATGTACTCCATGTAATAGCGCCAAAAATAATCGAATGTATTTTTCCGATGTGCAGCATCTCATTAATATAGAACAGTCCAATATTGAAATTGCCACATGGTATGCCAAACCTATATGGGACAATTGTAAAGCCAATGTTACAGATAAAGAATCTGCACTTAGATTAAGCCGAGTAATGCGAGATAATCGTAATGTCGCTATGATGCTCCTACATTTCTTTATGGAAAACGGTGAATATTTATTCTTGTTCTCACTGCTAAATCTACAGTATGCGGATTTTGAATACAACATAATTCCAGAAAGCATAAGTATTCAAAAGCAAATAGTCACCGTTGATTTTGTTCAAAAAGTGAGTACGTTGAAATATGTTAATATCCAGAAAACGAGAAAAATTAGGGTGGCTTTTTCTGCCCTCGATGACTATTCAAAAAAGGAAAATCGCAATGGATATAAGTATACCAATACCCATATTGAATCATTAAAAAATAAAGCTCTCGAATTGTTAAAGGGTATTGATTCCTCCCAAAAGGCACTGAACACTCAACTGATTTCTGCATTATCTGATGATGCACCAGAAAGTGCAATTGATAGCTTTCTTTCAGATATTGACTATAATGTAATTGCTTCATATCCAGTTTACTCTCAAGTCAAAAAACTTTTACAACAAATTATGCACCTCGTTGCAAAAGAACTTGCATCAAAATGGGATAATCCACGTTATGCAAGAGAAATAGATGACTAATAACAAGACCACCAGTTTAGAAAAAAACTGGTGGTCTTGTTCTATTTATAGTAATTTAGGTATTCATCTGGTGAAATCTCTCCACGCATATACCTTTGAAATGGCGTATCTGCCGCATGAAGATATTCCTTGTCACTTCCATCTTCAGCGTGTGTAATCGGTGGCAAATCATCAAGTGCATCCTTTACTCCAATTACTTGTGGTAAAATGCCCATCTGCCTATCTTTATATACTGCTGTTTTAGGCTCTAAACAGAAATCATTAACAAATTCTGACCGTCCGCCAATAATTATTACTCGCTCTCTTCGTTGGGGTATTCCAAATTCAGCTGCATTGACTTTGATCACTTTAATTTTGTCCACACAGGTTTCTAACTCATTCTGTATCATTTCAAAAAAGTGGCCACCTTCAAGATTGGTTATTCCCTTTACATTTTCAAAAACAAAACCATCCGGTTGAATAGCCTCGACAATTTTGGCATAAGCCTTAAATAACCAATTTCGCATATCATCAGCACCACGCCTTGTATTTGCTGTGGAAAATCCCTGGCAAGGCGGCCCCCCCAAAACAAATAAAGGCATTTCTGGATGCTCTTTTCTTGCTTTTAAGGCGGCATCAACTATTGTATGGAACACTTCATCTGAATTAATATCTCCGCAAATAGCGTCCTCGCCTATGTTGGCCTTATGAGTTTCAACAGCGTATTTATCAATGTCATTCGCAATTATTGGTTTCCATCCAGCCATAACAAAGCCAAATGCAAGTCCGCCTGCACCGCAGAATAAGTCCACAAATTGACCTTTAAAAGGAATTTCCTTTGCAATCTGATATGCCAATAGGACAGGCACTGCATTCCCAATCTGATTATTTATAGCACTTATAGATCCCTTGAATTCAAATGAATCCGGAAATGTCTGCAGTCTTGCAGCTTCTCGCTGGGATAATGTTCTATTTTGTTCGTAATGCATATTACAGCCATTGCCTGGGCGATTAAAATAAGTATTAACTGTATAAGAAGGCATATCTGGGCGCAACCGTCCATAATATGTTGATCTGCTTCCTTTTCCAGCTTTGTAACTCTCTCTAATTTGTTCTAAACGCCTTGACGGAACACTTTCCGGTATATCTTTCCAATTCCCTCCTGGCGGTACGCATTCAACCACCATCATATCTAATTCACTTAATTTTGCGGCGTAATGATTGTATATCATAGCAAACCTCTTTCCTTAATTAGTTGATTTCCATGTTGTTTTTAGTTCCTCTATTTCTTGTGGGGAAATAGAAAAAAACTTCAATATTTCAAAATACTCATCGTAATCTATTCCATATAATTTTGCAATCTTTACTTCCAATACCGCTTGGCATTCTTTTCCGTTCAAGCATGATGTCACAATTTGAATAAGTTTATCATCTTGTATAGCATTTGGCACTTTTACTTTTTTCAGAATACCTACCGGAACATGATTGGATACCAATTTTCTTCTGGCTTGAAATTCAAATACATACGAATTAATGATTGCTAATAATATTTTTAATTCGTTTAAATCATCTACAGTTGAATATATCGCTCCAAGAGAATTTCCAGCAATACATTTAGGATTTATTATGGTTGCCTTGATTCTTCGTTGTTGTGAATTTCTTGATACATCTCTCCAAACAAGTTTATGGAATTCAACGCTCTTTGGAGGCTGAACAATGCTTTCGTTTAGATATAATTTTTCTGAAGAAAAAGAGTATCTGTCAACCATATAACCCTTAGCAAAAACTATATTACCATTGTCAGTCAATTTTTCAGCCACCCGCGTTTCGTCCAATTCTCGTACAAAAGCCAGATTCCTATGCTTACAATATTCCTCTAAAGTTATACACTTTTTAAGTTGCGTTTCTAATTTCATTGCCTCTACGCCAAATTCAAGAGGAATTGAATAGTCATTATCTTCAATGACTTGTATTTCCTGATTATCAAATATTCTTTTTGTAAAATTGAATTCAGAATCATACACCTTTACGAGTAGGTCTTGGGTCGTTCCCACTTTAACCACAGCAGTAATACTTGATACATCTGCACTGCCATAAAGTTTCAATTCAGCTGGGAAATACGCTATACTGTTTATATTATAGTTTTCAAAAATCCATTTTCTGAAAGTTAGTGATACCTGATCGTTGAATAATGATGCTGGTGAGACAAATCCGCATACGCCATTTGGGGCTATAAGTCTAAGTGCTACTTCTAATCCACAACGTCCAATATTCGTTCCCCACTTTCCAAACTTTGATGTAGGTAAAGAAACGCTAAATTCTTGCTTCATATAATCATCATACATAGCAATCGAATTTCTATACTCATTGAGTTTATCCTCAGAACATCTCGTATTAAATAATTTCTGAGGCTTTAATAATCCCCAAGGAGGATTAGTGACACAGATATCAAATTTTCCGACTTCATCAAAGTAAGCGACAAAAGCATCAGTCAACTCTGCACTCAAATCATATTCCAATGTGGTTTGTTTCAAAAAAATTTCTATACTTTTCTTCGCTTGTTGTATAGCAGTATTGTCGACATCCCAAATTACGATATGGATTTTTTTACAGATATTCATACTATCTATCTTTTTCAAAAGACTTATGATTAGTCTTCCATCTCCACAAAATGGATCTATTATGCTAACCGTTTTATTTTCTTCCAAAAATGTAATTGATTCAACAACCCTTTCTATCATCTCATCAGCAACATTATAATCTGTATAAAACTTCCCCAATAATTTGTTGCTTTCATAATCTGTCTTAGCGAAATCATTTATGAAGCGATAGTAATGATTGCTAAACATAGATAATTTAAATTCTTTAACACTTAACATAGTACCACCTCACAATATCGCACTGCTGCCACTTTTTACCCAATCATCCAGTTCAGAACGTTTAAATTTCCACTGTCTTCCTATCTTATTTGCAGGAATTCCATTTTCTTTTCTTATCCAATTTCTGATTGTATCTTTATTAACACCTAAATATTCAGCTGCTTCTTCGATACCTATCCATTTATCCATATAGTCATCAACCATATAGCTGCCTCCGATCCTAAATTCACTATCTTATTTTACCAAACATTTGTTCTTTATTCAAGAAAAATATTATGAATTAATGGTATATATACATGAATAGATATGAATACTGTTTCAAAAACCATGCTATCAACTTAATCAACAAAATATCATTTCTATCAACACAAGCCACTCGAAAATAGTCCTATCTACACAACCCTACCACATTTTTTTAATTAATATGTTTTCACAGACAAAAAACAAGGGATTCCTGCCCACCAGACTAAATTCTCCAAATGGCTGAAATCCCTTTATTCCAAACATATTCTACACTCTATTTATCTTTCCTTGACATCAATACTACCGTCTCCACATGACTTGAGAGTATGGACAGAATCGCATACTCAACCCCATTGTTTTAGGTAATATGTCATAGGGCATTTTTACCCCTATTGTCTATGCCATTTCCGGTAATTAAATAGCGAACGTTTCCATGAAGGCATATCAAGAATACTGTCTCACAATTTTCTCCCAGCTTTCTTGTGTTTTAAGGTATTGCTGATAATGCTTTTTAACATTTCTATTGTACTTTTCTAACTCTAATGAAATATTCATAAAATCCCTGCGTCCAAAATAATTACAAATACTAGGAAGCGATGCTGCAATCTGCTCTCTCATCTCTTCAATTTTTTCCTCATAATGGTCTTGTTGTGTTATATATATTAGTAATGGTTTATACCGTACCCATCCTATGCAGGCACGATAGAATCGATTGACAATTGCTTCAGAATTAGCAGGAATATTCTTTAGTTTGATAGGAAGCACTCCATTCATCAGATTGCGATAGTTGGAAAAGCCGTCATGAAATGTATAACAGGGTACACGTAATACCTTACGTTCACCTAAACATGTACTTAAAAAAGTATCTTCACCTCGTGCATTAGGTGGATTGTAAAAAGGACTTACTCTTTTTGGATTAGTTAGATTTATACATAAGTTTGAACCTGAAATAAACTTGGTATGATTAACTTGCTGAACCTCTTCTACTTCGTCACGCACTAGAATTTTAGTGTCAGCATAGGTAACACCTCCATTTTTCATAACGGAATGTATTGTATCCCAATTTATAATGTCATTGCTTATGGCTTCAATAAAGAGACGAAAATCATCTTCAGTCATTGTGTCATTGAACTCTATATGGGGAATTGGAGAAATATACCCACAGTGATGCCCATTAGTTATATCAGCATCTTTAATATATTTCAAGTGAGTTGATAGCACATGTTGGCCACCCCATATAGCGGTAGAGCGTGTATTGGTAACTGCCATTGGATATTCATCATCATCTAAAAAAATAAGATAATCCATTTTATTTTTCATGGCAAAATATAACACAGCATTGCGTTTACCTGCATAGCCTCTACCGAAAAACAACTGAGCTTCTTCTTTATCAATTATATTCTCATTTATTAAATAATCAATTTCTTCTTGGAGAGCAGTGCTGCCAATAAAATGTGAGCTATCAATCAAATTAAGCACATCTTTACTTACATTAGTATAATCAGTTGATTTTGTGTTTGAATACTTTAAATCATATGCAACAAAAAGGTTTAAACTAATGTTTTCTTTTTCTGTCAAACCACTTTCTTCCCAATTATAAACATTTGTTTTTAAAATCTTCTGAAAACTTTTGCGCCCTGTTGCAAAGCCTATTCCTACATTAATTTTTTTAACTTTTTCCATTCTTATACTCCTCTATTAATTGCTAATGACTCATATATGAGCTTTATCTACTTTTTCTTTTCATTGGCGTGTAACCTGCTATTTGTCTATAATACTCTATAATTTGTGGAGTAATCTTGTCCCACGTGTATTTAGAAGCTGTTTTTAGTCCTTGGGAAATTATTTTTTTTCTTAATATGTCATTTTCAATTACACTAATAATCTTCTCCGCCATGTTTTCTGGATTGTTCATATGAAACATAATGCAATTCTTACCATCCTCTGCATATTCTACAATNNTCCTTTATTTTTCGTTGTTAAAACAGCACATCCAGACGCCATAGCTTCTAAAACTGGTAATGAAAATGATTCATAATGAGAGGCACATATAAAAACATCTGACTTTCTAAGCAAATCGCCAATCTGCCTTTGCTTTGGATTAACAAATACTGATCCCATTGGATGGATTGGTTTATCTGGGGTAACCCAAACAAGTTTCATTCTGTATCCTAACTCTTCTAAAATAGATAATGCTTGCATAATATCCGATATTCCTTTAAATTCATTGTTTTCACTGCCTATCATCATTAAAGTAAAATCTTGTTTTTCCTCTTTTACAATGTCATGATAGAAAATGGTATTGTCAATAGCATTATTGATAATCGTTGAATCCCGCCCAAAAATCTTTTTTATTTGTTCAGAAGCTCCTTGGGAAACCGTATAAATAAAGGAGACAAGTTGGTATTGTTTGTGTATATAATCTTTCTCTCTCTGGCAAACATCCCCCCATGCGAATAGATGATAATCTCCCTGTTCAAAATATACGACTGGGGCGATTTCTCTCGCAATGCATTCATATATTTCTCTCCAGTATGTTGCTACAATAACATCACATGATGGTATCCCCAATGCCAATTCCTCTGTAAATGGAACTTGAATATAATTGACATCATTACTTATTGGAAACCATGTTGGTTTTTCAAAATGTGATACAATCGTTGCACGCTGATTAAATCTTATAAGATTGTTTACATGTTCAAGAATAATTTTTGTACCGCCGCAAATTCCGACGTGTGTCATAACGTAAACAATATGAAGTTGATTACTTTTAGTGCTAGTTTTAATTAACTTCTGTTTTTGTGCATGTTTTAAATGAATTTCTCGCCTCATAAATTCTGTTTCTCTAAAGTTTTTTAAATCCATCATAATTCCTTTCTTCTATAAGGATTGATTACTAATTTTCTTAAATTAAAAATTGTTGAATCAAATCTAATAAAAAGCCCTCTCTTTTCGAAGAGGGCTTTTTTTTACACGAACATATATTTCTATTGTAACTGATTGAACATTTATTGTCAAAGCGGGACAACTTAATTCCAGCGCTGTATGATTTATCAGCGCATTAAAAATACCTGATAGCACACATTTTCAGTATTCCGCAATCAGGTATTTGACTTAACACTCTTTCTATTTTCCAGTGAAAATTTCATATTATTGGGCAAAAACACAGTTTTATATTCTTCAATTGATTCCATAATAAATTAAGTAAGCACTAGTCACACCAATCTCGTCCAAGTCCTAATTTACCTCAATATGATTACTAGCTTTTTGTTGGGACAAAAGAACAACCGTCTCCACATGGCTCGAGAGGACAGAATAAATGTCATTTGAGTATGCCCGTTCTCGGAAACATATCCACTGCGTTTTTGGGGCTATCGGTAGACGGGAACATATCGATAACTACATTACATCACTAATGACTCTTATACTTCCAACGCTTCCTTCGCCATCTGAGCATAGTCTTCAACACCAGATACAATTGCAAACTCAGCAATTGAAACTGGGTATGCAGCAACTAATTCAATAATATGCTCTTTCATCTTAGGCCAGTAATATCCACCAGCTTCTTTATAAGCAAAAATCAGAGCTTCTAGCCCCTCTTCTCCAAAAGCCTTATAATGAAAAACAAAGTCATTTGATATATCCGTAACCTTTGCTTCGGTCCAGTCGATTAATCCAATTACATTAGCATCTTTATCAATCATAGTATGGCCAGCATGAATATCTCCATGAATCAATCCAGTTTTCATTGGCCACACTTCATCATCATTAATCCATGCCTGCCATCTGTTCCATAGGTTCTCACCAACACCAAACTTTGCTTTTACATCATCCATACGCTGCTTCATTGATATTCTTACCTCTTCTGGGGTTTGCACTACTAGTCCAAGCTCTGTAGCCTTATCACTAGGTATGCTATGAAGCTCTGCTAACACTCTACCAAGAGACTTGTGGAATGATTCTGGAATATTGTTAATATCTATTTCCCAAACATAATTTCCTATATTATGGTCTATAGTTCCTGCTGGCACACCAGATAACTTCTTGTAAGCGATTAGCTCATCCGTATAAATAATCCAATTTGGTGCCTGAAAAGATTTCGCATACTGATTAACCAAATCTAATGCTTGTTTTTCTACCTTTGTTCTAGGCATAACATCTTCCCGCCTCGGCAACCTTAGAACCCAGTCAATTCCACTTTCATCTTGTGCAAATACAACTTGAAAATCAAGCCCGGATTCATTAAACTGCATTGTTTCTTCCTTTAGAATAATATTATGTTTTTTAGTTATTTCCTTAATTTGTTTCATATCTTTACTCATTAAAATCACTCCTATCTAAAAACTTTTTTCAAATTTCAGTTATAAAACTCGATACACGCTTTGATATTGCATTAATAATCTTATCCCAATCATTATAGTGAAGCTCATGCCCAGCACCCTCTAAGGTAACCAATACAGCATTTGGTATAACTTCAGAAAGATAAACTCCATGCTCATAGGGTATAATAGGGTCTTCTGTTCCGTGAATTACAAGTGTAGGAACATTAATTTCGCTGGTTCTAGATAAATACAAACCCCAACCTCTAATAAATCCATGATTATCTATACTCTGCAAATTACTAGCTCTATTAAATTCCTCTTCATTCAGCCTTCTTATTTTCTCTTCATCAAATATATTTTTAGACCCGACAAGAACTTTACTTTTTTTAATAAAGCATTCTATCACTTCATCTTTGTCTTGCCAATTTTTAATTTTAAGCTCACCTAAGGCTTCTGTTACTTTACTATCCTTTTTAGGAAGATTAGAATCAAAATTTGATGTCATAATTAATGAAATGGTTAGAACTCTGTCTGGGTGTTTAAGAGCTATTATCTGCGTAATAATTCCACCCATAGACATACCAACTATGTGAGCCTTATCAACCTTATAGGCATCTAGTACCTCAATTGCATCATCAGCCAAATCCTCAAAAGTATACTCTGGATGACCATATGCGTAAGTAATTGATTTACCTGTATCTCTATTGTCATAACGTATAACATGAAACCCTTTATTGCTTAATCTCTTACAAAAGTCTTCTTCCCAATAGATCATTGATGCAGTAGCTCCCATAATTAACAAGATTGTTGGATTATTAATATCTCCAAAGCTCTCAGTACAGATATGAACATTATTAAAGTGAATTATTTTTTCCGTCATAAATATCACCACTTTCTTACTTTCATCTGAAATTATCATTACCTATACCCCATTAAGGTCGAGTAATTTGATTAGTAACCGCCTCGAATAATAACTCTCTAATTTTTTCATAATTATATTGCTGCAAATCTCCTTTTTGAGAGCCTATTAGTAATGCCGATCTTAAAACTCCAGCTATAACGCCTGGGTCTTCATCGATAACCTCCTTAGAGTTTTGACGCGACTTTATAAACTCCATAAGAGGAACAATACTTCTTAGATGCTCCGAACCAACATACTCTGGATTTAGTTTTCTTGAAACAAGTTTATACTCCTCAATGTCGTAAACCAGTCTTTGAGTTAAAATCTTTGTTTCTAGTTCTAAAGCCATCTCATTTAAATATATCTTTATAGCTGAACGTATATCATTAGCAGCCAAAACTTTTGGCCAAACCTGCTTTTCAATTTGTTCTCCCTCATGCGCTAACAATTCCATATATAGCATTTCTTTTGATTCGAAAAATATATAAAAAGAACTCTTTGCAATGCCGACTGATGAAGTAATATCCTCAAGAGATGTACTTTTAAAACCTTTATCTATAAAAAAAACGATAGGAAACTTTAAGCAATTC